>TARA_R100001594_G_scaffold74480_1_pt1 | contig 12104 bp, 18 predicted proteins | sample TARA_R100001594 | Tara Oceans TARA_R100001594 (sample SAMEA2622752) | marine metagenome | biome: marine biome (ENVO:00000447); feature: marine epipelagic mixed layer (ENVO:xxxxxxxxx); material: "saline water (ENVO:00002010), including plankton (ENVO:xxxxxxxx)" | depth 150 m | reverse complement strand
ATGAATCAAGCCATGCCCGTTGGCACAACTGTTGCGCTGTTGGAACGCGGCACAAAGGTGATGAGCGCTATTCACAAACGGTTGCACTATGCTCAAAAACTTGAGTTCCAACTGCTCGCAAGAGTCTTTCAGGAATATTTGCCACCCGTGTATCCCTATGTGACGGGTAGCGCGCCACAAGAAATTAAATCACTTGACTTTGATGATCGTGTGGACGTGGTGCCAGTTTCTGATCCCAACATATTTTCGCAGAGCCAAAGAATTACGATGGCGCAGGAACTGCTCGCCATGGTGCAGAGCAATCCCGAGATACATGGGCCAAACGGCATTTACGAAGCATACCGCCGCATGTATGCAGCGCTTGGCGTTGATGACGTAGAGTCGCTTTTGCAGCCCCCCGCAGAACCTCAACCGCCACAACCTGTGGAAGCGGGATTGGAAAATGCTGCATTGATTCTGGGTCAGCCTGCACAGGCTTTCCCAGAGCAGGATCATATTGCCCACATCAACGCGCATCGATCTCTGTTTATGACGAAAGTTGTAACGGAAAACCCTGCTTTGCAAGGTCAGTTGATTGCACACATGATGCAGCATTTACAGTTTTTGGCAGAACAAATTGCGGTCGAGCGCATGCCTGAAGAAATAGTCGCGCAGCAGACCGAGCTGCAGGCTCTCATTGAGTCGGGGCAAGCGGTGCCCCCAGACCTCATTCAAGCGGTGGTGCAATTAGGTCAGCAAGCGCAAGCTCAAATTGCTGCTCCGATTCTTGCAGAAATGAGCGGTTCTCTGATAACCTCGCTTGGTCAGGACAACGAAACCGACCCATTGGTTGAAATTAGGCAGAGAGAACTTGATCTGCGTGAGAAACAAATTGAATTGGACAACGACCAGTTTGCTGCCAAACAAGGGCAAAGAGCAGCGGAGCAAGAGGCCAAAAATGTTTTGGAGAAAGAACGAATCGACACTAGTCGGGATATTGCCAAAGACAAACTTGATGTTGCGATAGCTCGGCTTGATCAGCAAGCAAATTTGAAACTGCTTGATTTGCAAAACAAACGAGGAGCAGCATGATGAAAGTCAAAGATTTGAGTAAGATAAAAAAAATGGATGTGCCTTTTGTGAAAAAAAAGGCAACGAAGAAAAAAACTCGTGGCACAGGTGCCGCGACAAAAGGACTGATGTACTACGACAAAACTTGAGGGATTATTATGGTTAACTCGTATCAAGCAGCAGCGGTTAAGGAGCTCAAAAAAGCAAAAGAACTTGCCCGATTGCACGAGCAGGAAACATTAATCGCGCAGCAAAAACAAAAAGCACGCGCGCACGATGCTCGAATGAAAGAGATAGCGGCGAAAGAAGCAAGAATTGCGAGTGGAGAAAAAACTCCACTTGCTGCGAAAGAAACCGCGTCTCCCGCCGTAACAGAAGCAAAAAAATCTGAGCCTGCAAAAAAGGTCAGCAGAAAAAAACCCGGCAAAAAACAAACCAAAAAAATGACAGAAAAAAGGTGAAAACATGCCTCACTACACTGAAGATTTAGACAAGGTTATTAAAGGTCTTAAAAAAGCATCCAAACTTCATGCGGGGCAGGCAAAAGAGCTTGAAAAAATAAAAAAAGATCAGGCTAAAGGCCACACAAATAAACGCTCGCGCACAAAAAAATAAAATCGTAAAAAAATGGATGATCTCGATCTACGTTCCTTTTTGCTTAAAAAAATTCACGAAGATCGTCAACGCATCGCAGAAACGATGCTCGACGGTTTGTTAGCCGACATGGCCCATTATAAAGATTTGCAAGGGAGGCTTGAAGTTCTCAAAGAAATGGAGCAAAATATTGCAGATTTTTACAAAATGGAACACTAATGAGCAAACTCAAATTAAAAACGCCTTACGTGGCGGAAAAAGAAAGAGTTCTTGATCCTTCACTTCTAGACAAAAATGCAATTGATCGTCTGCCTCAACCCACAGGTTGGCGGCTTTTGGTCATTCCCTTTTTTGGTGAAAGCAAATCGGCTGGCGGTATTGCGCTCACAAAGGAGACACGCGAGCGGGAGCAGCTTGCCTCTGTCGTTGCCAAGGTTATTCGTATGGGTCCGACGTGCTACGATGACGAGAAAAAGTATGGGACAACACCATGGTGCGCCGAAGGCGACTGGATTGCCATAGGTCGATATGCTGGGGCTCGTTTTAAAGTCCCCATCGAAGAAGGCGACAAGACAGAATTTATGGAGGCACGCATCATAAATGACGATGAAGTGATTGCCACGTTACTTGAACCGACTGACATAGTGAGTTTTCGATGAGTGAAGAAGAGCAGCAGCAAGAACTTGAAATCCACGTTCAGGATTCAGATCCGAAAGATGAGCTGGACAGCTATACGCGCGAGGTAAGCCAGCGCGTCAACAAAGAAAAGAAAAAAGCTCGGGACGCCGAAGAACGGGCATCCTACCTTGAGCAACTTGCAAAGCAGAAAGATGCTGAGTTGCAGCAATACAAACAATATGCCGTTTCGCAACAGAGCACTGTTCTTGAGAAAGAAGAGGAAGCTCTGACCAGCAAAGAGGCTCAAGTAGATGATATTTATCGAAAAGCTTTTGAGTCAGGTGACCCAGATTTGATGAGCAAAGCCACTACTTTGAAAAATGACGTGAGCATTCAAAAAGAAAGATTGCGTGTTGCGAAGATGCGAGCTGGACAAGGCGCACAACAAGCGCAATCGCAGGTCGTAGAACAGCCGCAGGCGCAACCGCAAGCTCAACCGCAAGCACCTAAACAAATAAAACCTTCTGATCAGGCTGTCGAATGGGCAGAGCGGAACGCTTGGTTTGACGCCACAGGAAACAGCGACTCAGAAGAACATAATGAGGCATCTATGTGGGCGTTATTCAATCACAACATGCTCGCAGCGCAAGGTGTTGAAGTAGATTCTGAAGAATATTACGAAAAACTGGACCAATCGATAAAAAGTAAGTATCCTAATTTAGTGAATGAACAACCTGTCGAGCAATCGGAAAAGCAACCCTCGGTGCAAAGAGTTGCCTCCGCCCCCTCGGGGCGACAAAAAACACAGGGAAAAAACGGCGTGAAGTTCACTCAGTCGGAAATGGAAAGAGCTTTGGCTCTAAAACCGCATGGCGAGGACGACAAAGCATGGTTGCAAAAAGTCGCCCGTGAAAAGCAGAAGATAGAGATGAGGCAAACAGGATGACGAAGAGAACACTTGAGCGCAGTGGCCGTGATGCAGAACAGCACGATAAACAAGTTCGTAGACAACCGTGGCGACCTGTTCGTCAGCTAGATACCCCTCCACCACCAGAAGGTTATGTTTATCGGTGGATACGGGAATCTATGCTGGGGAGCGAAGACCGCGCAAATGTCAGCCGAAGAGTGAGGGAAGGATTTGAGCTTGTGCGGGGCGAAGAGCTGCCGCCAGAATGGGTTCTCCCAACCATGGACGGCAGTGGCAGGCACGCGGGGGTCGTTTACAATGAGGGTTTGTTGCTGGCGAAGATACCTGAAGAATTGGTTGATCAGCGATCTGCTTACTACGAAAATATGACTCAGCAAGCAGATGATGCTCTGGACAACAACATGTTCAACGAGCAGCGTGGTGATCGCAAATATGTCAAGTATGAACCGCAGCGACAAACAAATGTTACTTTTGGAAGGAGGCCCTAAATGGCTAATCAAGATGCTGCATTTGGCATGAAGCCGATCCGCATGATCGGTGGCGCTCCCTACACGGGTGGACAATCCCGATACCGCATTGCCGCGAACTATGGAACATCAATTTTTCAAGGCGATATGGTAGCTCAGGTCACTGGAGGTACTGTAGAAGTACATGCCGACGGTGGCACCGTCCCAATCGTAGGAGTTTTTAATGGGTGCATGTACACAGATCCGACAACGTCGGAGCAAGTGTTTAGTAATTTCTATCCCGCGTCCACAAACGCAAGCGATATAATCGCATTTATAATCGATGATCCGTCGGTTGTGTTCGAGATTCAGTGTAACGCTGCATTCCCGATCGCAGACTTGTTCGGAAACTTCGATATTGTCTACACTACCGCTGGAAGCACAAGCACTGGTATTTCAGGTGCTGAGTTGAATGTTGCCGATGGTGGAACGGGCACTACGCTGTCGGTGAAAGTTATCGACATTTCGGAAGATCCAGAAAATTCTGACGTGTCGGCTGACGCGACTAATGTTCTCTGTGTGATTCAAAACCACGTATTTGGCGTCAAAGGCGCTGGATTAGCATAACAGGAGGCTTTAGACAATGGCTATTTCAAGAGCACAGCTCGCAAAAGAGTTGGAACCCGGCCTCAATGCTTTGTTTGGGCAGTCCTACGATTCATACGTTAATGAGTATGAGGAGATTTTTGCAATCGAGGATTCGCAGCGAGCATTCGAGGAGGAGGTGTTAATTACTGGCTTTGGTAATGCACCAACAAAAACTGAAGGTCAATCAGTGGCTTTCGACAACGCAAATGAAGGTTACACTGCCCGCTATACGCACGATACTGTTGCGTTAGCATTCGCGCTTGATAATTTCCGTGGGTGCGCTGCGTAGGAATACGCAGGACATAAGATGGTGAATTCAGTGAACATCTCAAAAGAGACAATACTGAGCCAAGCCTCGAAAGAGGAAGGTGCAACGACTATCCTGCAAAGGAGTACACTCAAGCGAGTGGAAGCGCCATCCAACCAGAACGGTTGAAGATATAGTCTGATCTGCATGGTGACATGCAGCGGCTCCCTGAAAAGGGAGCGGGATCGAAAGTAGCGAATCGATCTGAACAAAAAAGTCATTATAACTGATGACTTATGAACGGAAGAGGCTTTGGAAGATAATTTGTATGACTCCCTTGGGCGTCGGTACGTCAAAGCGTTGGCTAAAAGCATGCAAAACACGAAGGAAGTGAAGGGCGCCAGCGTTCTGAACAATGCTTTCTCGACGAGTTTTGCTGGCGGTGATGGCAAGCCTTTGATTGCAACTGACCACCCGCTTGCGGGAGGCGGCACATTGGCAAACCGTGCCACTACTATGGCTGACCTTAATGAAACATCGCTTGAGGATAATCTGATTGATATTTCGACGTTTACGGACGACCGTGGATTGACTATCAGCGTTCGTGCGACAAAACTTGTGGTTCCGCCACAGCTCGTTTTTGTTGCTGATCGAATCCTCAACTCGACCCTAAGATCAGGAACAGCGGATAACGATATCAACGCTATTCGTAACACGGGCGTATTGCCGGGTGGTTATACCGTCAATCACTTCCTGACAGATCCTGATGCTTATTTCATCCTGACAAGCGTCACCGACGCTGGTGAAGGTTTGAAGATGTTCCAACGAACTGCTATGGAAACAACCATGGAGCCAGATTTCAGCACTGGCAATCTCCGATATAAGTCGAGAGAGCGGTACTCGTTTGGACACTCTGACTTCAGAGGTATCTTCGGGTCACAAGGCGCTTAGAGAGTTTTCTCTCTCCCTGCCGAAAGGCATTGGGTTTGAAGGGGGGTGCTTGCACCCCCTTTTTTTATGCTACGTCTTCGAAGCTTTCAACATAAGCTGCCTTTGTGGGACGCTTGTAAAACCCAAACTTTTCGTCATCTTTGGATCGCTCGACAGCAGCAGTAAACTTGATTTTATCGCCTCGACTAACATCATCGATGGCGCTCGGAACAGATCCCCACAGTTTGAAACCGCGCCTGTCCTTGACAAGCATCTTTAATGTCCAACCGTACATAGACTCCTGCGACTTAACGCTTAACACCTCACCGCATACGTCAATACGACCATATGGTACAGGTTCTGCCGCAGCTAACTCTTCCTCTCGGCGCTTGAGCTCTTCCTCTCTGCGCTTGGCTTCTTCTTCTCTCTTCACTTTGCGAGGCGCATCAACAAACTCTTCAAGCAAATCAGCGACAACTTTGCTTCGGCAATAGACGTGCGAGCAAAGTTCTCCGTCATATTCAAATGTCGCACCTTGCTCCATACCCATGCGGTTTCGGTCGAAATTAGGCGCTGTCCGATTTAAGTTAAGCGCTTCTTTCAAATGCAAAAACACCCACTCAGGCACATACTCCGCGCGCACTTTTTTGTCGCCGCCGCCCATGCCTAAACCAAATTGTGAGCCGATGGGTAAAAACTCACCCGCCATAAACTCTCCGTCAACAAGCTCACCACCCTCGCGGTACTCCCAAACATAAAAATCGCAGGGCGCGTGGATTGTCATGCCGCTTTTGCCAATAGTCGGCGACAGTCCTTCGTTCCACTTTTCGCCTGCTTCAATGAACTTTTTCATGCGCGTTTCATCAGCCTTACGCATACGCTCATTCAGCTTCTCGACTGCAACTTGAATTGAGGTGGCTAATTCTTGAATTGTTTCCATACTCTCTCTCCTTATGCCCCCGGAGGGGCGGTTCAGTTAATTATTAGATCAACTTAGGGTGAACTTCCTTGAGCTTGTTATAGCGGCCCAGAAACATTTTTCCCCCGGCTTTAATGTCCGCATCGTCATCCCAGTTGCCTTCCAAAAAATCAATGGAAGCTCGATTGTGCAAATCGTCTGCAAACACTGCCAAAACATCGACATCAACTAGGGTAGAGGGCTTCACTTTCCCAGATGACAAGGCAACAAGAAAGTCGATGTAACGCTGCTCTAACATGTTGTCCACGTCGTCTGCCTCGATCCCTTTTGCACATTCAACAAAATTATCGATCTCACTGTAGGCATATTGATTGAGGGTGAACCGGATGCCAAATTTGACCTGTGGCACCATTGGCTTTTCCTTTGGTAATTCCCAGCTAAGTCTTTTCATCTTCTCTCTCCTGTTTTCAAATCATTTCTCACACTGTTAATATACCAAATTCCGTGTCAGTGTGCAACTATTTATAACAAGAAAATGCAAAAAACATCACATTTTTTAAAAAAAGTTGAGTTATTTGTGGTTTATCGTACACTACACAAGTCAAATATGGTGATTCACAAAGAGTCACTGGTCTAAGGAGGACTTTATTATGACGACGCATTTTACTTCAGGCGTAACGAATGTGAGCGCCGATGGCACTTTTGGTAAAATTAAAGCGCCAGATCCAACCAAATACCATGTTTATCATGAAGACTTCAACACCTACGCGGCTGCAGATTTCACCATTACCACCACTGAAGACGGCACAGGCTCTGCAACCGAAGCGTTAGGCGACGGCGACGGCGGCTTGCTTGTCATCACGAACGCGGCTGGTGACAACGATCATGATTTCTTCCAGCTTGTCAAAGAAGGCTTTAAATATGAGGCAGGCAAACAGATCGCGTTTAAAGCTCGTTTCAAAACCAGCGATGCAGACGCGAGCGATGTAGTGATGGGCTTGCAGCTAACAGATACGTCTCCGCTAAATGTGACGGATGGCATGTTCTTTTTGCTGACCGACGGCTCGACCACTTTGCAATTTATTGTGGAGAAAGATAGCACTCAAAGCACTCTTGATTTGCCAACCGCAATAGAGGATGACACTTTCACTACCGTCGGTTTTGTTTATTCGCCAAAAGATCAGAAGTTTCATGTTTTTCAAAACAATGTCTTGGCAGGCACGGTGGTCAACACCAATGCCCCAGATGATGAGGAAATGACCGTATCGTTTGGAATACAAAACGGTGCAGCGGCTGCGAAAGTCTTGACAGTTGACTACATCACGGCGATGAAAGAGCGCACAGCAGACGGCGAGCTATAAAAACGGAGGTGACACATGGCTGATGCAGTTTCTAGCCAAACGATTCAGGATGGTGAGCGAAAAGCTGTCTTGAAGTTTACCAACGTCAGCGACGGCACGGGGGAATCCGCAGTCAAAAAAGTTGATGTGTCAGAGCTTGGCGCAAATCTTCGAGGCGAGGCGTGCTCATCGGTTGCCATCAACAAAATCTGGTGGCAATGCGTAGGGATGTCCGTCAAAATTGATTTTGATGCAACGAGCAATGTCTTGGCAATTGGTTTATCGCCCGACTCGAATGGTTATCACGACTACAGTAACTTTAGCGGCATTCCGAATAACGCTGGAAGTGGCAAGACTGGTGATCTCGATTTTACTACCACGGGTGCCGACTCAGGCGACACTTACATGATCATCCTAGAACTGATCAAAGCGTATGGCTGATGTTAAACAAGTCAAAAGATTGAAATCGGGAAGGTTGAGCTATCGAGGCCAGACCTTCCCCGGCTTCAATCAACAGGTAAGGACCAAGGGCGAGAAGAAAAAGTTCAAGGTACTTGCCAAAAAAGGCGACCAAGTTAAAGTTGTCCGATATGGCGACCCCAATATGTCAATCAAAAAAGATCAACCAGACCGCAGAAAATCTTTTCGAGCGCGCCATAATTGCGATGCGGTCGAGAAGAAAAAAGATGTATTTGCTGCGTCTTATTGGTCCTGCAAAAATTGGTGATTTAAATGTCAGATGGAATTACAAGTCTAGTTAAGCCAGTTTCTTATGAAGAAACGCTGGCGTCTTTACCCCCTCGGCGCAGTCCTTATGAAGCGTTTAGTTATTTGTTGCAGCCACCATCGGTTCGTGATCGAGCGCCAGCTCAACCAGCACCAGCGCCGATGCCAACTCAGCCGATGCCGAGTGATCCTGTTGCGACTCAGCCTCCGCCTGTTGCGACTCAGCCTCCGCCTGCTACACCACCCATGCAAACAGATCCAACGCCCAGACCCGACCCAATGCCAGTCACACCAGAGGCTTTTGATCCAACCGTTCCAGTTTCTGATCCAATGCAACCTGAACGGCCTGACCCAATTATTGACACCAAAAAAACGCCCACTACGTTAGCTGAGTTGGAGGCGATGTTGGGTTATAAGTGGATCAAAAATGAAGATACAAGCCCAATTCGTAATACGATGTACACGGATCAAGATCGATTGAGAGATCTGGCGAAACAGTACGGTATTGCGCTTCCACCTGATGCTCCAATTGACATGACTGGTTTTGAAGATCCACCTTTAGATTCAACGCAGCCAGATGGAACAATGCCACCAGTTGGAACATTGCCGCCAACGCCGCCAGTTGGGGAAACGATACCAGTTGGAACGCCTCCGACAAATATGCCAGCGCCGGGCACTGTCATTCGTTTGCCCTATGGCGGCTCTTTCACAATTCCTGACGACATTCAAGAAAGAATTGACGCTGCAAAAGCGGCACAAGCAGGCACAACGCCACCACCAGTGGCAACGCCTACTATGCCAAGTTTGCCGCCAGTTGGAACAACCATACCTTTGCCATTTGGCGGTGGGTTGACAGTAACGCAAGATATGCAAGACAGAATAAACGCTGCAAGAGCGCAGGCAAATGCAAATCAGGCAGTCTCAGATACAATAACGATGCCCGACATGGACGAAGAAGATCGACAGCGCGTTGAGGCAAAACGTCAATTTCCAATGGGCGGCAGACGCGGTTTGATGTCGAGAGAAGCCATTGAAAATTTGCGGAAAAGGGTGGACGAAATGAGAACGCCTCCGCCAACGCCCATGATAGAACTACCAGCAGGCGCTCCTAGAACTATTCCTGAAGATGCGATTTCAGAAGACCTTTCAAGATTACCGCAAGGCATTGTCGCTGGTGGACCTAGACCAGATGGCAGACTTGTGTACACCTCTGTGCCTGTTGTGTCGCCGCCACCCCTCGATGTGCTGCAAAACAAAAACGGCTTTAATAAATTGCGCGACATTTTGGGGAGAGCAAGCGAAGTGAGAGACAGCCTCAGACCAGCCGACACAAGAAATCTAAGAAGAGCGCCGCAGTTGCCTATGCCGAGAAGAGTGCCGACCGTTCCTCCACTAAAACCAGCACGTCGTCAGATTCCAGTAAATACAGACAAGCAGGAAATGGTGAGAAGAGCGCTTGCAGAACGTATGCAAAATGTTGGAAGACTGCTAGGAAGGGGGCGAGGACGATGAGTGAAGTGCCAAAGAATGTTGCAAATCCCGCGCTTTATAAAAAAGCAAAGGCTAAGGCAAAAGCCAAGTTTGATGTTTATCCCAGTGCATATTCCAATGGTTGGATGGTGCAAGAGTACAAGCGCATGGGTGGAAAATATAAAGGTGCAAAAAAAGCTGAAGGCGGCGAAGTAAAAGGTTTTGACGCCAAAAAGTCTGATTTGAACAAGGATGGCAAGATTAGCCGTTATGAGCGCAAACGCGGTGAGGCCATAGCGCGTAACATGAACCAAGGCGGCAGCGTAGAGCTACAGGCTCGCGGGTGCGGTGCTATCATGAACAACAAGCGCAAAACAACTCGGGTTCCCCGTGGCTAAAAAGAAGAGGGGGCTTAAAGAATGGTTCGGCTCAGAAAACTGGGTTGACATCGGAGCACCTAAAAAAGGGGGCGGCTTCGAAAAATGTGGTAGGAAGTCAGCGAAGGATTCAAAAAGAGCTTATCCGAAGTGTGTGCCTGCCGCAAAAGCAGCAAGCATGACGAAGAAAGAAATAGCCTCTGCGGTCAAGCGCAAGCGTGCAAAACCGCAGGGCGTAGGTGGTAAACCAACTAATGTAAAAACTTTTGCAGCAGACGGAGGTACAATTGTGAAACGCGCAAAAATGATGAAGAAAGGCGGTAAAATGATGGCAAAGGGCGGTAAAATGATGATGAAGGGCGGCAACATGAAAAAGAATGGTGACATGCCCGGCGTCCCGCCAAACATGAAGAAAGGCGGTAAAATGATGGCGAAAGGTGGCAAAATGATGGCGAAAGGTGGGAAGATGTCTGCCAAAAACGGTGCTCGCAAAAAAGCCACTGGAGTTGCTAAAAACTTTCGCGCACCAAAATCATCGAATAGAGGTCTATTTGGGTAGATAAATTTGCGCTTTTGTGCAATCATGTCCAATTTGATGCACAGGAGCGCACATGAGTTATCTGCAAAGCAATATTCCCCACTTCCCCTGCTTCGTTCGCCGCGAATACACCCATAATCACCAGCAATACCATGGTGAGTTTTTGCATGCCCTTGCTATTGCGGTGACCACAATTCCTGATCGATCCCTCAGTTTTCAAGTAGTCTTCACGGGCGCTGAAACTTATGATGACGACAGCGAGCCAAATGTCCACGGCGGAGCGATGTGGGCACGGATGCCAATCAACGCTTTGGTTGCTGACGTGCCGCTTGAAGACTGGCCCGAGCCGATGATGGCTCACTTAGTGCAGCCATGGGATTGTAGCTCGCGACATCACGATGTCATCGTGCTCGACCGTGTGAGCAGCTCCCCTTGGATCTGCAAAATAGCGGGAGAATTTCACACCGCAAAGTATTATTTTACGGTTGACTACACCGATCACTCAATCGCGGATGATCCAGCACAGCATAAACAAAGCCACGTTCTTGAGCTCACAGATGCTGGACCGTGGACTGGGAATATCATTGCCTTGCCAAACAACCGAGTTCGCTGCACTAATCCTGCGTTGTGGCAAAGAGGCGAAGGGGCGCCTGACTTTAAGCCGTCGCAGTGGGTTATCAACGCAGAAAGTGATGACAGCTACCTCGACGCAGGCTATACTTTCGACAATCTTTATGCTAAGGGTGGGCAGGATGGCGACGAGCGGTAGTAAAAACTTTGAACTAGATGTTGCAGACTATGTCGAGGAAGCGTTTGAGCGCGTTGGCCTTGAACTTCGAACTGGTTATGATCTCAAAACAGCCACCCGCAGTCTCAATCTTATGCTCGCAGAATGGGCCAATCGTGGTCTCAACCAGTGGACTGTTAAGCAAAAAATCATCAGTTTGTCCGTCGGCACGGTTAGCTACACGATAGATTCGGTCAATCCCACAGCCACAATCGATGTGCTCGATGCCTTCAACCGCGAAACGATCAACTCCACCGACAATGATCTTACGATGACACGCATGAGTCGTGCCGAATATTCTCATTTGGCGACAAAGACAAGCACTGGCAAGCCAACCCAATTCTTCGTTGACAAGCAGATTTCACCAACGATTACGGTATGGCCCAGTCCAGATAAAGCTGGTTATTCAGTGCATCTAAACGTGCTTAGCCGAATGGATGATGCAGACGCAGCCGTTGACACGCTCGATATCCCTTTTCGGTTTTA
>TARA_R100001594_G_scaffold138996_1_pt1 | contig 12121 bp, 6 predicted proteins | sample TARA_R100001594 | Tara Oceans TARA_R100001594 (sample SAMEA2622752) | marine metagenome | biome: marine biome (ENVO:00000447); feature: marine epipelagic mixed layer (ENVO:xxxxxxxxx); material: "saline water (ENVO:00002010), including plankton (ENVO:xxxxxxxx)" | depth 150 m | reverse complement strand
GTATTCCCTAGATTTGCTTATAGATGGAAATATGAAGATGGAGAATATTCCACTATGTCCGCATTCACTGAGGTTGCTTTTTTACCAGATGCTAATTATAAATACGACGCCAACGATGGTTATAATCTTTCTATGCAGAATACCGTTAGAAGAGTTATATTAAGTGGTTTTGAGAACAAACCTCATGGTGTTAGTGAAATTGATATATTGTATAAAGAATCGGATAGTAATAACATATACTCTTTAACAACGATAAAAGGTTCTGAACTAGATGATTTCTCAAAATATGAAATAACTAAAGAGAAATTTCACGCTGTAATAGATAGCAAGCAAATACTAAGACCATATGATAATGTACCGAGAAAAGCTTTGGCTCAAGAACTTTCTGCTAATAGACTTATATTTGGTAATTATACTCAGCAATACGATATATCACCATCAGACGAACCTATTGTTGACGCAAACGTTGTATCTCAACAATTAATAGCTTCTAAAGAGGTTGCTAAATCAGTAAAAGCTATTAGAGAGTATCAAGTTGGAATGTCTTATTTAGATACTTTCGGTAGACAATCGCCTGTGTTTTCAACAGATGGAGCTCTAATCAGCGTTGATCAAAAAAATGCTTCACAAGCAAATAGTATTCAAGCTTCATTAAATAACTTCCCACCAGATTGGGTTACTCACTACAAATACTTTGTTAAGGACGCAGCAGCTTCTTATTACAATATTTCGTTAGATAGATTTTATCAAGCTGAAAACAGTGATCATGTTTGGCTTTCTTTTGTATCTAGTGATTGGAACAAATTAAACGAAGATGATTACTTAGTATTAAAAAAGCAACATAATAGTGATTCACCTGTACAAACAGAAAGAACAATTAAGTATAAAGTACTAGCTAAACAAGCTAATGCTCCAGAATTTATAAAAGTTATTAGAAAATCTGTTGGTGGTAGAATATTCAACACTGACGGTAAGGGTTTACATTTTTATTCTCAGAGTAGTTATGGTGGTAGCGCTGATGGTTATCCACAAGTTGATAAACTCACGTTTAGACTTAAAGGTAGTGTAGTTCATTCTAATACAGCATTTACAGAAGCTGTTACAGATGATCAAACAGGTAGATACATTAGAATAGGACAAGAGGTTGCGGGTAAACCTAGTATGTTCTCCAAGTATTATGAAATACTACATATATCTAGAGCATCGTTAAATGACATGGACTTTAGTGATGATGAAGATTACTATGAGTTCACGCTAGTTCAACCTTTAGAATTTGATGCTTCTTTTATTGGATCATCATACTCTTCTACTAGAAAATTATTTATTGAATACTATAGAGAAGAGTTGAATGAATTTGATAATACTTTTGAGGGAAAATTCTTTGTTAAGATAGCTAAAGATGGAGATTTTGATAGATTTGTAGGTTCTAAACAAAAAATAGAAGATTCTGGATACAATATAACAAATGCTCAAGATTCTCATTGGGCTTTTGCTTATGAAAATTCTGCTACGGTAAACACTAGAGCTGACAGAGGTAAAGACACTGACGTTTGGTTGCGTGATAAAAACAACTTTAATTGGAGCGTTTCAGAAATTGACAGTGGGTATGATGCGAGTGACGTAAGTGGTAAATACAATGGAGTTGATGTAGCTTACTTCCCTGCCTTAATGGATGATACTGTTGATATAGATAACACTTCGCGTACCAATCCATATATAGGTACTTGGTCGGGAACTGTACACGCAGATGATTGGGGTAAAAAAGTTAATGGCGAAGTACCACAAAGATTTAGTATATTTCAAGCTTTTACTTGGAATTGGCCTGAAACTTTAAAAGGTTTTACCGGCATGAACACAAGTACTACTGAAGCGCGTGTGGGACAAGGATTTATCGTTGGTAATAATTACTGTTCTTTCGCATTTACAGGTATTGGAGAAATAAACTTAGGCGTTAGTGGACAACCTGGAGGTGGAACCTCTGACGATGAAGTATCAGCTTACAGTTATGACGCTGATGGTAATTTAAACATGGACAATGAGGCGGATATTAACACTTGGTGGGATATAAATGAAAGAGAAGAGTCTGCACAGTGGTTTAACAACTTTAAACTTTTACAGCAATTAACGAAAGAAGGTACACAATTTAGATGGAATGGTGATCCTTCAGATACGGTTTATACTGTTAAAAAAGTACATCAATCACATCCATGTATACTTTTCGATAGATTACTGCCTGATGGAAATTTTTACGGAGTAAATTCAACTGGGGATAAATTCTTAAATAAAGACAAAGAAAACTACGGTTATAGAATAGATTTAGAATTAGATAAAAATATAGTTTGGAGTCCAACTTCAACAATAACAAGTGGACTTGGTTTTAACACTGATGGGACGCATACTCCATTAACGCCTTTCAGTAGCGCTAGTGCTGGTACTACAGCTCAAATTCAAATACTAGAAAAAAGACCAAGTGAGTCAACATACACTTCTTTCAATCCAGCTGTTTTTGAAATAGAACAAAAAGAACGAGCAGATTTGAATTTATATTACGAAACTCCTGATGCTGGGATGGTTATAAAAAATAATATGTATATTGAAGCTTTAAATAGCGCTGCTGCTAATGACGGTGTGGGCGCTATTGGAACTCCATATAAACCATCTATTCAAACTACCTCTCCCTCAGCAGCTTCAGCGTCTATTTACACAGCAGCATTACCTTATTCTAGAGTAGTTGATACTGAACTTATTACAAATGGTGAGTTTTTAACTGATAGTGGGTTTAGTTTATCCACAACATCTAATTTTAGTAAAACATATGATTCTTCTGCTAATACTTATACTATAAATAAAACTGACGCCGCCACTAGTGATCATCCATATTTTCAAAATGATGATTGGATAAATTTAACAGACGGAGAAATGTACCAGTTAGTTGTAGACGTAGAATCTATGGACAACGATGAAGATAATTTTGGTGGAGCGCCTGATAGTACGAAAGTTTATCTTATAAATAATGAGAATAGTCAAGGTTATAGACCTTTAGTGGGTAGAAATCCTGATCTTGTGATAGGTAGAAATGTTTTTGATTTTACACATAACAAAACATATAGCGCCACTAATACTCAATACAGCGCATCAACAACGAGTGACACAACGAGAGTCAAGTTACGTATTGAACTAACAGATACAGATAACGATTATTCAAAAGAAATTACAATAAATGAAGTTTCATTAAGAAGGTTAACTATAGATGAGACAAAACCAGTGGTTACTATAAGTACTGGTGAGCAGTTTGATTGGTGTACAAATCCTAATCAACTCATGATAGATGATACCAAATGGAATACAGATCCAGAAAATACTGAAAGTTATTCTCGTGGATATGATTTACCAGCTGGTATAACATTAAGAATTTCTGAAAGAGATCAAAATGGAAGTGTGTCTTACTACAAGGATTATACATTACCAAACCCGGTAAGTGTACCAACAACAAGTTTACCTGACATCATAACACTACCACCGCAAACTTTAAAATGGCATAATTGCTTCTCTTTTGGAAATGGCGTAGAGTCAAATAGAATGAGAGATGACTTTAATGCTGTGCAGATTGATAGAGGACCTAGAGTTTCAACAACATTAGAAGAAACTTATAAAGAAGAAACTAAAGGTAGTGGACTTATATTCTCTGGTATATACAACTCCACAAGTTCTGTAAATAATTTAAATCAATTTATACAAGCCGAAAGTATAACTAAAGATTTAAATCCAGAATATGGTACTATTCAAAAATTGTTTTCTAGAAATACAAATATACTAGCGCTTTGTGAAAATAAAATATTAAAAGTTTTAGCTGATAAAGATGCTCTTTTCAACGCTGATGGAAGCATGCAGGTTACATCTACAAATAAAGTTTTAGGACAAGCGATACCTTTTGTTGGTGAATATGGTATATCTAGAAATCCAGAATCTTTTGCTAACTTTGGCTATAGAGTTTATTTTACAGATAGAGATAGAGGTGCTATTTTGAGGTTGTCTGCTGATGGATTAACTTCTATATCAGAAAAAGATATGATTAGTTATTTTAAAACTAAACTACCAAACTCGAATACACTATTAGGAACTTATGATGAGAATAGAGATACATACAATTTAACACTAGACGATACAACTGTTAGCTTCTCAGAAGCTGTGAACGGATGGACAAGCTTTAAATCATTCTTACCAGAGTCTGGATTGTCATTAAATGGAGAATATTATACATGGAAAAATGGTGATATATGGAAGCACCATTCTAATGCTCTTCGAAATAACTTTTATAACACTCAATACGAAACTACTGTTAAGTTTTTATTCAACGATCTAACAGATGAAATTAAAAACTTTAATACATTAAATTATGAAGGTACTGATTCAAGAGTTTATGAAGACACAGAGGGACAAGAAAATCAAATAATAACAAACGGATGGTATGCTGATTATATTAAAACAGATCTAGAAGAAGGTGAAGTTGTTATATTTAAAGACAAAGAGGGTAAATGGTTTAACAATATAACAGGCGTATCTAAAACTGAAGAAAATTTAGATATAAAAGATTTTACTTCACAAGGGTTAGGCATTTTAAGTGGTTTAAGTACAGGAACTCATCCAGCGTACAAAACTTTAGTTATAAAAGCTATTTTACCAGATAGTATTCCAGACGTTGATGCTGTTGGCACAGGTAGTGGATCTAACTATAACGATGGCTCTGGTAGCGTAATGGTTTTACCTTATCCAACATCAACTACCATAGCATACGCTGAGGATGTTGGTCTAAATAGTACAACTGCTTGGGAAGTTCAAAGTCCTACTCAAGTTATGTTTGGCTTACACACAAATGCTGGAACAGCAGATGAACCGTGGAGTTGGATTATGACTGGTGTTATAAAAAACTTGAAAAATGGAAATAGATATTACGTAGAAGCTGACGTAGAAGATCTTGTTCATAACGATAGAAACGTTGGTTTTTCAAATTTAAATATGACTAACCGTTCTGGCGAACGATCTAGAACAACCGACGGAAAGATTTATCAAACTTTTACGTATAAAGAAGGTGAAGTACCAGGAATACATTTATTCAAAGCCAACCAACAAAGTGGTGTTATAAAAAATATATCTTGTATAAATATAACTCCTAAAATAGATGATATTACTTATACAGTTAACACGTCAGCTACAGATAGAACTGAAACTACAACTGAATTAAAGACGAATATACAAGTGGGCGCTATAGCCCAAACTGTTATTAAGTATTTCTATATTCATAGTCAAACTGTTAATGGAATTAAATATGCTGTGGCAGCGAGTGAATTCAATATAACAAGTTCTAGCAGTGAGGTAGTTGTTACGTCGTCAGAAGATTTAGGAAGTGGAACTACTGCAGCTGGTTATTATGGTAATGTTATTAAAGTTACCATAACAGTTACATATAGTAGCGCTAGTCCTTTTCCGGATAACAACGTAGAATCATATATAAACATAGAGGGTGTACCAACTCTAGCAATAGATCAATAAAATGGCAAATGTAACTATAAAAACAAATATTAGTGGTGTTACTGATAGCGCAAGCGGCACGTTGTCATATGCTTTGACTTCAGTACCAAATACAAGTAGTGAGATAATAACAAATAGAACTTTTACTCCAAACACAAATTGTTCTTTTACCAAACCGCCACATATTAGCTTTGTCAAAACTAAAGAACCTAATAGATATAGCTATTCTGTTGTTAAAAATATAGATGGATCTTATAGTTTTACAGTTAATTACTTATCACCTTTAGTTAAACCAACAACTGATGTTATAGAGTTTTTTGCAGAAGCAAAAACAAACGCTGTTGTCTCTGGAGACAAAATATATGGTTGGAATATGAAAACCAACGATATAAATCCTGATGGAGAAGCTAGGGTACTTAGTATAACTGGCGATCCAAAAGCTAAATTAAAAATTAGTGTTACTGAAAACCCTAGAATAGGACCTAATTCAAATGCTACTTTTATGGTTGAAGAATTTACAGCTACAATTGATGACGATGGGATTTATAATTTAACTATTGATTTTCCAAGCACATCTTTAGCTGTTGATTATAGAATAATACTAACGGAGTTTAAATCTGGAACATTTACAGGGGGATTATCCCAAACCCCAACAACAATACATATGCACCAGTGGCCTTTGCAACAAACTAAGTTGGAAATAATAGAAACCTCTGATACGACGTGGACATTACCAGCGGCAAGTGTTAATAATGCTTTTTTCTATTTCTCTGGAATTAGAGGGCAAAAAAGCTTAAGACAAGATTTTAGTTGGACAGCTACACACTCTGGTGATATAAGTGTTGATGGTACCTTCGAAGCCGCTGATTTTACACAAGTAACTGGGCAAGGCTCTACTTTAACAGACGACACTATACCTTCTATAGTTACTTATGATAACCTTACTACAACTATAGACAACGATGCAAGTCCTAATTCTGTTGTTATATCTGGTCAAATAACTATAACACATGGATATGATGCTGGTGGACATACATATATAACGCTTAATATAAACGATATTTTAAACCACGTATAATATGGCAATAATGACATTAACTCTTCCTAATCCTATTAATATATCGCTTCAAGCGAAGTCTAGCACTATTATCACTACTAGTATCGACAATGGGGCTTGGGATATAATATACTTTACTAGATTAGAACTTGGAAAACAAGTTGGTGATATTTATAGATTGGGTAAATGTATAGCTATAAGTCAAGGTCCTGCAAGCTACACTATAAGCGTTGATGTTGATAGTGAAGCTCAAACACCTGACACGGGTGATTATATATTCTTTGGTAAAGAAAATAAAGTAAATTTATCTGGCGTTAGAGGATATTATGCTGAAGTAGAGATGAAAAATGATTCTAATGCAGCAGCAAAACTATTTGCGGTGGGTTCTGAAATAGCAAAAAGTAGTAAATAAAGCGCTAAAAGTGTGACTATATAATTACTTAAATTAAATAAAATGGAAAAAAAATATATTGTTAGACCTGTTGAGGTCAAAGATCTACCTACGTTAAAAGAATGGTGGGATAGTTATGACTATATGGAAACCCCAGATATTCAAATGCTGCCAGATGAAGGAACTGGTGGTTTCGTAGTAGAAAAAGAAGGAAAAATTAAAGCAGCAGCATTTTTGTATTTTACAAATTCTGATATTGCTTATGTCGATTATCTAGTTGCAGATCCTAATTATAAAGGCAAAGATAGATACGACATGATATTAGACTTAATAGAAGAATGCACTAGAGTTGGAATTGGAGCGGGATGTAGGTTGATGTGGGCCATGACAACTTTTGATGGTATTGTAGATAGATGTCGAGATTTAGGTTTTGACGTTTTGCCAGATAAATACACTTTTATATATACTCATCAGAAAGTCTATAGTGATTTAGTTGAAGATGAAAAATAAATTAATCTGTAGAATACTTAAAGAAGAGGATTATAGTGTTATATGTGATTGGTGGAAATGGTGGAGGTGGCCCGCAATACCAAAAGAGATGTTACCTGATAATGGTAAAAGTGGTTTTATGATTGAGAAAAATAATATACCTATAGTTTCTGGATTTCTATATTTAACAAATTCTACCGGGGCCTTATTAGAGTGGATAGTTTCAAATCCTAATTATAGAGAGAAAGATAGGCAAAAAGCTATAGAACTATTACTTAGTGAAGCAGAGAGGATTTGTAAGAAAATGGGTATTACATATGTATTTAGTATAGGTAGAAACAAAAGTTTAATAGAAACGCATAAAAGATTAGGATGGAAAGTTGATGAAAAACCATCTCATGAAATAATTAAAAATATATAAATATGGGGTTAGCAACAGCAGTAGCAGCAGGTTCGGCACTTTTGGGTGCCAGTTCGGCTTCGAGTAGTAGAAAACAAGCTGCAAGGCATCAAAAAGCGGCGCAAGCAAATATAGATAAGTACGAGAACATGTATAAAAACGTGGACTATAGTAATCCTTATGCTGATCTAGTAAACACTATGCAGGGTGTTGAAAATCCTTGGGGTCAAGCTACGAATCCTTTTGCGGATGTAGGCGATCCTTATGCTAATATAGGAAATCCTTATTCTGGACAAGCTAGCCCTTACACAGGGATGGGTAATGTGTATAGTGGGATGGGTAACGTGTTTACTGGAATGGGTAATGTGTACGCTGGTATGGAAAACCAATTCGCAGATCAACAAAACGTTTTCCAAGGTATGGGTAACGCTTACGCTGGTATGGAAAATCCATACGCTGATTTACCAAGTCAATTTGAAGGCATGCAGAATACATATGCCGATATGGCTAATGCTTACGCAGGTTTACAAAACACTATGACTGGTATGGAAAATGCTTATACTGGTCTAGGTAATGTATATAGTGGAATGGAGAACGCTTATGCTGGAATGACCAATGAATATGGCAATCTAGAAAACGCGTTTCAAGGCATGGGTAATGTATATAGTGGAGCAACTAATCAATTCGCTGGACTTGAAAATGTTTTTGAAGGTCAACAAAATGTTTTTGATGGTGCGCAAAATGCTTATGCTGATATGAAGAGTCAATTTGGTGGTATGGAAAACCAATTCGCTGGATTAGAAAATCAATATAACAATGTAAGAAATCAATATGCTGGCATGGAAAACCAAATGGAGGAATTAGGTGTTTCAACAGAGGCCGCTGATTTCGCTGCAGAAAAACAAGCGCAAGGAAGAGCTGATATAATGGCGGCTTTATCTGGAGCAGCTGGTGGTAGTGGTATATCTGGACTAGCGCAAACGTTAGCTAATCAAGCCTCTCAAGATGCTAGGCAAGCTTCTGTTGATATAGCCAAGCAAGAAGTTGAGAATGAGAGATTAAGAACTCAGGAAGCATCTAGAATAGACATGTTACAAAGAGGAGAAGCTGCTAAATTAGACATGTTGAGAGCTGGAGAAGATGCTAGATTAGATCAATTGAAGGCAAGTGAAGAATCTAACTTAGAAAGATTAAAAAGAGGAGAAGCTGGTGAAATTGATAGATTGCAAAGATCAGCAACAGAAAGACTTGATACAATGGAAAGGCAAGAAGAGTCTAGATTGCAACAACAAGAACTTGCTGAAAAATCAAGATTAGGAACTATAACAGCTCAAGAGGCAGCTAGACTTGACCAAATGGAACGAGGCTATCAAGGTGATATGGATAAGTTAGTAAGAGGAGAGCAATCAAGATTAGATTTACTTACGGCTCAAGGAGCAACGGATTTATCTAGACTACAAAGAGGTGAGCGAGCTGAAATGGATAGAATGGAGAGAGGTTATCAATCTCAATTAGATATGAGTAGAGCGGCTGAAACCTCTAAAATAGAGGAAATGCGTAGAACACAAGATTACAATATCGCTTTACAACAAGCAAGAGAAGAGGGTGATATACAAAGGTTAATGAGAGGACAAGAGTATGATATTGATATGCGTAGAAGATCTGAAGCTGCTGATTTAGATAGAATGTGGGCTGGAGCTTCAATGGATATAGATAGAATGCAGAGAGGTGAAGCTGCTAGTATAGATAGAATGATAAGAGGTGAAGCGCGTGATATAGATACTAGATCAAGAGCGGAAGCGAGTAGATTAGACGAAATGACTAGACAAGAGGCGGGTAGATTGGATATGTTACAACGTGGTGAAGCTCGTGATATCGATAGGTTACAAAGAGGCGAGGCTCGTGATATTGATAGGATACAAAGAGATTGGGCTGGAATGGCAGATACAAGAGAAAGAGATTGGGCCGGTAATTTAGCTATGCAAAGTGCAGGTTTTGAAGGAAACAGATTAATGCAACAAGCTGGTTACGCTGGAGAAATGCAACAACGATATCTCGGAACACAACTTGATTTAGATCAAAAACAAAGAGATATGGATTGGCAAATCCAAATGATGGGAGCCCAAGGTGATATCTATAGTAGACAATTAGAAATGGATAGAATATCCACATTACTAGCCGGGGCGTTAGGACAAGGTGCGGCAGCGGCAAGTGCGCGTGGAGCGGCGGCAGCAGCAGGTACTAATATGTGGTCTAGTTTAGGTAGTGCAGCATTACAAAACGTAAATTGGGGATAAAATAAAAATAAAACAATAATATGGCAGCAGATCCAACATTATTCCAGGCATATGATAGATATTTTCAAGCACAATCTCAAGCAGATTTGATGCAAGATCCGTTCTATCAATTTTCGCAGATAGCAGCTAGAGCGGCTCAAGAATGGCAATTTGAAAAAAAGAAAGACCAAGAAAGAGCTAAGAAGAAAGCCGAAAGATCAGAGGAGAGAAGAGACGAGATGTTTAACGTTGCTCTTGATGGTTGGAACGGGCAAACTAGAGAACTAGCCCATAATCATGTAGCGGTTTTCACTGAGAAAATGAATCAAGCTATACTTAATAAAGATAAAAAAGCACAAGCGACAATAGAAGGAGATTCTAGAGCGTTTGCAGCAGAATTGCAAAAAGGACAATCAATAATAAAAGCTCACGGAGCTCTTTTACGAAGTGGTGCGCTCTCTAAAGGTGCTAATGTCGCATCGTTAAATAAATTAGTAGCCGGAGAAGATACTGATTACCAAGTGTATGTTGAGACTGATCCAGAAAAACCTAATTATAATAAAATTTTCTTACAAGTAAAAGATGAAAACGGTGGTATACAACTAATGGGTTTAGATGATTTTGCTGATGGAGCGATACCAAGAGATGATAAATTAGCAACTCAATGGAATTCAGTTATAAAAGCTGGAGTAAATGAATCTATTAAATATGGAGTTCCATTTGATGAAGGACAAATGGAGAGAACTATAGATCAAGCTTTGGCGTCTAGAAATACTTTAGTATCTGCTTATCACGATGATTTATTCGGGCAAGGTCAATCTTTGAGAGATAAATGGGTTGCTGATACTAAAGCGGGTGGTGGTCAACCAATAGAGTCTTGGTCACAAGTGTCCAACACACAGCCCGTGAATACTGATCCAGAGACAAAAGCATTTCAACCTGGTGGTTTCGACGAAGATAGATTGCGTGAGTATGTTAAATCTAACATGATGCAGATAGCTAGAAAAGAACATAAAGACAGATTAACTTCTTATCAAAGAAAATTAAGTGCTGACGCAAAGGTTTCTCAAAAAGAAAGAGACACATTCCAGGTAGGACAAAACACTTGGATTGAAAAACCGATAGCTCAAACTATTGCCAAAAATATAAAAAATAGAGATAACGTTGTTGTTGAGGGTATAAGATATGTTCCACAGGGGATTGAGGGTTGGAAAGATGATGAAGGAAATGAATATCCGAACAACAGATCTTTACTCGCTAGTTTAGATAAAGGTAGGGGTTATGGATTCAGAAATCACCCATTATTTACTAGTTTAATAAAACCAACTTTATAATATGAATTACGCACACAGTAACGGATTTTTTTACACCCAAGAGGATGTAGAAGAAGCAGCTAGAAAAAGAAATATGTCCGTAGATGAATATTTACGTCAAACGCCTGAGCTTTCCGTAGAGGGAAAAGTACAGGGCTTAGCGGTAGACCCGACGCCAAGCCAAGACGCTATGGGGTCAAGCTTGGTAGATGGTGGTTCGGAGCAACCAGAGACTAATCTATATGATTCTGGTTGGGGATGGGGTGATTTTATAAAAAGAAGTGCTTTTGGAAAAAGTATTCGATCAAGGTTACCTGGTAGTAGTCTAGCTAGTGTTCTAGCTGAAGATGCGATTTACGAAGCGGAACAATTGAAGAGAAAAAAAGATGAGGATTGGAAAGCTCAATCTGTAGATTTTAATAAAAATCTAGATGATTTATTTGCTGACCCAGAAATGTTTCAAAAGATACTGGGAGACGAAGAAACACTACAGAATAGAGCAGAAGAAGCTGGGCACTTTGGAAACCCAGCAGAGTATCTTCAAGATATCATACAAAAACAAGTTGGTGGATTTGGTATTATCGGAGAGAGAAAAGTAGATCCCACTACTGGTATGCCCGTGTATAGCAAACTTACTAATAGTGACATGAACTCACTATTAATGGA
>TARA_R100001594_G_scaffold44880_2_pt1 | contig 12125 bp, 1 predicted proteins | sample TARA_R100001594 | Tara Oceans TARA_R100001594 (sample SAMEA2622752) | marine metagenome | biome: marine biome (ENVO:00000447); feature: marine epipelagic mixed layer (ENVO:xxxxxxxxx); material: "saline water (ENVO:00002010), including plankton (ENVO:xxxxxxxx)" | depth 150 m | reverse complement strand
CTCTCTATTCCAATACTTATTATATTTACCCTCTACAAACGTACCTAGTTGTTTAGTTAATTTATAGCCAAATATAAGACCTCCACTATAATCTACCCATTGTCCATCTACATAATTATGATACATAAATTCCCCACCATCATCATAATGCCAAGGCATGATATTTCCCCAAGAATGCAACCAAAAATCTTTTTTATAATAGTAATAATCAAATCCTATTACTAAAGATTGTTGCATTTTTCTATCTAATAAATCTCTTTTTTTCTCTGTGTATTCTGCTAACATTTGTGGCATAACAACCTCTTCCCATATTTCAGGGCTAGTTGCAACTACATTACCACTTGGGTCTGTATAAATAGAATTATAGACATCTACATTGTATCCTTCTTGTAAAGCTAAATATGTATAATGTAAGTTACCATTATCTAACATCCATTCTTCTAAAGGATCATAACCATAAGGTTCTGCTAATCTTTGTGAAGCGCCTATATTAAATGATATTCCCTTCCAATCATATCTTATTCTTTGTGAGGTTTCAAAATAATCTATATCAGCAAAACCATCTTGTAAATATTCACCTTTTAATATATACCAACCAGCTACATATCTTATAAAATGATTTTGATCTATATAATCATTACCTTCTTGTCTTTTTATATCTGCTTCAAACAAAAACTCTAATCCACTTTTTTTACCTATATTAGCACCATCAGACCACGATGTTTCAGTACCATCATAGAATGTCTGTGCTCTATTTTCATAACCAAATCTAGCAATCTTTCTAATACCAAAAGCTAAATTATAATCGTATGGTGTTTGCACGGTTGATGTCTCTAAGCCGTTTGTTACAGAGAAAACATCTACATCTGATATAGAAGTACCTCCACTAGCAGCAGCATAAAACGTAGAGAACTTAAATAATTTTTTAATATCTTGCGAGCAACAATCTTTTGGAGCTGCACAAGAAATTAAAATTGTTAGTAGTATTATTATTAGTTTTTTCATTATCTAGTTTTTCTTGTCCTTGTTTTTCTTGTTCTTGTTTTTCTTTTTCTTCCTTTATCTTTTTTCTTTTCGTCTTCAAACTCAATACCAACATTCCACGGTGTGTAACCACCTAGCATATGGGCTCTTTGCCAAAATTCATAATCACTGTTTAAAGAGTGAATAATATTATTAGTTTTCTTATATGCTCTGTTAAGAGGTATATTAGCTATAGCTTCTACAACTAAAGTTGAGGCTTCTAAAGATGGATTACCTAATTCAAATTTAAACTCATCTGTCCCTTTTATCTTAGCCCATTTCATAGTATTACCAGCGGCATCTAATTTAGCGAATTTAGAGCCAATTGGAGGAGATATATTTAATAAAGCTTCACCAACCTCACTATAATCAGCCATATACCCTTTTTCTTGTTGTTTAAAATATTCTATTGTAGCATTTTTAAAGGCGGATGCAACAGCGCCTGATATACCCATACCTCTTAAAAACGAATCACTAATCGTATTTAACGTATAAGTTTTTGTTTTTGCAATTTTTTCATCAGTTACATCATCATCATTTAGTAGCATAGCAAATAATGCAGATTGTAATCCAGCAAATAATGCTACTTGAGCACCCATATAATAAGTTATTCTCCCCATTTTTTCTGATAACTCTTTACCACCTTTATATCTTCCTTTAGATATATCTAATATATCTTTCATACCAGCTCTATTCATCTGTAATGGTGTATTAGCAAATGGTAATATAAGTCTACCAGCTAATGATGTTTGTTGTCTAGATAATAAATCTGGTCTAGATGACTGCTGTGTTCTCTCAGATAATGTTTGAAAATCTAACCAAGCTTTTTTCTCAGCCTCTTTAGTAGACATCCCTTGTTTTTCATACATTTTAATTCTATTTCTATAAAATGTAGCACCACCAAATGATATTGCAAAACTATCTGCAAGTTTAGTAGGTAAATAACCGACTTTTAATACCCTAGCTATCATTGACTGAATAGGGTTTTTTGATCCCGCAGCAGCAGATGCGATTTCAGCTTCAGTAACATTTATTTCTAAACCATCTCTTCTTTGCTTTAACATGTCAGAGTTCATTATACGTATAAAGTCTTTGGAAAATTGTTGTATATTCCCCATTGCTTTAGCTGCTGCTACAGGATTGTTTTCTCTCATATTAAGAAAGTTAAGAGTAGATATTGTTTGCAGCGCTGCTGATCTAGTGTTAAAATTCATAATAGTACCAACAGATCCATTTAAATAATTCATCATCATAGCACTACCTCTATCTCTTGTTAAAGATCGAGTTCTACCAGTTTCCATTCGATCAAACATATCCTCAATATTCTCTCTCCATCTTGTACCTAATTTAGATTCCATCTTATTTAGGTTTTTTTCTGAAAATATTTTACTCCTTATATCTATAAAATCTTGGAGGTATTGTTTTCTACTAACACCTCTACCTATATTAGAAACTTCTCCAGCTAATGTTTCACCCCACCATTCAGCAGTTGGTTCTTTTAAACCATCTTTTTGTTTGGTTAATTTACCAAATGTTTCTGCGTATGCTTTTAATTTGGGATTATTATTAATATATTCAACAAGTTTATTTTCTGTAGTTTTGGCTAAATCAGGAATTTTATAACCAGCTTTATTCCATAAATAAACTCTCATAGCTTGATCATGAGTAAAATTAGTTCCTTCTACAGGTTTGTTTAGTTTTTTAACAACATCTTTATTTTGTTTACGAAGACCCATGTAGTCATTCTTAACAGTTTGCCTAGCGGTGTTATAATCTCTTATACCTCTTTCCCATGGTTGTATAAAATTATCTGAGAACCATTTTTTATTTTTTATACCTTTATCACCCTTACCGTATAATGGCTCTATAAGTAATTCTAAATCAGCAGCACTATCTGTAATAAAGAATCTTCTTCTTTTAATATCTTTTCCTCTAACTCTAGCTTCTGCTTTTGAAAATACTTTTTCAGATTCTATACCTAAAGAATGTTCCATTATATCATTAACATCCTTATCTAAACGTTCGCTAAATAATTTTTTAGCTTGCTGTACCCTAGATTTAACATCTAATTGATCTAAAACATTTTTAACTTCTTTTACGTTAGCTATAGCGTCATCTGCAAAATAAAAATCATTATAACCCTCACCATATTTTTTTGCAATCCATAATGCTTTTGCCTCAGCGGTACTATTACCTAACGCTTTAATATTTTCTAAAGGTACTTCATAACCTTCCATTTTTAACCACATTTGTATATGTGGTGCTGATTCTGGTGGACGAGCAGTTAATATAAAATTATCTTTAGGTCCATATTTTTTCATTCTTTTAACAAACTTATCAAAAAATGGTCCAGGTTCACCTTCTCTAACTAATTCAAATTCTGAAAAATCAAACTCACCACCTTTATCTAATATTTCCTTACCTCTATTAGCAAACTCCTCAGCAGTTAATCTTTTCTTTTCATAACTTTTAGTAAACATATTTGCTTTATCAATAACTTCTTTAGGTAATGGATCTCCAAATTTTAAGTTATCAGTTTTAACTTCTATAAAATTTTCCCCAAATTCCTCTTTAAATCCTTTTTTATTAAAATCTACATTTTTCCATGTACGTTCCACGATTTTATCTGTTAAAGATCTTTCTTTTCTAGCCTTATTTCTAGCTAAAGCAGTTTCTAAAGAGGTTTCTACGTACAGCATTGAAACATCATAACCTTTTCTTTTAAACGCATTCATTTGCGCCGTCATAGATCCCGCGCTTTGCCCGGTACCATCTACTATTATACCATCACCTTTACCTTGAAATTTTATTTGTTTCTTTTGAGCTATCTCTCTAGCTTCCCATTGCAGAGAACTCCATTTCGATCTTTGTTCAGGCGTAAAATCTCTCATGTCTTTAGGTAAACCATGATTTTTAGCTAACCATTGTAAGGATATATCTTGATTAACAATTTTAAATCCTTGTTTTTCTAAACCTAATCCTTTAATAACAGTAGATTTACCAGCACCGGGACCACCAGCCATAAATATAACTTTTCTTTTAGGCATTGGTTTACCTGATATATTAGGTATTTTGGCTAGTACACCTGATTTAGTTGTAGCTATAGTATCATCAAAATCCCAAACACTTATTCCTCTTTTCTTTTTACCTAACAATCTAGCTTTCATCATCGCTTGATCTATCTTAGCAGCATCATCTAGCATTTCTGAATTTAATTTTTTACTAAAAGCTTTTTCTAAACCAATATCTTTAAATAACTTTTTATTTGCCTCTCTTATTACTCTATGCTGCGCTTGTTTTTTAGCTATTGTCCATTGTGGATTTAAATCGTAATCTCTATTTCTTATAACATCTCTTAACGCTAAATTAAAATCTGCTGGATGTGCGTTTCTATAATATCTCCACTCTAATGGATTCATACCAGGTTTAAATTCAGGTGGTAATTCGGATAAATTTAAAACATTTACCATTTTATCTAACTTCTTAGGTATATAAGTAGTATGGAAATCTTTTAATGTTAAATCCATTCTATTATACATTTCACCTGGGTTTTTAGTTGTTTCTCCAGATAATATATACTCATAAATACGAGCTTTAACAAACTGAGTAGGTATAGTATGTTCTAATACCCAACCTTGTTCATATATTATATCACCTTTTTTATGTAAAACTTTACCTTGTTTGTTTATTTTATCTTCTTTATATCTTTTTGGTTTTCCAGTTTTACTATCGATTTTAGCAACTTTCTCTGGAAACAACTTAAATAGTTCAGCATTTTTACCTATAGGAATATAACTTAAAGAGCCGGATTTTCTTATTAATCCAGAAGTAGGTCCTCCAGCGTTCTCTAACCACATTCTTACATGACCACTATCTATTAGTTTAGAATCATATAAATCTTTAATTTCAGTAACAATTTCTCTTAACATAGCTTTGTTAACCTCGCCATGTTCATATGCTTCTTTTACTTTGCTTTCGCTTATATTTTTATGTTTACTACTTAAGTTTATAAACTCTCTAAGTGTTGCTGCGTCAGCATATCTATTTGAATTAGCTCTAGTTAAACCAGTGTAATCTTTTGTAGTTTCAATATTTTTAGCTATAGTTCTAGCAATTTCAGCTGTTGCGTAATAAGCTTTTCTTGATCCTCCAACACCAGTACCTTCTGTATTACTTAATAATAAAAAAGTCTCGTACCAACCCTTACCATACTCTTTTTCAAACTTATCCATTAATAATTTATCTAAATGTCTAGCGGCGTCTAGTAAATTTTTATCAGACTTTGTATCGTAAATTTCTCCAGTCTTTAGTATTCTAGGACCTTCTTTATCTCCAGGTCTTTTAGGAGCGTGTTTTTCTATAGCTCTCATACTTTGAGGCATATATACGTGACGTGCTACCCTAGCCCGTAAAGCATGTATTTTATTATGTACACCTTCAAAATTAAGTTTGGTTTGTAAATCTTTTCCAATTTTTAATAAATGACTAGTAAGTATTCTAGTCTCAAGCGTACCTTTGTTAAAAGCAGCGTATTCTTTTATCATTTCTTTATGTAAAGTCCTAGTTGTAAAGTAATCTCTTAGTGCTCTACCCAAAGGATTTGCATTACCATCTTCAACATAACTTGCCCATAATTTAGTAAATTCTTTCTCAGCTATACCCTTCATAAATTCCGCTTGTAAATCTTTATCTAACATTTCTAAAGATTCAGAAAAAAGCTTTGGAGATTTACCAACGTTATAATTAAGTAAAAATCTTAACGTGTTTGCCTTACCTAATATTTCTGGATTAGCTCTAATATATGGATCTACAATGTCTAAAGTTAAACGTCCACCAACTACATCCATTATACGTCTACCTGCACTATATAAACTTGATTTTCCAGGTTGAAGAGTTCCATCTTTATTAATACCTAAAAAGTCCTCAATCATTCTACCCGTAATATCTTTTCCTTTAGCAGGTCCTTTTAACCATATATTACCACCAGGACCAGTTGCTACTCTATAAGCACCATCTTTATCTAATTTTGGATTTACATCATAACCCATTTTTTTCATCTCAGCAGCAGTATAATCTTTAGCTGTTGCTTTATGATAAAGTTTACTTAATACACCAAGTCTTGGAAAATAAGATGTTCCAGCTAATTTATCGCTAACACCCTTATCAAATTTAACTGTAGCATCTGGCATTATATCTGCTATAGTTTCTGAAACTTTAACCTGTTTAACTTCTGGCCTTCCATCTACTAACTTCTTTTGTATCTTTTCTCTACCGGTTTTAGTATCAATAACTTTCTCTTCAACAAATTTTTCGATTGGTGTTTTTACAACCGTTTGTAATCTTTCTAAATTTGGTGCACCTAAATCATTAGGATTTTTCTTTTGAGATTCAGTAAGCTCTACCTTAAACATTTTTTGTGTAAAATTAGGAGCTAAATCGCCAATGTCTTTTTGTCCTTTCTCAGCAGCATCTTTTATCTGTGATGCTTCTTTTTCAATTGTTTGTTTCCAACCATCTTTTTTATTAAACTCTTTTTCACTAATTGGCAACTCACTTTTAGCTGTTCTTTTTGTAGTCTCAACTTTAACTAAACTTTTTTCTTTTAGTTTTCTATTTTCTTGAATTTGTTGCTCAAGAATATTTTCGGTCTCAAATCTTTCCATACTAGGATCTTTTGGAGCTTCTAGCATTTCTACAGCTGTTCTACCTGCCTCCGTTGAAATAGGTTTGTCTAAAGATCTGTATCCAATAGGGTTGTTTTCGTAATGTTCTAATACAGCGCCTCTTCTTTCCCAATATCTACTATTTAACCAACCACTTACACTTTCATTACCTATAAGTTTACCGTTTGCATCTCTTTTTCTACTACCATCTTTATTGTATTGCGCTGGTTCAAATCTTTCTAATACATCCACTAGTCCTTGTACCGCCTTTTGTTGTTTACCAGCTTTTGTAACTCTACCCATAATACCAAACTTAACATCATTACCCCATTCTTCTCTTGATCTACCGTATACTTTACCACCATCTTTAAAGTTTATACCTTTATATACTAAACCATCAAATACACCACCTTCTTTTGTTAGTTCAGCATAGGCTTCCCAATAACCTTCTTTTTGCCATTCAGCTTTAGTCATTAATCTACCTTCTTTTCTAGCAAAATTATTTATTATTTCACCCTGTTTTGTAGTTATAGGTTCTTTAGCAAAAGTTTCTATTTCAGAAACTTGAGTTTTATACATCTCATTAACTCTTTCAGCTGTTTCTAATTTCTCTACAATATCTTTTGTTCGTTTAATATATTCTTCTTGTGATATTTTATCTTCCTGTAATAAAGCAAAAGCTGGATGCTTAATTAAATCTTCTTTATACTCCTCTATTCTTTTAGTTAAATCCTCAGATCTTAGTTTTATATTCTCTCCTTGACCATGTGTTTCTTCATGTTTTAATCTAGCTTTTCTTTGTTTTTCAGTTTTACCAGGATTATTTGGGTCTCCTGATCTATCAATAAATCTTTCTAATTGACTAAATATACCACTCTTATCTTTTATTACAGATTTTTGTTTACCAATACTTGTTATGTAATTATCAAGCCATTGTATAAGTTCTTTCTCTGTATTAAGATGTGTTCTATGCTTAAGCTTAACATTTAACATATTTTCTATCCACCCAGCAAATCGATCATAAGCAAGTTGTCTTCGTAGTTGATTTAAATTACCTTCCATTGCTAAATGTTCAGCTAAAAACGTAAACATTTCTTCCTCCTTTACTTTTTGGTGTTCGTATTCATAGTGTCTATTCCAAACTTTTGAATTTTCAAAGGCTTCCCATAAACTCATTCGTCTATATTCTTTAGTTTTTGGATCTTGAGATGTTATATATATAGTTTCCATAATCTTACGAGCACCTTGAACACTCTCTGATTTAAACATAACATCTTCTGAAAACTCTTTTCTTAAGCCATAATGACCTAATTCGTGTGGCGCTATTCCAGGATTAATATTATATGGATTAACTTCCATTATAACCTCACCGGTAGGTTTACCATCTTTATCTTTTACTTTTTCAAATGTAGCGTTTTCATTTACTCCCATTTTCTCGTTAAACACAACTTTTAAAGTTTCCCCAGTTTTTTCAAATTGAGCCCTGTATTCTTGATATACTTTTTCAGGCCCTAATTCAGGGTCAAGATATACTAAAGTATTATTCATCTCGTGTATCTTGTGTGTGGCTAATCTTTCTAGTGCTTCTAAAGCCTCTACTTTTTCTATTGATTCACCTTTCTTTAATACTTTTACTCTAATTGTTTTTGGATTATATTGTGGGTGAGCTGCTTCTTTTCGGTTATAATTTGGATTTGGAATTTCTTTTGTTTTTATTGCGCCTTCTTGATCTTTTGAAACAATATCATCTTCTAAAAATCCTGTTCTTCTCTCATACATGTTCATTCGTTGTATATAAGCCTCTTGTTTTATCATCTTTAATCTTGGACCAGATGTAAAATCAAATCGTTTAGCATGACTTAATTTCATTGTAACACCCATTATAAGATCTGATATTGCGTGCTTCATGTTCTCGTCAAAATCTCCATAGTGTTCATCTAAGAAATTATTCCAAGTTTTTTTACCCATCATGTCTTTTGCTAAAGCATCAGATAGTTCTCCAACCCTAGCACCTATATAAAAGTTAACTGGTGAGGCTAACAGGTAATCGTAGAAACCTTTAAAAGCTATTTCTTTATCTCCAGTAACTGTAGGTTTAGCGCCTGGTAATCCTAATTTTTTACGAACATTTATTCCTCTAGTAAAAGGTATTCTAAGTCCAGCATCTGCATACTTACCGGCCATTCCTTTCCACATAGCGTTCCAAGGTATAACTTGTCCAGCAGCACCAAAACCAACACCAGTCATAAAACTACTACCAACTGGTGGTTTTTCTAATCCACCAATACCAGTAATATCTTGCATAGCTAAATCCATTTTAACACCTTCTAAAAGAGCTAGTGTCCCTACAGCTGCAGCTCTATTTAAAAAACTAGCACCTGTAATTAAGCTTTTAGCACCAGCTCCGTGCTTAGCTATCATTGCCGAATTTGTTGTGAAGTTTCTAATTGCTGCTATCTCAGATGCTCTTCTATTAAATAAAATTGCTCCTTGTCCAGGCGTGTAAGCACCTGTTTTACGTAGATTTTTAAGTAATTGTGTTCTACTAATAGGTTTACCTAGCCATAAATATCTAGATTCTCTTAGTTTTGAAACTAATTTACCAACTCCCTGTGCAACACCGACTCCTTTTAATATTCTACCAGCAATGGTAAAATCAGCTACCAATTTAGGTATACTACCAACAGCTCTTCCAGCTATTTCAGTACCTGTTGTTTTAGCATAATTCTCTTCTTCAACAGTAGCTTCTACTCCAAGATCTTGCATAACACCTAAGTATGATTGTCTTAGTTCATCTGTAGCTGTAGGTCTAAATAATTCGTTATTATAATATATACCACCTATACTTTCTTTAAAACCAGTTGCAATAGCTTCACTCGCTGTCTCTTGTTTTTGGCTTAACATATCTTCATTAAGAAGATACATTCTATTATATACTTCTTTTTCTACTTTTAATGATTTTAGATATTCCCATCTACCCTCAAGACCATGTCCAGTTCTAACATCAGCTTTATCAAGAGTAAACGCTCCAGCACCCTTAGCATAGTAATCTGTTTCATACAGATACCAATCACCGTCTCTTGATGAAAGTTGGGTAGTAGTTCCTCCTGGGCCTATAACCTCTTTAGTTTGTGTTTTTATAAATTTTCCATCAACCCACTTACCATGAACAGGTTTTTGTCCTTGTCTACGCATGTTCGCTAGGCTTTTAGTATCTTGATCTTTAAGCTTCCAATATCGTTTTTTATTTGTCCACTCGTTTAAAGAGTTAGCTAAAGCATAATTAACAGTTAAAAATTTATCTTTTAATTCTTCTCTAGTTAATTTTTGTTCTTTTACAGCCTCAACACCGTCATTAACTTGTTTAGTTAAATCAATAAAACCTTTTTCTTTATCTAAATTAAGAGTTCTTTCACCACTAACGGGATCTATAAAAAAGTTATTAAATTTTTTACCCTCGGTTTGTGATCTAAGAATTTGTAATTGTTGAAGAGTAACTCTCTCTCCTGGTTGAAAACCAAATTTTTCAAAGCCAGCAGGCATTTCAAAACCTGTTCCTTCAACAACTTTACTTGTTGGGTCATCTGGATCCTCTAAAATTCCAAAAAGTTTTTGTTTTTCTTCTTCGGTTTCAGCGTCATCTATTTTTTGACTATGTGTTGCAACAGCTTGTCTTAAAGATCTAACATCTTTATCTCCACCTATAAATCGAATATTTCTATCTATAATACCTTGGGCTATTTCAGCAGATGATTTTCCGTCTCGTTTTTGTTTTTTTACATATTGAACGGCTTTAGAATCAGTCATTTTTTCGCCATGTAATCCTACGATCTCACTAATTCTTTGATCTATAAGTTTTGCTACATCATCTCTGGATATATTCTTTAACTGTTTTGGCCTTTCAAAAAGTTCTTCCCACCAAGTTTCACCAAGCTCTTCCATCAACTCTGATTTAATCACATCACTGAAAGCACTACTTTGTAGTTTCATAGTTTTACCTGGATAAGCACCTAGTTGTAATTCTTGCTTATCTTCATCGTAAGAAATAGTGGTTCCTAAAAGTTGAATTATTTTCTCTTCAATTTTATTATCTAAAGTAGATTTATCTTCTAAAAACTTCTTTGATTCTTTATATCCTATAGGACTTGCTTCAATAAAATTTATTATTTGCCTAGCAGCATGCTCATTACCCTTACTAACATCAATAATTCTTTCAGCACCAGTTACTCCAAGTTCAGCATTACCAGCTAAAGTTACTTTTACCTTGCTAGCAAAATGATCAACGGCTTCAAACGTAATACCCTCTGCACCCTCTATTCCTTGAAATAAACTACTTAAATCTTTAGCTATATTTTCATCTCTTTGGAAAAGACCACCTCTTGCTACGCCTTCTTTTGCTATTAAAAATTGTGCACTAGAATGTTTAACACGTTCTTCTTTTGTTATCTCTTGTCCTTCATTAATTTTTTTCTGTATTTCTGCAAATTCTTCACCTGTTCCTAAACCCGCTTCTTGTAATAAGTTGTCAACATCTATAGTTCTACCACCTTTAGAAATAATATCACCAACGTCAGCTTTTAACTTTGTTGTCATAGGATTCTTTTTCTCAGAAGACACGTAGTTCTTTATTTTTCTCCAAGCTGCTTGTGCTCCAGCTAAATCAAATTTAGCATTAGGTAAATTAAAGGTTGCTCCGTGATCTTGACCAGGAAGAATTATTTTTACATTATTACCCCAACCGGTTTCTTTAAATTTAATCCTATCTGCTTCAGGTATTTCTTCACCCGCTGCGTTTTTAGAGTAAACCTCTCGTAAAAACGGTATAACTTTTTCTTCTATACCTTGAGTTGGGTGCCAAGCTGTTGTTTTATCAATTGCAGAAGAAACTTGTAAAAACTTATCTTCAAGAGATTGTATTTGATTCCCATCTTCGTCTTTTGTATAACTCTCGTGATCATACTTAGTTGCAGCATCTTTTCTAGTATCAGTATCGAATTCTGGAAATTTACTATTAATAACACTCCAATTTTTTTTATATTTATCATTATTAGCGGTAGCAACATACTCTTGTAACGTGTGCTTATCATAACCTTTTAATTCAGGAAATTTTTTATTGATAACATCCCAGTTTGAATTATACTGTGGGTTGTTAGCAGTGGCTACATATTCTTGTAATATAAAATTTAAATCTGACATATTATTATTTTATCTTGAATTTACAGTTACACCTGTTCCAGCAGCGTTATTATTTAATACATCATCAAGCGTTACCACTTTTCCTTTTCTCTTATTATCCGCGTCTTCTTTACTGTCGTACATATAATAGTTTTTCTTATTTTTATGTAACACATAATATTTTTCATCTGCTCCTGCGAATTCTTGTAATCTGTTTTTAACAGAATTATTTATTCTTGTTTGTTCTGAAGAAGTTACCCAAAG
>TARA_R100001594_G_scaffold61103_1_pt1 | contig 12128 bp, 13 predicted proteins | sample TARA_R100001594 | Tara Oceans TARA_R100001594 (sample SAMEA2622752) | marine metagenome | biome: marine biome (ENVO:00000447); feature: marine epipelagic mixed layer (ENVO:xxxxxxxxx); material: "saline water (ENVO:00002010), including plankton (ENVO:xxxxxxxx)" | depth 150 m | reverse complement strand
TCTATGTTAATAAAACAATGATTAAACTAATGGAGGAAGAAGAATGAAAGAGTATACATACGAATGGGATGCATCATCCTATGAAGACGAAGAAAAACCGATATTGAAAATAACTAAGTCATCTTTTGGTTCATACCAATGGTGTCCTAAGAGATATGAATTTCAATATCCTATGCACATGCCTATAGATACAACGGAAGTTATGATTAAAGGTACTGTGATTCATAATAGTAGAGAAGATTTCTTTGAGGTTTTTGACATAAAGAAAGCAGAAAATATGTCACATCATGAGTTACAAGATTATTGTATGAGTTTATATCCAGTAGATGATTACTCAGACATGTATCATATTATGGGTACAAACGATGCTGATAGGTTTATGGAAGCAAAGGCTAATGATGCAATTGATAATTACTTACCAGTAATAAATGAAATAAAATTAGATGCTGAAATTATTATTGATAAGAATACCCATAAAGAATTTACTCTTAAGCATGATTATAGAGTTCACTTACAAGGAATTATTGATAGAATGTTTTTAGAAGAGGGAGGATATATTCCTATGGAATTAAAAACTGGCCCTTGGAAAGAATGGAAAACAACAATGATGAGAAAAGAAATGGCATTTTATCAATTGCTAATTGAAAATTGCCCAGAGGAAAAACTAATAGAACATGGATTAGACCCTGAAACGAAAATTTCTCATTGGGGTTGGTATTACCCTGCTTCTAACTTTACTTATGTAGAGGAAATTAAGAAGTCTAGCATGAATGCTGTGTTAAAAGGAATAGCAAAATTATTATTTTCATATGAGGAAAAATTATTTCCTGCTAAATTTTATGCAAAAACTTGTGTAAATTGTAGTTTTTATGACATTTGTGATGATGCACAATCGGATGGATGGGTATGATGAATTTTGATGAGTACCAACGGAAGGCGAAGGGAACAAAGATATATCCTATAGAAGAAATAATAAGATACCCCGCACTAGGATTAGCCGGAGAATGTGGTGAAGTGTGTGAAATTATTAAAAAATACACCAGAGATAATTTATGGAATCCTGATTTAGAAGATGATATAAAACAGTTTGATAAGATGACTGCTAAAGTAGAATTAGAATTGGGTGATGTATTATGGTATGTAGCAAACTTAGCAGATGATTTAGGATTATCAATGCAAACAATAGCAACTAAGAATATAGATAAACTCCGAGATAGGCAACGAAGAAATGTATTGCATGGAGAAGGTGATAATAGATGACACAATCATGGGAGTCTTATAAGAAGGCTAAAAACAAATATGAGAAGAAGAAAAAAGGTGATAAGAAATGAGTGATATAAATTATGAAATAGTAAAATTAGTAAAGAAAGAATTAAATCAAAAGGTTTGGACATTTTCTGAAATAGCAAATGTATCAATTACAGTTGATGAGATAACTGAAAAGATTAGACAAGACATACCTACTAAAGAGAAAGTAAAAATGGTATGGAATGTAGATGTATTTGCTGAAGAGTTAACTCCCTTTGGGCAAATTTATAGTAGAGTAGTTAATTCTACTTTAAAAGAGCAAGTTGCAGAAATAATCAAAACAGAATTAATGGATGCAAAGGTTTCATTTAAGGAGGAAGCACATGAAATATCCGAAGGAAGTTTGGGCGGGAAGTCATCTAAGGAACGCAAGACAGATGAAGAGAAACCTAGTGATGAACAAGAGTGAAATGATAAATTGGATTAAATTGTATAATGGCAAAATGAATTGCTATTATACCATTTATGATTTTGATGAATTTTCAGATAAAGAAAAGATAGAATCATCAGTTATATTAGATAGAGCCTTTTTAGATTTTGATGCACATGGAGATATTACAATTGATGAAGCATACCAAGACTTCAAAACAGCCGCTTATTTTTTAATGTCTGCAACAATTAAAATTCAAATGTATTTTAGTGGGAAAGGATTTCATATAATAGTGCATGGTGAAAAAGCAAAAGATATTAGGCAAATACAATCTTGGTATAGATTATTAAAGGAGAAGATAGGCCCACTTAATTCACTTGATGATAGCGGAATTCAAACCAATAGATTAAGGCGAATACCTAACACAGTTAATATGAGTAGTTCTGATGAAAATGGAGAGCCTTATTTTTGTATTCCATTGCTTCATGAAGATTTGAAATTACTTTCACATGACATACTGAACTTAGCAAAAGAGCCAAGATTTGTTAAAAGCGAATACGGAAGTTGGAGAACAGATTGGCCTAGTGTGAAGCCTATTGAAATTTCAGAAGAAGAAGTAGAACCAATAAAACCAATTAAAAACTTACCTATTATTCCTTGCTTATACAATGCTATTATGGTACAAAATCCCGGTCACTATGCTAGAGTTTATTTGGTTCAATGGTATAGAGACATATTAACAATGGGTCAAAGAGAAATTTCACTTTCCTATAAGAAACAAGTAGCAAGTCAAATTATGGAGGAACTTAAAGAAATTGCTTCCCATGAAGATATATGGTTGGATTGGGATGAATATAAAACTAAAAATTATGTATGGGGCATAGTGAATAAGGGATATAATGCACCAAGTTGTTCTAATATATTAATTCCACAAGGTTATTGCGTAGGAAAATGTTGGAGGTATGGTGGATGAAATTAACTATAGATAGCAGAGAAAATTCTAAATTATCTGATGCAGTAGAAAAAGAAGCAATGGGTATGAATATACCAATAGAAAAGTCTTGGTTAGAAATAGGAGACTATGTATTTGACGATGTTTGTTTTGAGGCAAAGTCATCTCATGATTTTCTTCAATCAGTTATGAATAAGAGAATTTGGAGTCAAATAGATAATATGGATAGGGCTTACAATAATAATAATGTTATTATTTATGGAACTATTGATTCGGCTATTACAAAGTATTTGAAAAACATAAAGGCCAAACCATCGTGGACAAAACCAACAGAACAAAGAAAACAATATTTACATAATAAATTCATGGGTGCAGTAGGAAGAATAATTCTAGATACAGATTGTAATGTAATACTTACTTCTAATGAAAAAATGGGAGCAAAAATAATCTGTTCTGTATTTAAAATGAAACCAATAGATAGAGAAGTCTATCGGCCTAGATTAATTAAACAAAAGAAAATTAGCACTACTGATTTAAGAATAGATGTGTTAACAACTATTAAAGGTATTAGTGAAGAGAAAGCAAAATTACTAATACAAGAGTTCGGCTCCATAATGGAAATAGGAGAAGCCTCAGTTAGCGAATTATGCAAACTGAAAGGTATGGGGGAAACATTAGCCAACAGGATTTTGAATACCCTAAATTCAGAAGAAAAACAGGTGATATAAATGGAAAATGAAAATGAATTGGATGCGTTGTATTACGGATTCATAGAAGAAGAAGTAGAAAATAATAAACTTAGTTTACCTATGTTTATAGAAGAATATGTTAAGAGCGCAACAGAGGTATCTAAATACAATCATGTACCTGCGGCTCTTACAGCATTTGTTCTTTTAGGGCAAATATGTAAAGATAAAGTTGCATTGGTTAGTGGAAGAAGAATAGAAGATACTAGAATACCTTTCCTTTGGATGCAAACTTCAGGGACTGGAAAATCAGAAATGTATAATTTCTTTGGGCCAGTAGCAAGGAAATCATTTCAAATTCTAAATGAAAAGTATCGGACTGACTTTTCAATCTTTGATATTACTGAAACTACTGATGCTGCTTTAATAGGCTCATTAAAACAAGAGGAACAAATCATAGAAGATGAAGATGGTAATAGAAAGAAAATATATGTTGATGTACCAATAAAAGGTGCGCTTGAAGGAAATGGTCTTATCGTGTATGATGAGTTTGAGTATTCAGGTGTATTCAAACAATCTCAACATAGGGAAAATGTAGTATTATATCTCAATACATTGATGAATTCTTTACATGGTCAAAATTGGAAAATAACAAAGAAATTGAAAGATGGTGATGAACCAATAACTTGCTTGAGTAGAAGGTCACCTTATGCTACTTCTTATATTCCCGAAGGATTAACTAAGGTTATTTCTGAAAAGGGTGTTCTACAAAGAATGCTTATTTTCATTTGGGAAGTACCTCAACATATTCAAGATGAAATCCGTGAAAGTGTTATCAGAGATGTTGGTACTAAAATAGATAGTGTAGCACCAATCAATAAATATGCAAATGGATTCATTAAAATTTATGAAGCATTAGATGAGAAATATCAGGAAGTTGGAGAAAATTCTGAATTAGTATTAAAGTACTCTGAGAATTTTACTGATGCTTTAATGAGAGAATTCTGGAGTATGAAGAATTATATTGCTAATAGCAGACCCGAAGTGTTAAGCATAGCAGGGAATTTCATTACTAGAATGAATAATCATTTGGTTAGAATGGCAGTATTGTGTTGTATTGCAGAAGCCCCTAGTATCAAGGATAAGGATAAAAGGTACATTGTTAATACGAAACATGTGATTCAAGCATCTTCTCTAATTCGACAATGTTATAAGAGTCTTGTCTCTTGGCTTGATGTAGCCCTCAAGGTGCAGAAGAAGACTTTGGAAGACAGAGCCAATGTAGGAGCATTTAGAGAGTCTTATCAAGAACTTAAAGATAAAGACGGTTGGGTAAGTAAAACAAGATTATTTGCTAAAGTCAGAGAAAAGACAGGTAAACACGATTCCACATTATACAAATGGTGGCAAACTATTGAAGAACGCTTTGATACGAAAAGAATTGCTAAGAGAGTATATGTGAAACTAACGGAGGAAAGTAAATGAAAAAGAAAGAGGAAGTAAAAGAAATGTCTTTTGAAGAACTAGAATTATACTATTTCTTACAGAAGGCTTTTAACGAGTTGTTAAAATTCGTTGATACTATCCGAGGCCGCAACAAGAAGAAAACGAATGAGTTGCATGGAAAATACTATGTCCTACCACACGCTGAAAGAAAAGTAGTGGATGGAATAGTTAATCGTGCTAAGAAAGCAAACCATCATTTAGATGTGTATGCTGGCATTCGTGTGGTTGAAGATACTTTAACGGCAGAGTGATAGTATGAAGAAAAATGAAACGATGTACATTATTTTTAATGTATCAGATGGCCCTAAAGTGATAACAGAAACATTGAACACTAAAGGTCAAGATGGATGGTGGTTAGCAACCGCAATTAATGTTGGCGGAGATAAGTTGTGTATGTGGTTAAATAGAAGTATTGAATCAAAGACACCTGACCCCGAAGCAGCAGAAAAGAGCAAATTATCTGAATTGTGGTCTGATATAACAGGTGATGATAATTGAGTGTTTTAGCCATAGACTTAGAAACTAAGAATTATGCTCATGAAATAGGTGGGTGGAATAACACTCACATGTTTAGAGTTTCTACAGTTTGCACATGGGATGGCGACAAAGGCACAATTTACATTGATAAAGCCGTAGATAGTTTGAATAAGGGTAATGTAGAAGTTAAGCCAATTTCTCAGTTGAAATTTGACTTAGATGACCACATTGAAAAAGGTGGAAAGTTGTTAGGTCATAATATAATTTCATTTGATTTACCCATATTAAAAAATGCATTAGATATATACTGCATAAAAAAGTATATGGATAAGAAAGCATACATAGATACAAGTCAATACTTAAATAAGGAATATGGGGAAAGATATAGTTTATCTAATCTTGTACAAAATACATTGGAATCAGATAAATTAATGAATAGTGAAGATGCTCCTGTTATTTGGAAAGCAGGTGGTTATGAAGAAGTAGCAGAATATTGTCTAAAAGATTGTGAGTTAGTATATGATTTGTGGAAACACGGTCAAGAAAATGATATGGTTAAAGGACTATCCTTTGACCAAGAAAAAGTAGTAGAATTAGAAGTAAGGTGGTAAAATATGGACACAGTAGAAATTATTGTATGGTTAATGTTCATCATCATAATTTCTTTATTATTCTTCGCTGCATTTGGAAATTCAAAGTATAGTGAATCTTCAATAGAAGAATACATGCAGAAATTAATTGATGAGGAACAGAATGGCCCTGCGTGAACAATGTTTTAATTGCGGAATACATACCATTCCGAAGAGGATTCATGGTATTTATATTGGCTCTACGGATTCCGTAAAAATATGGGAATGTAGAGAATGTAACTCCCTGTGGTCGGAAAAGACTAACTTAAATATGGTTAGTTAATTCCGGCTACAGGGAAATTTTTTTTTATTTTTTTCTTCTCCAAAAACTAATTAACGAATATTTTTATTCCTTCAAAAGGAATTATTTATAATTAATTATTTTTAGATAATCAGAAAATCTTAGGGTATTGGGGGTATTCAAACTGCCCCTAATCACCGATTCTAGCCCCCTAAGAGGCCCACAGAGCGCACCGAAGGGTTCGACCCTGTATTGACCTGCATCGGCTTTCAATCGGCCTGAAACAACTGTATTGGCGGGGTAATAAGTTACTCCGATTTGGGGAGTTCAAATACTCCCAGAACGCATTTAGTTACACTAAGTTATTTTTGGATTAACTATCTATTGCTTCAGTAAATCCATCTTGTTCTTTCAAATGTAAATAACATTGTTTTAATAAATTATACTGTGTTTTACCGTTACCAATATTTAATACAGTTGTGAAACTCTTTCCTCCAAAGGGATGTTCTCCATCTTCTTTTGCGCTTTCGTTCTTATAGAGTTTAACTGTGTATTCCACATTAACTCCTTCATCATTTTCCATGTTATCAAAAGATGCTCTCGCAATCTTTGCATATACATTGGGGAGGGTTACTCCTAATCTTTCTTCTTCATAATTTAGTTCTAGTGCCATTTTAGTTCACCATCCATTCAGGTTTATCAGGTAGGTTATCATACGCTTCCTGTGGAATATCATAGTTTTGTGGCAAGTCTAGTAAGTCTTGTCTGTATTGTTGTAGTTCTGTTTTCTGTTCATCTGTTAAACTATTATAAACAATGGACAATTGGTATATGTCCATTTCTTTCATTAGTCCTTGCCTAATTCCTCTTAATTCATCCCATTCCATTTAATCACCTCATAGAGTATATTTCACCCAAAGAACTGCTTGTCCTCTATTCAAGTCAGTTGAACCATCTTGTCTTTTTACTTGTAGAATATCACCAGCACTAAAAGAGAAATCCAATCCAGTTTTAACTAATGTATAGTTGTTTCCATTAGTATTAGTTAAATTACCTTCATTGAAGGTGAAATCCTCAATGTCGCTACCACTTGAACCACCATTCTTTCTTACTCTTATTGTATTAGTATTACCGCTAGTGGAGATAGTTCCACCTGCAAACAAGAATGATGCAGCAAGAACTTTACCTGCAAATGGCATTGGGAAAGCATTAGGATTAGCAGAAGAACTTTGAACAGTTGGACACCTGAAATCAACAGCAGTAGCATCCAAGTCGCTTCTTTCATAGAATATGGGAGTTAATCCCCCAACAACAACACCTGCTTCATTACCTTGAATCCAAGTTGTTCCACCATCACCATCTGAAATTGATAACTGACTATCTGCTGTTGCACTTGAAACATCAGCCGCACCGATAACTACATTGTTTGAGCCGGTGCTGATATTATCTCCAGCACCATGCCCTATTGATATGTTATAATCACCTGTCGTATTCACCAGCAAAGAATCTTTTCCAATTGATATGTTTCCTATTGCTGCGTCTAAAGCACCACTTAAAGCGTCATAACCTATTGCTATGTTGTAGTCTCCTTCAAGTTTGTTTGTCACGCCCTGTAATGCTTGATAACCTAATGCTACATTGTAATTGCTTAAAGTTTTTTGACCTGCTCTATAACCCACAAAGGTATTTCCGTGTTGTTCAGTAATACTCGCTCCGGTTTGCTTACCTATTACGACATTTTTATTACCCGATGTTATTGCCTCCCCTGCCTTTGCCCCGTAAGAATAGTTTTCAGAACCACTTGTTAAAGCATTGAAAACATCTCTACCAATACCTATATTGTCTTCCGCACTACTCAATGTTCCTGTGTTGGGTGCGCTTCCGTCATTTTCAGTCTGAATGAGAAGACTGTTTGGGAAGTTCGCAATGTCCATTATTACATCGCTTAAGTCATTCATTGCAGAAGCACCGCCTGAAAGAGTGGCCCAAGTTAAGGTTCCACTACCGTCGGTCTTGAGGTATTGATTTGCTGAACCATCAGCCGCAGGGAATGTAAATGCGTCATTAAAAGTAATTGCCCCTGCTGATGTTCCATGAATCCATTTGGTTCTTCCTGTTCCATCAAAGTTTGCTATTGCTAATTCACGACCTGTTGTAGCACCCGTCATACCATCATCATTACCAATGACTATTTTTCCATCTCCGGTTGTAACATTTGTTCCGGCATTATTACCTATCATTACATTGTAATTGCCTTCTGTTACTCCTATGCCACATTCATAACCAAGTATGGTGTTGCTAATTCCAGTTGTAATTGCCTTTCCAGTATCATATCCGAATAGAGAGTTTCTTTGCCCCGAAGTCATTAATGTTCCTGTTCCATAACCAACAGCAGTATTGTAATCCCCTGTAAGGGCTGCATCGAGTGAAAAATCACCAATTGCTATGTTCTTCTCAGCACCATTAATAGCACCACCTAAAGCAGCCCTTCCAATGGCTATATTATTGCTTTCTGTGTCTGCACCATCTAATGCTTCATATCCTATAGCGATGTTATAATCGCCTGATGTATTTGCTGCTAATGCTCCCCCTCCTATCGCAATGTTCTTTTCTCCATCTAGATTTTCTGTTAAAGCATTATATCCAATTCCTACATTGTAATATGCGGCAGTAGATTTCTTTAGTGCAGTTTTACCAATTGCAATGTTATTCTCTCCTGTTAATACTCCACTTCCAAATGTTTCAGGCCCAACACCTACATTGTCTTGACCTGATGTTGCATTTCTCATTGATTGCATTCCAATGCCTACATTTCTTGAACCTGTAAGAATGCCTGTATCATTAGCCTCATAGCCAATTATTACACCATAGCCAGCCGATGTTGCTTGTTGTGCGGCTTTATTTCCTATTGCAACCATTCCTGTTGCTGTAAGGTCTTGTCCCGCATAATAGCCCATAACTACTGTATCTTCTGCACCTGCACCATAAGCAAGTGCTTGATGACCAACAGCAGTATTATTCCCATCGGTATTGTTTCCACCTGCACTTAATCCAATAAATGTGTTATTTGATGTCGCGCCTGATGTTCCCCTCTTACCTGCATTAGTTCCAACAAATGTGTTACTTCCACCTGTATTGAATCTACCTGCATTATCACCTATTGCTACTGTATTAGTTGTAGTAGTAAGATACTGTCCTGTCTCTCTTCCAACTAATACATTGTAACCACCCGAAGTAATATTCATTCCTGCATCTGGCCCAATTACTACATTGTAGTCTGCACTTGTTAAATCTTGGAATACATTTTTACCAATACCAATGTTTTCTGTTGCACTACTTAGTGTTCCTGTTGTTGGTGCTGAACCATCACTATTTGGTTGAATAAGAATACCATCAACGAAATTAGTAGCATCCATTGTCACATCAGTTAATGCACCAATAGTAGAAGCACCGCCACTTGGTGCATCTTCCCATTGTACCGCAGCACCAGACCCTTGAGAAGTTAATACTTGACCATCTGTTCCATAATTAGCACCACCTATTCCCCATTCACCATTTGTAGTAATTCTCAATCTTTCTGTATCTGATGGGAATGTTTTGATATAGAAATCTGTGCCATTTACACCAACACTTGCTTTTGTTACAGGAGTGCCTGAATTGTCTGCAAAATAAATGAATCCGTTATTACCTGCTAATTTTATTCTTGGGTATACTGCTCCACCACCAATTAACATATTGTATGATGAATCAAAGGTAAACTTAGAACTACCTTCAAGTGTTCCATCTCCTGTCCAAACACCAATTTGGTCATTTGCTGGTGTTCCTACCTTTTCTACATCACCACTACCACTTGAAACAGTTTGCCAAGTACCATCACCACGCAAATACTTACTAGCGTCTGCTACTGCCGCTTCAGGAACTAATCCGGGATTACCAACCTTATTAGTTGCTGCTCCCGTACCAGCAGAAGAACCACCAAATTCAGGAATAATTACATCTTCTGTAGAAGAGTCACTCATTGTTAATCTTATTGTTTTATTTAATTCTAGAGTAATAGAAGCACTTGATGAATGTGAACCAGCAGTTGAACCCTTAACTGCTCTATCAACTATTAATCCATATTCTCCTGATACTCCTGATAATTGTCCATGTCCTCCTAGTAATCTACAATATTCACTTCCAATCTTTACAATTTCTGAGGCTCTATTTACCACAGGAGAAGTCTTAAAGAATTTTTCTTCATCTGCTTGAGATGTTGGCAATACGGTTGCTGAAGTATTGACATTGGCAGTTAATGTAGCAGTATGTTCTGCTACTCCACCTTCATCAGAAATACCATCAGCATCAAGAGTTTTAACATTTGAATTGAGTAATGTAGATACAGAAGTTAATCCTGTTCCACCTCTGTTAGCAGCCAATGTTCCAGCACCAATTTTGTTTGCATTAATATCGTTGTCTAGTTTAACATTACTTACTTCTCCATCAGCAATTTTATCAGAAGTAACTGCTTCATCATTTATCTTTGATTCTGTAACTACACCAGTTGCTAATTTAGCAGCACTACTAACTGCTCCATCAGCAATTGCAGATGCATTACTAGCAGTTCCTGTTACAGTTCCTTCAATATTAGCCACTAAGGTTGCAGTAGTTCCACTAAATACTTCACTATTATTTGTTGCTCCTGTGAGCATTGTGAATTTACCTGCTGAATCATCATAACCCATAAATCCAATAGCGGCGGCTGAACCTGTATGGTATCTAAATTCAATTCCTCTATCTTTGTTATCATCTGATGATGGAGCAGTATCTCCACCCAATGTGAATATTGGGTCATCAACAGTAACAGTTGTGCTATTAACAGTTGTAGTAGTTCCATTAACAGTCAAATCACCAGTTACTGCTAAATTACCAGCAGTAGTAACTGTAACATCAGATGCATCTCCTATAGTAACGCTTTCAGTAATGTGAGGTAATCTTGCAGTTAAGTTTGCTACATTCACATCAATATCAGTATTGGCTACTGTTTCAGTTGCAGAAGCAATTGCAGTAATATGCCCATAAGTATCTAGTGTTATATCTTGAATGTATGTTCTACCACTATTATTCACAGAAGCCTGACTAGAAGTATCTGCGTGATTAATTGTAATTGTGTCGGTAGCACCAGCCGCAGTAGTTATTGCATTTCCACCTGTAACTTCCAAAGTGTTTCCATGTGCTATTGTTTGGTCAGTTCCACTATCACCTGATAATGTAAATGTAGTTAATTGGTTTGTATTACCACTTGAAGTAATATAATTATAACCTAGAATTTTATCTTGAATAGCAGCAGAAGTCATTAAATGATTATCTGAATCTACAAACTCTCCCCCTATGTCTATATCATCAACAGCATGACCTGCTAATGTAATAGAACCTGTAGTAGTAAACCCACCCGCAGTAATAGTTCCTGTTGTTGTATCGTCTGCATCATTGACTAAGAAAGCATCATCTACATTAAATGCTCCACTACTTAGAGTTAAATTAGTTCCACCTGTATATGTAGTATTTGTGTAATTGTTAGCATGTATAGTAGCAGTACCACTAACATCACTTGACCAATCATAATGTTCTGCTGCGACAAATCCTGCTAGGCTATCGTGATTAACTGCTACTGCTGTTGTTGCATCATAATTTAATGAACCATCAGCACTTGTAGTAATTCTACTATTCAACCATGCATTACTATTTGTTGCACCTGTTCCTCCACTACTTACTGCTAATGTTGCAGAAAGACCTGCGGCAGTACCACTTGTATTTTGATTACCAGCAGAATTTACACCGGGTAAATCAATATTGGCTGTTCCATCAAAAGATACTCCGCCAATTGTCCTTGCATTTTCTAAAGCAGTAGCAGTATCAGCATTACCTGTAACATCACCTGTAACATCACCTGTTAATGCTCCTGTAAATGTTGCCGCTT
>TARA_R100001594_G_scaffold24801_1_pt1 | contig 12140 bp, 1 predicted proteins | sample TARA_R100001594 | Tara Oceans TARA_R100001594 (sample SAMEA2622752) | marine metagenome | biome: marine biome (ENVO:00000447); feature: marine epipelagic mixed layer (ENVO:xxxxxxxxx); material: "saline water (ENVO:00002010), including plankton (ENVO:xxxxxxxx)" | depth 150 m | reverse complement strand
GATTCCAAAGCTTGGCGGCTACAGGGCTTGGTGGAATGGGTGCATACCAAGCGTTTAGAAATCAGCAGAACCAAAATCAACAACAACAAAATCAGCAGAACCAGTTTCGCGCCATGGCTCTTAACACTGGAGCACCCACACGCAGAGTAAGTCCTGCCGCACAACAACAAAACATGAGGAACCAGCAGGCTCAGAACTTTGCTAATACTGTATCATCTAATGTGCTCGCTGGTGGTGGTGGTGGCGGTAGAAACTGGTAATTAAATAGGTAAGGAACTAACAATGGCACGCTTAAGCTTTATAGAACAAGAACGAATAGCAAGAAATATGACCGATGGTGATATTCTTGGTGAGTATGAGCAGAAGGGATCTGTCTTACCTCCAGGTATAGAGTTAGAGCCATCCGTTCTTCTTGGTGAAATGAATGGCCGTACCTATGTCAGAGACGCTACAGAGGCTGCTCAAACAGCCGCTAATATGCCTCCAGGCTCTACGGCAGACCAACAGGTAGAAAAGTTTAGGCAGGGTCGTGAAGGCATTCAGAATCTATTAGCACAGGGTGGTCCCCAAGGGGGAGGAATGCCTCCTCAGGGAGCAATGCCTCCTGAAGCAGCTATGCAAGCCATGGGTGGTATGCCACCTGAAGGAGTGCAAATGGCAGCATCTGGTGGAGTTATTGGATTGCAAGGCGGAGGTTCATATACCATTACACCCGAACAAATAGCTGCAATTCGTGAACAAAATCAAATACCAAACTTGAGGCCAGAGTACGATGATTATGGTGGGGTTTTAGGAGCAGGGCTGAACATGCTTACTGGTTCTAGGTCTTTGGATGAGCTACGGGATAACAAGGCTAAGGCTGCTGCTAGAATGGCAAACTTAGGCTTACTTGGGCTTTCCTTTGCATCTCCAGTTGGTGCAGCACTTAGAGTTGGTGGCTTAGGTCTTAGAGGTTTGGGTTTGATGAGAAGTGGAGCACTTGGTGCAGGAAAAGTGGGCGGCCTTGGTGGTATATTAGGTGGTGCAGGAAGATTTTTTGCAGGCGGCAAAAATGTTTTTGATAAAGCTGGGCGTTTAAGGTATAAAGTTCCCCGTAAGATCGACCCTGGAACTAATGTTAATATACCAAAGGGTGGTCAATTAGACCTGTTTGGGCAGGGTGGAGGGTTGGTGCCAGGCACTGGTATTCGTATGGGTATGAGAGATGCTCTGCCGCATATACTGCGTCGGGGAGCCTACCCTGCCGCAGGCGCAGGATACATAGGCTTACAAGCAGCAGCAGCAGGAGATGATAGAGCGTCTGCTGAAGAAGGTGGAAAGACCGACGAACAAATTGCTACAGAATATGCAGCAGCGTTAGCAGCCGAACAAGAACGCTTGCGAAACCGTGGAGGATATGGTGGATATGGTGGATACGGTGGATACGGTTCAGGCTACGGAAGTGCTGTTGATGGTGACATGGAACGAGCGTTTATGAACCGCAGGGATAATCTTTTAAGATATGAAGAGTGGCTTCGGACAGGAACAACACAAGAAGATGAGTTAGACAAATTCCTAAGGGAACGCAGTGAAGAAATTTCGGGCAGAATTGATCCAGAGCGCGATAGAGGCGATTTGCTGACAGAACTTCTTGGTGGCTCTGCGAGAGCTATAGATAGGCAGAGTCGTGGTGGTAGCGCAGCAGAAACATTAGCAGATACCGCAAGCACAATTACAGCTATGGGTGAAGCGCAAAGAGCAAGAAATGAAGCACGAGATGATGCAGCATTTGCACTTGGAATGATACCTGCAGAACGTGCTGCTGCAAGGTCTAGAGAAACCGTTATGCCAGCACTGGATTCAGCAATTTCTGAGCTTCAACAACAACTTGCAAGCCTTCGTGGTATTGATATGAATGCAAGAGCTTCAATACAGGCAGCGATTGCATCAGTTCGCAAGGCCAATGAATTTGGTGTTGGAGATATAGGAGATATAGAAAACTTAGCGGCTGCAATGCAGTATGCAGAATTGCCACAGGAAACTATTGATGCCTTGTTAACAGACTTTGTAGGCTCTATAACAAATAGAGCGGCTGGAGAAGCACAAGGATACCAAATGGGTGGCACCAACAATCCCTATGCGCAGTATGATTTTACTCCATAAATATATTCTTAATATTTCTTACATTTAATTGTTGAAGATATGCCACAATGGAAAAAGCTACCAAATGGAGAATGGGGATTTGTTCCTGATCCCGATCCGTACACTGCACACCTTAGGCCGCAGGCAAGAACACAAAAACCGTCTGGTAATATTTTTGGCTCTGCTTTAGAGGCTATTAAATCTATTCCAAGTGGGTTTATTGATGTTCCTGCATCAATGCTCGAAGCTGGTATAGGTGTTGTAACACCTGGTATAGACTTACCTCTTGAGAAACGCTTGCGTCAATTTGCAGACAAGCGACAGCAAGAGGGCCTTTTATTTAAGCGAGATCCTACCTACAGAGAAGCACTGCTTCCTAAGGTTGGTATGGGGCTGGGTCAAATAGGTGCCCTTTCTGGTCTTGCACGGCTTGGAGGTCCATATGGATTCGCCTTAAGTGCATTGGCTGGTATTGGCTTAGGTATCAGTGAGCAGACAAGACGCATTGCCGAAAGAGAGCAGCGGACCAGTACCGACATTCCATGGTACAAGGAAAGTGCTGCACATCTATTAGGTGGAACAATAGGACTCAGTGAAGTTCTTCCAGTTGCACGAATGCTACGGGTATTTCCTCAGGCTACTGCAAATCCACTTATGAAACGGATGTTAGCCGATAAGGTTGTACCCAAAACTACTGGTGCGCAGGTTCGCTCTGCACTAGAAGGTACTGTGTTTGAGGGGCTGCAAGAAGGAATGGCCCAAGGTCTTCAATCGACAGTTGCTAGAGGTCTCTACGATCCAGACGCTTTAGATAACCTTGTAGCTTCAATGGTTGAAGAAGCTAAGGTGGGTGGTATCGTGGGTGGTATAGCTGACTTCATGGCAACTAGTATGGCTCGCCATAATAAATATGGTAGAGGTGGTCGTACAGCAGATGGAACCGAATCTGAAATAGAAGCCAGAAGGGCGGATAATGCGTGGAGCAAGTCCACTGACGGCAAGGCTTACCTCGACTTAATGGATAGAGGGCTGATACAAAAAGAATTAGGTGGAGTGTACACCGAATACCAAGTTCCTGATGAGTTGGCACAAGACCTTAATAGTATTTTTAATGGTGAGTCTGCGATTCTTCCTGATCCCATGCTGGCTGTTATGCAGGATGGTGGCATCGACTTAGATATTATGGAAGACCTAAGAGATGAGTTTCAGGCTAGGGGACAGCACGCAGTAGACGAACTAAATAATTTAGCTGCTAATCAACCCGATGGTTCTACCAAGGGATTTCAGTTTAGAAATGCCGCTAGAGCAGCCAGTGATATTCTAACTAGTCGTGTTCAAAGGATGAACGAAGTCCTTGAGTCGGCTGGACATGGATTTGGCAAGATGGGTGGCCTTACCGAATCTGAACAATATCAAGCTGCAAAACGCGCAGAGAATCTTGATCCAACATTTGAAACAGCAACACAGATAGCAAAGAAACGAAAGGATGGAACCACCACCGAAGGCTATAAAAATATTATAGAAGACTTTATGGGCGGCTCCTATGGAAGGCGTGGCCTATTTAGAATTGCAGAGGTACTGGGCGTGCATGGCGGCCCAGGGTCCCTGGAGGTTCAAGATATAGTAGAAAGTGATGGTACCTTACCAGATCCAACTAAGTCTTCTTCTGATCGTGCAAACTTTTCCTTGCAGGATGTTGGTAAAGTTTTGTTTGGGGAAACTGGACGGAGTGCGAATGTTGCAGGAATGCCCTTTGCCGATGCCGATGACTCAGCAGCATTAGGCGAGATCGACAAAGAGATAGCATTTCTTGAGAAGCAGGAACAAGAACTGTTCGATCAATATCCTGGGATTCGTGCGGCAGCCGAAGCAAAAGGTCAAACGTATGACTCTGTAGAAAGCTGGGAAAAGGATCGTGATGCAAACAATAGGCAAGTTCTACTTAAAAGGGGTCAGATTCACAGCCTGATTGCAGAACAAAAAAATAAACGAAATGAAATATATGCAACAATGGTTTATAACAGACTTGCGCATGTAAAGGATCAACTTATAACATCGCCTGCGGCCACAACCGAAGAGAACCTTAAGCTAAAAGAGCGAGCAGTAAAAGCTCTACAGCTTACAGATTCTAAAGATCCAAATGAACAAAACAAAGCGTTTGATAGCTGGCTGTTAAACACTGTTGATGCTGCTAAACGCACCCTTGATAGGGGCTTGGCAAACCAAGTGGCTCGTCAGCAGCAAGCTCAAAAAATTGAAAGACAAATAAAGGCTTTTCAGAACGACCCAGACGCAGATCCAAATAAAGTAATTAAACTAGAAAGCAAGCTTCGCAATGAGCTTCATGCATTTAATCCTTTTCCAAAAGATGTTTCTGCTGGACAGCTTGAGAGACTAACAAGACTATTTAATACAGATATAAGAGATGCACAGGAAAGCTTTGATCAGCGTTTAGAGTTGCGTGCAGGGTTTGATATTGCAAAATGGCAAACAGACAACTCACGCACTTTGTTAGCAGGTGGGTTACCTAATATTGATCCATCCTTGAGTGTGGTGAAAAAGTTTGTAGAGGAGGTCTTGCCGCAGAGACAAAAAATAAAAGAAAAAATAGATAAGGAGTTGGAGAAAAGAGCCAGGACGGGTAAGGGCCTTCTACCCAGCCAGATAGCAAACAAGATTTTTAAAAAAGGAACTCAAGCTCAACGAATTAAAGATTTTGATAACGCAAATCGACTTGTTGCAGAAGAAGATATTCACGAATTATTAGAAAGCAAAAATATTTTTTTACGGGGTATGGTTCCGCCCAAGCAAAAGGACAAAGCTGTTAAGGGCAACATCGGCAAGGCACTTGAAGAAAAGCTTGGCACAGGTGTAAGAAGTAGGCCGTTTGAACGTCTTCTTGAAAATTTAACTGGTGCCAAAAGCTGGAAGAACGCAACGTCGGGACAGCGCATGCTTATGTATTCTCGCCTTTTGCAGCTTCCCCCACATAGGATACATCCCAGCCTTGATCCTGATACAGCACAGCCTGGGCAGGATGTTGAATTTGAACCAATGTTTTTGCCTAACTTAGAGCAGAACAAACTTGCAGACAGACATATAGATGCCATTGTAGATGATATTGTTGGACCGACACCTGCACCTAAAGAAGAGACTATAATCGCTGAAATGAGAAAGCGTGTTAAGGATGATCTAGGTGAAGACTTCGACGGCATAGAATTTAACGAAGCACTTGCAAGCCTTATTGAATCAGGATTTATGGTTCATGGGGGGCAATCAGACATACAACTTATGAATGATAAAGTTAAGAAGCCCGAAAAGGGAGACGTGGCTGCAACAGTAGATGGAGAAATAAAAACTCCAAGTAATCCTGCGACCGTAGAGACACCTGATTACGGTGATGTGCTAGATGTCCGCGCGGAAGGAGAAATTGCCTCCGAGATGTTGGTGGATGCTACTACTGAAATGATGCCTGATTTTAAATATCAGGCGCATCCCCTTGAGTTAATCGCAAGCGGACAGAAAATAATTCTTACTATTGATCCTATATATTCTAAGCGTTTGAATTTTAATGATGTTGTTATACTCTCTGACAGGAGTACTAAAAGCGAGCGGCCTTTAGACGATCTTGCACAAGACATACTTGCTAATCCTGATAAATATACTCCAGAGTTAATTGCACAGAAGTTACGAGAAGTCGGAAATCCTGCTAAGGTTAGGATTCTTAGCAATGGTGTTGATCTTAAGTGGGAGTTTAACGAGCAGCAATTAACAGAGATCATTGTCAAGCAGGGTACATATAACGACGAAATAAAGAAGTATCGAAGTCAAAAGAAAAAGAATACTGCGGGAATGAAGATTGTTTCAAGGGCTGTCGTAAGAGTTATAGAAGATGCTGCACCAACAAAGAGAAAGTCTCAAGATATGGAGAAAGCAGCGTTATCTACCAAGTTTATTGGTAGCTCAACAGAGTCTAAGGGTCTTGCTAACATATATGCTGAACTGATGCCAAACGTAGGCACTTACCTAACAAACAATCAGGATGCTCTTAGCTATCGCCCTGAGGACATTGTTTGGGTTCAAACAGATCCAGGTAAGAAGAATAATTCCAAACCAGTTATTGATGGGGTACTGCAAGGCGATTACCGCGCTATTGATTTAGCGATAGCAGCGAAATCTTCCATTATAATGGATAGGGCTAGTAAGGTAGCCGCCACCGATGTGGGACAAAAACAAATAATTGAGTATTTAAAAAACAAAGGTTATATAAGACTTGACCGTAATGCCTTAACTGCCCAAAACCCAGGTGCGGGACCTTATATTCCTAATTTAAATTCTGATAATGGTGTGTGGGTACACAACAGTTCCGTTGAATGGGCGCAAGAAAATGGATCTTCTGCTGTTAGTTTTGTTGATTTAGTAAACACAGGTCATCAGAGTGTTGCGATAGAACTAGCACGAGATGATAGGCTTATTCAAGAATGGACAGAGCGGGCGCAGGAAATAGAAGATGCTAGAAATGAATACCTAAGAACGGGAGTGCTGCCATCCTTAGGTATCCATGATGCAGTAGAGGGTCAGTATGCTGGTTTACTTGCTGATTTATTCGCATACGATCCAAGGATTTTATCACCTGTAGGTGCTAGTAAGACAGCGAAACAAGGTCTGCTTGCTGGCTCTGATGATGGTGTTAGCCAGATAGGTCGTATATTACGAGAAAATCTAGGAGGAAGAGATGCCGATAACCAAGTTGCTGAAGGCGAAAGGTTTACGGCACTAGAAAGAGTTATTCCACTTCTTCGGTATATAACAAGGGAAACGGGTGAGGTTGGACCCACTATTGAAGAATGGAATGAAATTCTTGATAGCATTGGCTTAAAACATGTCCCCTATGATCAATTTATTCCTGATATAAGTATTGAGGACATTACTGATTCCATGTTTGAGGAGTATGTTGAGTACGCAGAGGACGCACTTGGAACACAGTTGCCTGGTACAGTATTTACTAAAGAAGATGTTCTTTATTATGAAAAATATAAGAAATTGCATCGCCTAATACTTCCAACTGTTAAGACCAACCTTGTAGTGGGGCATCAGACAGCAAGAAATGTTCTGGGTTATTCGGCCAACAATGGAAGAGATCCAGTTTCTCCTCAAGCTTCCGATCAAATAACATTTATAGATCGGCCTGTTCTACAGGAATACTGGCAACAAAAAGGGAAGAAGGCCCTTAGCAAAGATACTATGGTCAGGGATGATGCTGACCCAAGTATTTATAGAATTGTTAGAAGAATGGTTCCTCTTGCTGCACCAGGATTAACTCCACGAGATGGATTTGCAAGAGAGATAGATGCTTTAGTACAGCTAATAGGACATGAAAAAGGCCACACAATGCTTCCTTTAATGATGGCTGGTACTGGCTATACCGCAGCATATGCGCAGGGTGCTGTGGGTCGTTCAATCGTTGAAGATCTAGTGAACAATATTGGCTTGAATGAAATGGCTAGGATTGCATGGATAGCTGTAAGGGACAGGGTTGCTGCAAAAGAAATAGCAGAACGCAGGGCTGCGCCTAAAGAGTTTGAAGTAGACAAAGTTAGGGTTGAACAAGACAGGCATGACCCTGTAGAGGAAGGAATAGAACAACTGCGAAATCAGCTTATATCTAAAGAAGATATGTTCACCAAGCGGCAAGAAAGTGCAGGGCCAGGTGATCATAAAACAAGAGAAATAGATAGAAAAATATTTGAGTATGAGGTTAAACCGAAGAGAGTAAAAGAAATTCTTAAAGATGACAATCTAAAAGAACCTATTGAGGCTGCTCGTCGTCGATGGAACGAAAACAATCCAGACGAAAAGCTGACAACAAAAGAATATGTAGAAAGGTTTGCTTCTTATATTACATCTGAGCTTGGTCTACAGGAGCTAGAAGATGCAGGAGTTTTAGAGTCCATAGGGGGCAACTTAAAGCGTGCAGAGCAAGCACCCGTAGAGGATACATTTTTACAGATTAATACTACTGAAGGTTCTAAAATATTAAATGCTGTAATAGCATCTGGTGCCGTACCTTCGTCAATGAAAAGACGTACTTCGGCAGTTAGACGCACTTATTTAGAACAAGTTAAAAAGCGTATGGAGATCTTTAAGGTTCAGGTAGATAAGACCCTAACCAAGATGCGGATACCTGATAATATTAAGGTTCAGTTTGTTGATAATGCTGACAGTTTATTTCAGGGGCTATCTGAGGTAGCAATTAGAGGTGAGATGCTACCCGAAACTCAAGCGGCTGTTTACGATTCTGCATCAAATAGAATTATAATAAACTTAGCAGCCATTGATCCTGACAACATGCTGGATGCAGTAGATGTTATTCAGCAGGCCACCTTCCATGAAGGTATTCACGCGCTCATTATGCGGGACCATCTGTATGAAAGTGAGCTACAGGTACTTGGCAACTTTGTAAGAAATAATGTGGTATCTGAAGAGGTAGATCCTAAGGCACATGAAATGAATGTGACTTGGTTTGAAAAGGCTGTATATGATTTAAAGGATTCAAACCTCAGTGAGGGAGATATTGAACACGAGGCTGTTGTTTCCTTAATGGAAGCACTGGCCCAAGACAAAGTGCCTGAGGCGCGTAAGGGCAATCTCCGCAAGACAAAGGGTCGCGTTACCGCGATGATTGAATCTGTTATGGGTGCCGCCCAAGACTCTGAAATCTTGGGAGTTATGCAGATACTTGGACAGATAGAGTCTGGTCGTATAGGGGAAAGAGGGTCAGGGTACTTAGGTGATACTGAGTTTGATTCTGAAAAAGATGAGGTAAGATCTCTTCGCTTAACAAGGTATGCAGATCCTCAGGAACTTGATGAACTAACAAAGGCTGTAGCCCTACGAAACGCAGCACCCAGTGGGTCTATGCGAGAAGCAGAGCAGGCAAAGATAGATAAAATAACTAATGCCATGGTAAACAGGCGGGCAAGGATTCAAGAGTCTGCTCAACCTGTAGATGATTTAACTGGCATAGATAATGAAAAGATGGCGGTGCAAGAAGTAAGAGATACAAACTCTTATGCGATACCGCTACTAAATGGATCTATGTGGACAAGCCCTGACAACATGGAAGCTCGCAAGGTTGCTCTTGATGAGTACCTAAAAATTAGAAGGGACGAAACAGGGTATACAATGCCCCGTGACTGGATGGATATGTTCGACAAGCAAACTAAAAATACTACGTTTGCTGACGAGCTTCTTCAGAGTGCCGTAACTGATGGGCTGGTAGCCAAGACACGAAAGGGCGGCAGCTTTAGAAAAAGTCTTGAGGATGGCGCACTCGGCCCAGACCAGGTGTCTGGAGAGAATCCAAAAGAAACGCTTGAAAATATGGAGAAGCAGGTCGGAGATGATAAAACTGCTGGCGAGCAATTTAGATATAACTTCCTTGATCGTCGTCAGTGGTTGGTTAAGCAGACCGACAAGATGTTACAGCTACAGAATAGGGCGCAGTTAGACGCAGAAACCTCAGCTTTAGTTGCAATGAGAAATGCGGACAATGCTGTAAACTATTTACCTGCGATAATGAAACGAGGACCTCTTGCGTACTTAGGGTTAGGCACAGGTCGGGGTGAGTTTGATGTTGCTCCCGCCTTTGATGATCAGTTACAGGAGAAATATGGGGGCGATGGCAGGGTTCTTGGACTGCTTGATGTCTTTGCTTTTATCACAAATCCTAAAGATGAAGCACTTGCAAACTTGTATGGAATAGCAAAGAGGATTCGATGGACCAAACAACGCAGGGATGAGGTGAGAAGGCGGCTGTATCCTGATGCAGAAGCAGTAAATCTTCTTCCTGAGTTTCAACCTCCTGAGTTGTTGGCAGAGTTAAATATGTTTGATAGGGCCTATGAACAGATTAATCCAAAGGATAAAGATGGTATTAGGAGTTGGAGTGGCTCGCGTATTACAGATATTATCACTGAGGTGGAATCTAACAATCCACACATCATAGAGTTTTGGGACCATTATCAAGCCTTTAACAGAAAGATGATAGAAACATCCTTTAGGACTGGGCTTATTAGTCGGTCTCAGCGTGACGAGTGGATGAGCATGCCTTATACACCGTTCTATCGCGAGACAAGCACCATTAGCCAGTCTACAGTAGGGTCGTCTGGAGAGATGGCGAAGCGAGGCAGAGTCATGGTTGAAAAAGCCCTGACTGGAAGCCTTGAACCTATCAAGGGTGACCTAATGGATAACATTATGGTTAACACCCAAGCCCTGGTTCGGGATGTGATGATGAATGTTGCGTCTGCTCGTACAGCTAGGGATGCGGTAGCCTTAGGAGATGCAAGGGAAGTATCCCTAAGTAGTATGGCAGCAAATGCAGATAATAGAGTTATCCGTGTTATGGAAAACGGAGAAGCTAAGTACTACGAGCTTGATGATCCGCAGTTGGCGATGTCTACCATGATGCTAGGATTTAATCCTAAAAAGCAGTTATCAGATTTGTTTGGTGGTGGTAAGCCAGGTAAGGCTTTGTCTTCATTGCTTACTGGCTCATCACAATTCTTAAGAGAAAGTGTTACAAGAACTCCTGCATTCCAATTCAAAAATATTTTTAGGGATGCTTGGAACGCCAGCACCCTTGTTGGCGGTGGCCCAGGATTGTTATTGGATGCCATGAAGAATGCTATTGATCCAGATGTTTTAAGAAGGGCAGAAGAAGCTGGGCTTTCTATTGGAATTGACTTCATTGCAGAGCCAGGAAAGTATGGCGATAAGATGAAGAAACAATTAAGAGACGCTAACCCAGACTGGAAGAATCCTTTGACTCCTGTATCAGTGGCATGGACCTTCTTGGGCAGGATTGCTAAACAGTCTGAAGTTGCTACACGAGTTGCTGTGCATGACCGAGTGTTGGCACTGACTGGTGATAGAGCATTGGCTCAATATATGGCTGTAGAGATTATGAACTATGGCCGTCGTGGAGCTAATCCAGGGCTGAGTACATTCCTATCTACTGTACCATTTATGAACGGTAGACTACAAGGTCTTGATGTTCTTTATAGGGCCTTTAGGGACAAGAAAGGATCATCTGATATTCCTGGGATATATGGTTACAATTTATCACGAGACGAATACCAAGACCTTCCTTTGTGGCAAAAAAATAGAGCGAAATTGGTAGGTAGGGGAATGATGTTAACGGCTGCATCAATGTTGTACTACTTAATGATGCATGACGATGAAGAGTATCAGTCACAGCGAGATGAAGTAAAAGCAGATAACTGGTTAATACCATTGTCAGAACATGCTTGGCTTAAGGTGCCCATACCATTCGAGGTAGGTGTACTGTTTAAGGTCATCCCAGAGCAACTGATGATGGCGTTGCTTGAGGCTGATCACGACATGGGTGACGTAGGTGAGGAAACCTTTAGACAGCTTCGCACCTCACTCAGCCTTGGTGCACCACAGGCTATTGCTCCACTCTTTAATGCAGCGCGTAACTACGACACGTTTAGAAAGGATGCGATTGTAGACCAGTATACAGCACTTCGCGAACCGAATCAGCAAAGGGAGATTTATACAAGCAATGTTGCTCGCTCTATAGCGGATACATTTAATATGATACCCGTGATCAATAAGATGGACTTCTTAACATCACCTATGAAGGTTGAGTATATGTTGCGTCAGTACCTTGGAACTATGGGTGGCTATGCAATAAGTGCGGCTGACAGGGTGGCTAGGCTAGGTGTATTCCCTAGTGTTCCATTTGATCCACTAATGAATTGGTCTGAGGCAGAGAACATTGTAGGAACTAATGTTGACTATGACTGGGAGTCAATGATTGGAGGCCCAGGAGTAGCAAATGTTCCAATACTTGGGGACCTTTTGATGGACCCAAGGGGTGGAGCAGGAAGACAACAGGACTTCTATGAAATACTTAATGAGCTTGATGAGGTTACTGCAACATTAAATAGCATTAATGAAACAGATCGTAGGAGAGGTTATTCGTATAAAGA
>TARA_R100001594_G_scaffold30037_1_pt1 | contig 12150 bp, 8 predicted proteins | sample TARA_R100001594 | Tara Oceans TARA_R100001594 (sample SAMEA2622752) | marine metagenome | biome: marine biome (ENVO:00000447); feature: marine epipelagic mixed layer (ENVO:xxxxxxxxx); material: "saline water (ENVO:00002010), including plankton (ENVO:xxxxxxxx)" | depth 150 m | reverse complement strand
ATCAAACGCATCCATGATGTGACGGTCAGGTTCTATCGTAGCGTTGGTGCCAAGGTCGGCAGTGCGACCACGCAAACGGATGTCATTCCATTTCGATCATCAGCCGATGAAATGAACCAGCCTGTGCCTTTATATACGGGCGACAAGTCGGTTGAATTTGATGGTGCCTTTGATACCGATGGTTTTGTGGTCGTGCAGCAAGATCAAGTTTTGCCGATGACAGTTTTGGCAATCTATCCAAGGTTAATCACCTTCGACGAATGAGACTTATTCCATTTCAGGTTGCACATGCTGACGAGCTGATTGCAGACGGGCTGAACAAAAACGCACCGCAATATAATGACACTACCTGGAAAGATTGGGCACGGTCATTTACCAAAAAAGGCATGGGCTTCAGCGGTGTTGAGAATGGTCATTTAGTCGGATCGGCTGGCTTGGTCAAAGTCTGGGATGGGGTTTTTGAGGGCTGGTTTTTGGGCGGCTGGAGACTTCACAACAACAGGTTTGCCGCCATTCGATCTGTACGCCGTGAGCTAGATCGGATGATCGAAGATAACAACATCCATCGTCTGCAATGCGTGGTCAAAGCGGACTGGAACGAGGCTCAAAAGTTCATTGAATTTTTGGGCTGGGAGAATGAGGGCTTAATGAAAAAATACAGCAAGGATGGCGAAGATTTTTATCGCTATGCAAAGGTGAGATAATGAATCCAGCAATGGCCGCAGGGTCAATCATGTCTGCTGCTGGGCAGGTTAAAGCCGGAAAAGCTGCAAAGGCCGCCGGGCGTTATCGTCAGCAAGTCCAAGAGCGTAATGCTAAAGTTGTTGAGCAAGAAAAACTCGTTAGGCACCACAAAACAGGCGAAGATATTGTTCGCTTTCGCGAACAGATTTCTGCCACACAAGGCACAACCCGTATGGCACTGTCAAAAAGTGGTGTGCGAACAGATACAGGCACGGGCCTTCGTATTCTCATGGAGAATGCGCAAAGGGCTGACGAGGATATCGCCACGGCATTTTATAATGCTGAGCTTGGCGAGCGAAGCCTTGATGAAAAGGCACAGATGATGCGGCTGCAAGGTAACCTTTCGGCCTACGAAGGCCGGATGCAAGCCAGTGCTTCTTATCTTAAAGCTGGCAGCTCGTTAATTACCGGGCTTTCAAAAGCGTCAAGGTATTCATAAATGAAAATCCCTTTATACAAACGCCAGATTGAGCGTTCCGCGAAGCCAGCCGGGGCGGTTAGCAATATAAGTGTAAATACCGCTGCATGGATGGCCCCTGGTCAGGCCGTAGCGCAGGTTGGCGATGCTGTCCAAAAATGGGCTTATGAGAAAGCGGAGCTTGCAGCAAAGACTGAAGCGCATAACGCAGCAACTGCTTTAAATGACGAGCTCACAAATATTTCTCGTGATTTGTTAAAAAGCAATGATCCAGGCAAAGCAGATGAGGAAGCCGAAAAAAGGTTTAAGAATGCCTACAGTAAGCACTTAAACGGCAAAGCCCTTACAAGCAAAAGATCAAAAGCATTGTTTAGGCCAACTGCGGAGACAGCGTGGCGAACAAGTCTATCTAGTTTTAGAACTAAAAATGATCCCAGAATTTTAAAATTTAATGAAAACAGGATTACAACTGAAGTAGATGGAAATGTATTTGCGGCGAGTAATCCGGCAACACCTGCCGTTCAAGCGTTAAGAGCAGTCCAAAATATATTTGGTGGTGAAGGTAGGGTGGGTATTTTGAATAGCCCAGAAACCCAAATGCTGCTTGGCTCTAGTAAAATTAAAACTACCAAAAAAGTTGCTGCTGAAAGAATATTTGAAGACCGGGCGATGGCGTTGATAAATGGTTCAACGGAAATAATACAAACGCCAAACGGTTTGGCAAAGTTAATAGCCAACGATCCAATTTTATCTTTGGTAGAAAAAACGATTGGCAAGGCCAAAAGCGGAAAAATTCAAAACGAATTGTTCAAGCAAGCCAGGGTGCAATCTGACAAATTACTTGCCGTAGCGGATAAGAAAATAAAAAGAGAAAAAGCAGAAGTCATAGAAACGCGCAAAAGAGTCACTGATGGCTTAATGACTCGAATTATAGCGCAGAGAACGGACCCTGCAATACGGAAAGTCGTTACACCAGCAAACCTTAAAAAAGCTCTCGACGAAAGAAAAATTAAACCCCTGGGTTACCAAAAACTTATGAAGGCACTTGAGGGGCGTGACGCAATTTATAATACCGCTTTCACAGATGAAATTTTACAAGATATTTATAATTCAGTCGATTTAGGTGATTTAGCTTATCATCGTGAACGAACCGTCGAAGCATTTAATGACGACGAAATTGGAATAAAAGCCCGTGATTATATTTTAAAAACAATTAAGAACGCAGAAAAAAACGAGCCTATATTCCAAGAGCAAAAAAAATACAAAAAGTTACTTACTCAAACTTTATCACCTGCTGGGACATATAGACCTGCAGGTAAAAGCGACGTAATAAATTTAGCAGAAACCATGGCAGTAGAACATTACAATCAATTAGTAACAAACGACACTAGGCCGCAAGAAGCTTATTACAAATCGTTATTTTTATTCACAAAGAAAAAAAAGGATTTAGTTTTTCAAACGGCTAGGGGGTTAGACCCTAAGATGCTGGAGTTATTGTTTCCGCCTCGACCAGGGGCGGACGGACAACCCGGCGTTTTTTCCATTTATAACATCACTTCTAACGACGTAAGGAAATTAACACCTGAGAGAATTGCAGCGGCACAAAATGCCTGGCAACAGTTGGCAGAAGGAAAGTTGCCCGAAGGCGATGTGCAACCAGGCCCAAAAGATCAATTACAACCTTCTGAATTACGACAAAAGCAATTCGAAGGAGAAGTAAAGGATAGGCAAATAAAACGCATGTCTAAAGCAGAGCGCATAACAATTCGGCAGCTTTACGACATGGAAATTAGACTTGATGTATTGCGTACTTTTGTTGAAACAAAAAATTTAAACAAACAACAAGTTAACACGGCCAACGACGACCCCAAGGTTAAAGACGAGTCTTGGTGGAGTGAAATTTATAATTCAATTGTCGGAGACGATCCGACTAATGAACGAGCGCGAAAGCAAAACAAATAATGGTTAATATTCTTCCCACTAGCGTTTTAAATAACCTGCCTTACCAGACTAGCGACCCATCAAATTTGGACGATTGGTCAATAAGTTTTGGTTCGCCCCAAGACAGCAAAAATAACGAAGTAGATTTTGTAGCTAGCCATCATGCAAACGATGACCAGCTAAACTTTGCTAATTCGCAAACTGCAAAGATTATGGAAAACAGGGGTTATGACGCTGTTGCTTTGCAACGTATGAATGCTGCAATTCCGATATCAGAAGACGCTGCGGCAGAAGTCGGAGAGACAGAGCCTGGTAACCCAAATAGGCAAACCTTTTTTGATGAATCAAAGCTAGGCGACTTTGACGCTAATAAGCCTGATTTAAATAACCGCTATCGTGTTTTCTACGAAGCAGCAAAAATTGTGCACGATTATCACAACAGTCTCAATGAATACGATGCAAATTTTAAACCAAGTCCCAACTCGATTGGTCAACATGCACAAAACATGCAACGTGATAACGCAAGGAAAAGAACACCCGCTGAAGTTAGTCAATTCGGTTTACAGTTTGGCGGACAGTTAAATTATAATGATATTGCGATAGTTAGTGCTGCGTTAAAAAAGTACCCACCCGAAGTTGCTATTTCTATTGCCCATATTTTGCAGGAATATGACCGTCTTCCTAACTGGACGTGGGATGGATCAAAAAGAATGCTGGAGGGTTTATTAAGCTCTCCATCAACCTATGTCGGCGCTGGTTCTATTAAGGCTGTTTCTGGGCTGCTAAATCTTTCAAGTAAAAGTGCAGTACAAAAATCTTTAACTAAACGATTGTTAAACCTTGCAGGTGGGTCATCAATTATTGGTGTCGAAGGCGGCACCTACACAGCCATGCACGATATCATACACCAAAAACTAAAAGCTGGTGGCAGACCCTACAAACACAATATGAAACAAACATTGCAAATGTTTGGAATAGGCTTTGGTGCCGGGGGATTGTTAACCGCTGCGCTGCCGTTGAGTGTTGCGGGTGTTAAGTCGGCAAGCGAAACCTATAGGGCCGCTGGTTTAGCAAGAACAATGACGCAACCAGGTGTCTTGCGTTCTGGTATTGGTCCCGTGCCGCCAGCCGAAACTGCTGCAACAGATGTCAGCGAGATCGGTTTTTTCTCATCCGTCAGTCGTGCCATTGACAACCTGCCAATGGACAAAGGGTCCAGCGCACAGATGAGAGCAATGATTGCCAAGAGCGAAGGTGTCAAGCCAGAGGAAATGTCGTGGACCGGGCTTGATGAATTTCTCAAAGGTCGTAAGAACGTGACCAAGGCTGAGATCAGAGAGTTCATGGATGCTAACCAGGTACGGATTAAACAGGTTGAAAAAACCTCATACGGGCAGACCGGAGAACCAGAGAATTTGACATGGGGCGAGGCTGTTGCCGACGACAGTTTTGAGGCTTACGGCCACCGTGTAGACGATATTGAATATGAACTAGAAAGGGGCGATGACTTTTTTCTTGAAGATATTATAAGGCAGTTGATGAAGGATAACCCTAAGAAATATACAGAAATTGATCCTGATGGCGGCAGTGCGTGGGCCAATAAATTACGCAAACATTTTGAAGAGGGAGGCACTGTTTCTGACCTTGATGACAAAATGCGTTATGACGTAAACAATGCCATTGATGGTGTTGCTAAAGCCGAATACATGGATAATCCCTACGTTACAGTAAGGGACGGGACAGGCCATTACGACATTTATGGAAACGATGATGTAGGGTATCAGATCACCCGGCGAAGCGATGGCGCAAGAGTTAATGACACCGAAATATATTCACTCGAAGAAGCAAAAATTCAAGCTTACACAGACGGTCTTGATTACGGATATATTGGAGGTCAACTAGACGAAGGCGATACGCTGTTCAGTGAATACACACTCCCCGGCGGCGAGAACTACCGCGAGGTGCTGCTAACTACGGGACCGCGCTTGGAGAATTATCCAACTCGCGAAGCGTACAATGAAGCTATTAGAGCGCAAGACGCTAGAGGTGGACCGTTTCAGCAAGGCCACTTTGACGAAGCTAACGTCCTTGCCCATGTGCGCTTAAATGACCGCACCGGGCCGAATGGTGAAAAGATATTGTTCGTTGAAGAGGTGCAGAGCGATTGGCACCAGAAAGGCCGCAAGGAAGGTTATAAAACGCCGGGACCTCAATTTACTGAACCTTTTCAAGTTACAGAACAAACAGAAGGTCTTGCTGCCCCTAGCAATTATATTCTCTATGAAGTGCGCGATGCGAATGGCGAATTTATTACAAATGTCGGATCAGAAGCAGCCGAAAATGCTGATCAGGCTGTTGTTGTAGCGCAAGGAAGAATTAGAGATAAAAAGTTAGTTCGTGATGTCCGTGTGCCAGACGCACCACTTAAAAAGAACTGGCACGAAATGGCAATGCGACGGGTTATTCGCATGGCTTCAGAAGAAGGCTATGACTCTATCGCCTGGACACCGGGCCAGTTGCAAGCTGACCGTTATGATTTAAGCAAACATATTGATGCGTTACGAGTTGAAAAAATACGCGACGGTGAAAAAGCGGGTCAATTTCTTGTGGCAGGACGCAAGGGAGCCAGCACTCATTCTAGTTTTCAAAAAGCAGTAACAGAAGAAGAGCTGCCAAATGTTATTGGTAAAGATTTAGCAGCAAAGGTTGTTAAAGACGCGCCAAAATATCCCGATGGAACAGAGTACACTGGCCTTGATCTAAAGGTCGGCGGCGAAGGCATGAAGGGTTTTTATGACAAGATCATTAAAAACTATGCTGAAAAGTTCGGCAAGAAATTCGGTGCCAAGGTTGGGGTCACGAAAATAGGCGATGGTGATGAAGTCTGGAACCTTCGGATTACGAAAAAGATGCGCGATAGCGTGATGAAAAAAGGAGTGCCCCTGTTTGGGGCTGGGGCAATAGCCGCAGGGACAGACAAGGACAATAACCAACCCGCTTTATAGCGGGTTTTTTAATGGAAAAAATATGCTGACACCAGACACCAACGAATTAGTCTACGGTCCTGACGACAACCAAGGTGATGCGCTGTTTCCTGTCGATCCGAAAAACCGTTTAGTCCCGCTTGATCCCGATGTTGTCACCAATATGAGTGACAATGAAATTAAAGTTGCAGGGCCGTTGAGTAATGGTGTCGGCAGAGCTATTGGACGGGCAGTTAAGCCGTTTGGGTCTAATACCTTTGGCGATGCTTATACGATCTTACAAGAAAAGATAGCGCGTGATGCAGCAGAGAAAGAACGCGCAAGGGTCGGAGCACCGCCCTTAGAGGTTGCGGCTGACGCTTTAAAGCCCAAGCAGTCCGCAACGATGATGGACCCGCGAAAACCATTTGATGGCAGTGTTCCTCCGCCAGTAGGTCAAACTGTCGTTCCACCTGTCGAAATGGTGCAACCGCCACCGTCTTCATCAGCAACTAAAACTACAGGCTTAGTTGGTGAAATGAATGCTAAGGATGGCTACACACGCTGGCTAACACTTGGTGACGAAGAACTAGACACCGTAATAAAGGGTGCTTTAAAAGACCCCCGCATTGATGATGGCATGATTGCTGGCATTCGTGTCCAATCAGCAGACGGTACGACCCCATTACCAGGGATGGAGACAAAAGTACCAGACGAAGGCCACATCTATAACATCTTACAAAGTTCCGGCGATGTCGTAAAAAGTCAGTTAAAGAACAAAAGCCCTGACGAACTAAAGCAAATTTCGTTGCAACAAACTGAGCAAATGGCAAATCTGCTTGGGGTAAATCCAGAAAAACTGAAGGACCAAATATTTGGTGGTTATGCCAGGATTGGCCCCAGCAATCCAGGCGAGCTTGCGGCTCGAATGGTGGCAAGCAAAAATCTGCTTGTTGCAGAAATACGGAAACTTGATGAGCTTGTTGATATTGCTGCGGAAGAGGGAAGCGACAAAGCCCGTTTTGCAGTTAAGCAACAAGTGGAACTGGTCACAAATTTACAACGTCATTTCATGGGCCATAAGACAGATATTGCGCGAGCATTATCGGCAATGCGTATTCCAGTTGATGGCGACATGGCACGGGTAAATGCTGATTACGCCAAGATGCTCGATGATATGGGCGGAACAGACGGCATTGACGCTTTTATTGATGGTTACCGTAACCTGCCGGATGCAAACCAACGGCTTCAATTTGCTACTAAGTCATCACGGGTGCAGAGAGCTTTAGATGCTGTCCATGAGGTGTGGCTCAACAGTTTATTAAGCGGGTGGTTTACGCACGTTAAAAATACAGCAGGTGTTGTTGCTGCAAACGTAATGGAAATAGCAGAGCTTGCTGCAACGGCCACTGTACAGCTTAGAAAACCGTTGATGGGTGAAGCAAGAGAGGTGGAATTTGGCGATGTAGCTGCGATAATATTTGGTCAAATGATGTCAATGCGCGAAGCTTTTACCGCAGGAGGTACGGCGTTCATTAGGCGCGAAGAGCCCTTTCAAGGTGCGAAAATGACATTAATTTCTGGCAGCGGAAATCCGTTGAAGCGAGCTGATGCGTTTTCATCAGAGGCTCTTGGAAACAATAGTTACAAAACATTTGTTGATCTTATGGGCCACGGTCTGACACTGGGTCGTGCGCCAGTGCGAGCACTTATGGCTGAAGATGCTTTTGCAAAGGTAGTTGCATATCGTGGCTCGCTTTATGAACAAGCGTATGTTTCGGCTAGGCGGCAGGGGTTAAAAGGCGAACAGCTTAGCGAAGCTATAGCGGAGTTCGTTTTTAATCCTCCACGCGAGGCGAGAGATACTGCGCTAAATACAGCGAAATACATAACACTGCAAACGGATATGGAAGGCGCATTAAAGGGTTTGCAAAAGTTTTCTGGTGGTCGGTTTATGCGGCTTCTTGTGCCTTTCTTTAAAACGCCAACGAACGCATTTTTGTGGGTCGCTGAGCGTTCTCCATTTGCAAAACTTGCTGGTATGTCGAGATATAAAAAAGCCCAAGAACAAGGGGGCCGTGCTGCCGCAATCGCAAACACTCGCATGGTAATGGGAACTGGAATTATGGCTCTTGCCTACCAACAGTGGGAAGCTGGAGACTTTACTGGCGGACTGTCAGCAGACCCATCTATGAGAAGAGCTTACGCACGAATGGGTGTGAAACCATACCATGTGCGAATAAACGGCAAATATTATAACTACGGTATGCTTGAACCTTTCTCAACAATGATCGGTTTGATGGCAGACGTTAATGAAGTCGTTAATCATCCTGACACAGACGACAAAACCAGCCTTGAAATTGTTGGAGCTGCTGCGGCGACCATTGCCTACAACCTGACAAACAAAACATTTATGTCGGGCATACAAAGTTTTTTAGACGCTAGCAGAAATCCCGGCAGATTTGGCGCAAGGTTTATTGAAAATTATGCAAAATCAATCGTTCCTGGTAGCGCAGCTTTCAATGAAATGCGTAAAGGCTTGGATGAGATGCAGCGGTTTCGCCGCACCCTGACAGACGAATATAAAAATAGACTACCGGGATTTTCTAAAGATTTAGAGCCAGCACTCGATTTATGGGGCAGACCAATACCAACTGGCTCTCGTTGGTCTACGCCTTATAAACCAAATGCTGTTGATGAAGAGATTATAAGAATAGGTGTAAATCTTTCTAAGCATCCTACCACTGTCCCAAACCTTGATGGCGAATTAAGTGAAAAAGAAACGCACTGGTATCACAAACGTGCGGGAGAACTTGCTAGGGCCAATTTAGAAGCGTTGGTCACTAACTCTGATAAAGCATTAGACAACGAAAAACTTAGCGAATGGTTTGATCCAGAATTAAGCGAGGAATACGCAAAGTTAAAAAAAGTAAGTTTAGCGGGTGACAAATTAGCAACAGACGAATGCGCCAAACTTATAAAAGCTGTTTTGCTGGCATCAAGACAACAAGCACGAGGTGAGCTGCTTACAACTTCTGAATATGCCGAAGGTATAAACGAACAGATTGAGAAAGACATGGAAAAGAAACGAGTTGAAGCAGAGAAACTTGAAGGAAAAATTCAATGACCGTCTCCACGACCACTATAAAAAACAGCTACAGCGGTAATGGCTCCGCTACGGCTTTTAATTATACTTTCAAGATTTTCGCTTCAAGTGAGCTGAAGGTCTACATACGGACCACAGCCACGGGCGCAGAGACGCTTAAAACGGTGACCACGCACTATACTGTCAGCGGCATTGGCGACACTGGGGGAGGCACGGTCACCTTCACGAGTGGAAACGTCCCAACCTCCGCTCAGCAGGTTATCCTGGTGCGTGACACGCCTCTAACGCAAAGTACGGATTACGTCGAAAATGATCCGTTCCCTGCCAGCTCCCATGAAGACGCTTTGGACAAGCTTACCCATCAGATGCAAGAGCAGCAGGAAGAACTGGATCGGTCATTCAAGGTTTCGAAGACGGTTACTGACCTGACTAGCTCTGAGGTGGTCGATGATGCTGCAACCCGTGCTTCAAAGCTTTTGGGCTTTAGCTCTAACGGTGCAAGTTTCGCTTACTATTCAAATCCAGACGTTGACGCTGAAGTCACCGCTATCGGTGGTCTGACCTCTGCTGCAAACAAAATGATCCGCTACACGGGCTCAGGGACGGCTGACCTGATTGACTACAAAGACGAAGACGACATGGACAGCAACTCAGCGAGTGCAGTTGCCAGCCAGCAATCGGTTAAAGCCTACGTGGATAGTGGTACGGCGACATTAACCAATAAGACTTTGACCGCACCCAAGTTTGCGGATGGCGGCTTTATTGCTGACGCAAATGGCAACGAGCTTATCAAGCTGGAAACGACTTCATCTGCGGTCAATGAATTGTCTGTGACCAATGCTGCCGCAGGAAATGCAATAACCCTGTCGGCTACAGGCGGTGACACAAATATCGATATTGACCTGACACCTAAAGGCAGTGGCGAGATCAACATTGCCGCTGGAAATTTAAACTATGGTGGAACAGCGGTAACATCGACAGGGGCAGAGCTGAACATTCTTGATGGTGTAACGGCAACGGCATCTGAGCTAAACATTCTTGATGGTGTGACGGCAACGGCTACAGAATTAAATTTAATTGATGGTGTCACGGCGACCACCGCAGAACTTAATTATAGCGACACAGGTGCAGCAGTTGGGACTGTCGTTGCATCAAAAGTTGTAACTGCTGATGCTAACAAAGATGTGGCTTCTTTTAGGAACATTACCCTGACAGGCGAATTGGATGCCGGGTCACTGGATGTTAGCGGTGACGCAGACATTGACGGCACCTTGGAAGCTGACGCGATGACGCTGAACGGCACAGCGATAACAGACACTGCCACTTTGAGCACAGGCATATCGAACAACAATGTTCCAAAGTTCACCAGCGGTGTGGCCGATAATGATTTTCTGCGTGTCGATGGAACAGCTATCGAGGGACGGTCGGCATCAGAGGTTCTCAGCGATATCGCCGCAGCTCCGGCGGCTGGCAGTTCAAATGTTGTAACTACGGGTGCATTGAATAGCGGATCGATTACATCAGGTTTTGGAGCCATTGATAACGGTTCGTCGAATATTACGACGACGGGGGACATTTCTGGCGGCACACTCAATGCAACTAGTGACACTTCTGCTGGAGATAATGCGGCAATCGGATATACGAGCACAGAAGGTATTGTGATTACAGGACAAGGCTCGACAAATGACATAACTCTGAAGCGAGATGACGATACCGCAGTATTAGAAGTGGCAACTGGTCAAAGTGATATTGAAATTACTGGTGGTAACCTATTTTTTGGAACTGCAAATAAAGGTATATATTTAGGAGTTACATCAGCTACAGCAGCTAATCTTCTCGACGACTATGAGGAGGGAACTTGGACAGCAACCCTTACGGGTTCAACTTCAAATCCAAGCTCGGCTGTGACGGTGACCGGCAACTACACAAAAACAGGAAATCTCGTTTGGGTCCAAGCAAATTTTGGTGGGGTCAATAGCACCGGAAGCGCCGGTGCGATTCGAGTTACCGGACTTCCCTTCACTCCCAGTCCGGGAAGTCAACACTCGGGAAGTGCAAGCGTACACACAGGCGCGACTATCGCCAGTGGCGTTTGCAATATTTCGCCAAGCTTCGAAAGCTCTTATATAACTTTTTATGCCAGCACATCAGAAGCTAGTTGGGCAGAGATTACGCACAACGAAGCAGGCGCAATGTGGTTATACTTTAGTGGAATATATAAAACTTAGGAAATAATAATATGGCTATTACAAAAGAAACTGAACTATTTAAAATCGACTCTAACGCAACCACAGGATCAATTAGTGTAAGAGTAGATTTCATTATCAAAGAAGATGGGGTTGAAATATCAAGAACACCCCATAGACATTCTATTATTCCATGTTCATCTGTTAAAAACTCTGACGGTAGCTGGACGCATACCAACACAGACATCAGTAACGAAGATTCTAAAGTTCAAGACATTGCATCAACCCTCTGGACTGACGAGGTAAAGCAAAACTTCGTAGATCGTGTCGAAGCTGAGAGCATAAATTGAAAAAATTGAGCATATTTTTGATGGCCGCCTTTTGGGCGGTTTTTTTATGCCCGTCTGTTAACGCGCAGGGTATGGCTTGCGCTGAAAAAGACCCTCGATCTGACTTGCTTGAAAAGCATGGGGAAGAACTAACTGCCCAAGGCATTACGGCTACAGGTTTTCTTATGCAAATTTTTGCAAACCAGAACACCGGGACTTTCACTGTTGTGCTTGTTCCACCGCACGAACCTCTCTGGTGCATGGGTGGGCAGGGAGAAGGTTTCACCATAGTCAAAAAAAAAATCAGGGATTGAAATCAAATGGCTGAGCGAAAATCTCCCACCCAACTAGCTACAGAAGCCCTTCATTTAATTGCAAAGCATGAGAAAGAATGCGGCCAACGGTGGGCCGAAGCGACATACGAATTAAAGAGCCTAGCGCAGCAGGTCGAGAACCACAGTAA
>TARA_R100001594_G_scaffold22736_1_pt1 | contig 12155 bp, 5 predicted proteins | sample TARA_R100001594 | Tara Oceans TARA_R100001594 (sample SAMEA2622752) | marine metagenome | biome: marine biome (ENVO:00000447); feature: marine epipelagic mixed layer (ENVO:xxxxxxxxx); material: "saline water (ENVO:00002010), including plankton (ENVO:xxxxxxxx)" | depth 150 m | reverse complement strand
CCTGTGACGTTAGGTAAGGTAATAGTCCTATCAGCTGTAGGATCAGTAACAGTAAGAGTAGTTTCATAAGCGTCATCTGTTGCACCTTCAAAGACAATATTAGTACCAACTCCCATGTTTAGATCACCAGTCATAACTGATGTTCCAGTAGATGACATTTTCTGTTCATCATACTCCATAGCTTTACGCATAAGTTGGAGTTGGTTATTATTTAAGTCTTCAGATGCTACAGAAGAACCGGGTGTATAGGTTGCTCTTGGTGTAGGAGCACCCATATCAGTCTCAGGTCTTATTGTTATAGTACCACTAGACAAATCAGCTCCACCAATATGTATGGTTTTAGCTGATGTATCTACTGTATATTCTCTAGGTGAGGCGGATTCATTTATAGTAGAAGCAGTAAATGTTAGGTTAACACCATCTAACAATACTACTACTTCTGTGCCTTTAAATACATCAAAACTCCCTGAGTAGCTAAATGTATTTGCAGTTCCCGTATTTTGGGAATGTGTTTTTGTTACTTTTGTATGTGCCATTTAGTTATTTATTGGAGATTATTTCGCCCACTCTGGAGAAGGATTAGCTATTTCAAGAATTTCATTTCTAACTTCTCGAGTTTTGACTGTATGACCATCTTTTTCTGCTTTTAATTGTTGAACAATACTATAAGCAGGATGTGTTGGTTGATTAAGTTTTGCCCAAGCTTTTTCACGAGCTTGATCCATTAATCTATTTAAAATAGTATTATGTGGATATTCCCTTTGATCTACATCATATACGGCTGAATTATTTCTATTCTTATTCATTTCTTTTATAGAGATAATAATATCTTCTCTTTGAGAAAGATAATCTAATGCTTGCTCTAAGTTTTTAAATTTTCTATTATCAAATTCTATAGGTGCTTCACCCATAGCTTGTTGAAAAGCAGATCTAACATTAGCATTCTTTGCAAAAGAATAACCACCATAAGAATATACGCTAGTTTTTAAATCAAAACCACTTTCAATTAGAAACTTTCTTCCGGGAGTAGATCTCCTTATATCTATTTGGATTGGAGAAATAGCGTTAAATGATCTACCTATGATATTCCAATTATTAATAGGAGTACCATTTAATATATCATGTTTTACTGATAAAGGTTTATTAGTTAATGCTTCAGATATTTGATTCCTATTTCTAATGGAATCCCACATATCTGAATTTAATTCTTTCATATGTGGATTTATCCATTTTCCAAATTCATTCCTTAAACCAGCTAATGGCACACTATTGTTAAGAATGTTACCTACACCTTTATTCCATGCACCCGGTTTAAATTGAGTCATTTGCATTAATTGATCTAAACCTGACATATATGTTTTTCCAGTTAAACCTCTACCTACAACAAACATAACAGCTTGTAATCTTTTTTCTGCCCATTCTTGTCCCATTAATTCAACATTATCTCCTATATCAGCAATAGCTGAAAACATAATGTTAAATGGTTCTAAAGACGAATAATTAAAACCAACATCACCAAAGTATATATGATTTGGTTTCCATCCTCCATTAATCCAAGACTGTTTTAGTTCTCTATCAGCAGGACCGTTACCTGTTAATTGGCCTCCCATATACATAAGACTCATAGCACTAACTACTGTAGCACCTACAGCTTGTCTACCAGCAATTAAATTTCTAGCTTGAATTAAATCATGAGCATTTTCAATACCATATCTCATTAACGGTCTAAAATCATCACCTGTATGTTTAAGAATATCAATAGATTCTTTATGTAATACACCTAATAATGGAGTATTTTTAAATGAGAGGTTTAAACCATTTATACCAGTTCTAGCAAATAAATAGAAAGGTTTTAATAAAGGAGTTTCATTTAATATTCCATCTAATTTTTTAGAAAATCCTTCAAATTCAGATGTTAATGTGATTTCTTTAAATTGTTTATTTAAATAAGAATCTGCAGTTAAATCTAAATTACCATCACCATCTAATAAATTACGGTAATGTGTATCTTCAGCTTTCTTTAATAAATCTGGTGTTAATTTATTCCAATCGTTACCTGTTTCTTCTAACACATTACGTAACGCTACTTCTTTAGACCTAGCTCTAGCCATTAACCATTTAAAAGTATCGTCAGTTGCAGCTAAAGCTCTTGGAGACCAACTAAATAATTTATTATTATTTAATGTTCTGGCAGTATTCAATAAATAAAGAGCAGCTTTATCTCCAGTAGTACCATTTTTTTCTGTCCATTCCCTAAATAAATTCCAGTTATGATCATTTCTTGTAGGTGCTTCTGAATATCTAGTTCTAATATTAGCAAAATCTGCTTCAAATTTACTATTCCAACTTTCACGAAAAACTGTCCAAGCTTCTGGTAACAATTCTACCATACCTTTAAGTTTAGCAAATGATGCTTTTTTAGCTAAGGTTTGATCTGAAAAAGGAGATTTAATTACAGCACCTACATATTCATTAATAGCGTTTAAATAAGAATTTGATGCTGTACCTAAAATAGCTCTTAATGGAGTTTTAGGACCACTTAAAATACTATTAACCATAACTCCTTGTAGTTCTTGAATTAATGCTCCAGTTTTAACTGTACCATCAAATTCACCACCACTAATTTTTTGCCTCATCCATGCGTCAAAATCTTTCCAGTTATGAATTTTATTAGATACTTTAAATACATCCAATACTGCTTCAACTAATTCTGGTGAATCAGATTTCTTTAACATATCAAACATTAAACGCACACCATCTGTAGCTTCAGTATGTAAATCGTCAAGTCTAGAAGATACAATGCCTTCTACTTCTTTAACTAACTGAGGACTAAATCCTCCAGCTTCTCTCATACGTTCACCAAGCAAAGTCCACCTAAGTCTTGTTTGCTTAACGTTTGCTATACCAGCAGCCAAGTTATTAGAAATTCTAGACATAGGACCATCAACAGTAAAGATGTCTTGTTTTCCAATCATCTCGCTAGTTGCACCAGCTAAATTTCTTAATTGAGTTAAAAGAGAAGAATTTATAGCATCTGCTACAAAAATATTTTCCGCAACATAACTCCATTGTTCATCTAAATCTTTTAGATTACCAATTTTAAGTGGCATATCTGTTAACTCTTTAGGCCAGAAGTTTTTGAAATCTTCACCACCTGCATCTCTACTAATAATTTCTTGTATACGTTTTAGAGTTCCTTCTCCATATTCTCCTACATTCCTTTTTAATGGGTCTAATGATTGTAATTGTTTAGCAAAAGTTTCATCAGTTACAAATGATTCCGTAAGTTTTTTATAAACTGGACCATTTACACCATGTCTAGCTGCAATAGTTAAATCAGTAGGATCTAATATAGCATCTGTATTACCTGATTTTGTAAATGCTGCACCATCAATTTCATCCATATCATTAATAATTTGGCGTGGATTAGATCTAGTTGGAACTATACCTTCTCCCGGATTAGCATTACTATCAATATTCTTATATCTACCTTGGGTATTATGTTGAGCTATGTTAGAATCACCATCATTAAAAGGATTAGATGGATCAATATTTTTAGATAATTGTACTTCTCCAGCTTTAGTTAAATCAGTACTTTTTTGTTGTCTAATTTTCCAAAAGTCTTTACCATTTTTTTGAGCAAAAGGACTGGCAGACCATTCAAATTTAGAGATACTTGTTCTCATAGGTTCTAAAGTTTTCCAACCCCATTTGAGAGTTTGTTTACCAGCTTTAGGACCATATCTAAATATTCCAAATAAACCACCAGCAAATGCTGAATCCCAACTAGCTTCATCTACATAATATGACATTCGTTTACCAATAGGAGATTCAATTGCCATTTGCATTTGAGATCCAAAAATCCATGTATCAGGATATTTATCTACAATACCTTTAACAAAGTTATCTTCATTATATAAACCTACTAATGTAGCATAGTTTAAATCTCTTGTAAATGCACCTTTAGAAACTTCTAAATATCCTGCTTTTGTAAACGAAAGTCCTAAATTTTTAAATTTAGCTAAATTACTACTAGGATTACTCCATGTTGTTACTATACCTTTTTTAGTTATAGTACGTGTAGCAGTCTTAGTAGTAGGATTAATTGTAAAAAATTTATTAGCAGCGATCGCAAGTCGTTTACCTTTAGGTAATTTTAACATTGCTTTACCTGCAGTTGCTTTAGTAGTTGTACCATAAGTAGCAAACAACATAGCAGCTTCAAATCCCCAATATCCTACTTCATGCCACATACCATCAGACCAATGCCTTTTAGCAGGAGTTGCCATAAGGTACATCATAGATTGAGGATTCTTATGTCCTAAATATTTATCTCCAAATCTTTTGCCTTCAACTGTTCCAAATTTACCACCACTTGCCCAATGTAATGCAGCTTCAGGAAGATTTAATGTACCTCCTAATGATTCGATAACACCAGCCATGACATTATCATCCATATTGAATACATCATCAATAGGAGCTAACCTTGCACGACGTCCGTCAGCTATAAATTTAGTTTTATTAGCAAATAGGTTTTGACCAAATCTACTCCAACGTGCAGTAAAAGTTTTATTATCTACAGCTTCTAACCATCTTCGAGTATATTCAATATCTTGTTCTTTTGTAATACCTTTACCATTATTCCAACGATGAGTATCAAACATATCAGCATATGTAAATGCTCCATCACCATTAGTATCAAAAATTTCAGTTAAAGTAGCATCAGCATTAATCTCATTAAATGCATCCCTAGTTTCTTCAAGGTTATAATTTCTAAGTCGTTTTGCAATATCTTGTTCTCTGTCATCTAATTGACGACCATTAGCATTTAAGTTAAAACCTATTTCTTCTCGTTCGGTGTATCTACCTAATTCGTTTGTTGTTGGTTGTTCTTCTATAGAAACTTCCTTTCCTATATTTGAATCAAACAACTTAGGCATATTTTCAAGATTTATATCTTCAGAAATTTGTAAATTATCGGCTAACTCTGAATCAAAAGTATTTAGATTTTCTAATAAACCTTGATTAATTTCAGAATCTGGATCAAATAAATCTTCTAGTTTTTGTTGTTCATCTGTTTTAGTTTCATCAGGATACTTAGCTCTAATTGCATCTATACTTTGATCATACCCTTCTATATTGACGGTATCATCTGCATGAGCTGCTCCAAGATCTCCCGGACTAAATTTCATTGAGTCCATTAATTATTTTCTCCAAATAAATTTTCACTTAATTCAAGATTATCAATTAAAATAGGGTTTATATTTTCTTGTAAATTCCATACTGATGTGGTACCCTCTTGATAGGTATAGAGATCCTCTTGATTATTCATAAGTTCATTATAAGAGGTAAATGATCCTTCATAACTTGCAGGTGCCCATATATTAAAAGCTTGGTTTGTAAAATCATTTTCACTTGTATCTTTACGATCAGGCCAAATACCGGGATGTCCGTCGGCTTTTAACTGTGCATCTATAAGATTAAAACCACTTAATTTACGTTTACCTCTAGCTAATCCTTCATAATACAGTAAAGCTTCTTTAGACATTCTAATACCTTTCCATGTACCATAAATATTCATATTTTGTTTTATAGTATTGAGATGGTTTTGCCCATATTTTCCACCAATAACATTATTTAATATAGCAGCAGGATTATCAATCATAAATTTTTTACCTTCCGCTATTTTTGAAACCATTATTTCTGCATCTTTTAAACTAGCGTTAGCTTCTTCTCCATACCTAGTGTAATCATTTTTAACACCAGTTCTATTTAAATGAGCTACTACTCCTTCAAAATCAGTTACTGGTTCACCTTGTTTATTTTTAATTTCACCAATTTTAGCGTGTAATGCTAATCTGTTTGCTTGATCAGGAGGATATCCCATCCTAATTAACCTGTTAAAATTCTTATTATATGCTGCGTTTGCTTCAGCTAATGCAAATTCCCAAATAGGTTTCTTTTCATTTTGTTTAATACCAGCATCTGACCATGTTTCATTTAATTCAGCTTTAATTAAACCTTCAACATTGTAAGTTTTCTTTAATGCTGCTTCATGTTTATCTGCTTCATCTCTATATTCTAGTGCTGCTAAAGGATGAAATTCATCTAATTGATCGTGGTAAATAGCACCATCTTGACTAGCCATTAGATTTTTAATGGAGTCTTTATCTAGTCTTTCATTTCTTAAAGAAGCAGTTTCATATTTAACTATAAAGTCAGGAGGAACTTCTCCTATTCTATTATAGTCTTGTTTAATTGCTTCAATTTCCTGTCCATTTAATAATTCCCCATTTGGAAGATTTCTTATTATGGTTTTATATTTATTATTTAATGCAGTTTTTTCTGAATCTATAAAATTCTTTTCAGCATTTCTAGCATCAACAATTTTCTTTTTAGCTGCAGATCTTAACGTAGGTATTTTATTACCCCAATGTTCAGCAAAAGTAGTACCTTTTGTTACACCTAATTGCTTTGCTAAAACAGGAGGAATTTCTTGATTTAAAATATTATCAATATGATTTAAATTGCCTAAAGCTACTGCTTCGTTAACAAGAGTAGAATCAAAGATTTTCCACGCACCAGCATTGTTTAACCATTTGTTATTTGCATCTACAGTAGCACCATTTTTAATTAAGAAATGATGAATATTTTCACCCTTTTTAGCCGAAGTATCCCATTCTAATTTAGCTTTAGTTCTAGTTCTAGATGATGATTCTATGTTATATCTTTGTCTATATTTAGCTGTAATAGTTTCTTTTGCCTTTTGTATAGTACTATTAACCCCAGCTAATTCTAATAATTCTGGAGAAAACTTATCTAAACCTGCAGCTTTCTTTATTTTATCTGATACAATGTTTAAAGCAGCTTCTTTAAAAGGTAAACCGTGTATATTATTGTCATGCAACTGCTTAGGTGTAAAAGTCATGTTTTGGATTTTAATAGCTTCTTCACTATTAGCCATTGCATACTCTAATTTATCAGCATACGTATTGTTAAATGTACGTAATTTTTCTTTTTGAAAACCTACTTGTTCTAAAGGAGAAAGATGAGCTATACGGTCAGCTTCCGGATAAATATCTGGACCTGACAGTTTTATCATTTCATTTTTAATTTCGTGATATCTAGTATCAATTTCTGTTAAAGTAGATAATTCATTTTGTAATTCTACTAATTTCTTAGAGTTAATATTTGATTGTTCTATAGCATCTAATCTTCCTCGTTCTACACTTTCTTGAATATGCCTATCTCTCATATCTTTAAGAGTAGAAGAAAATTTAGTTAACTCTTTATTTATTTTTTCTGTTTCTCTAATACCACGATCACCCATTCTTTGAGCCATGTTGGTACGTTGAGACATAGCTGTTTGAGCATTACTACGTTCAGCTGACCTAAGACGGTCGATGTTTCTATCGTATGATGATGACATAATTAACTCCTACTTGCTTTCCACGCTTCACCAGCATCAGTTGATAACCAATCTCGATGATCTGAATAACCACCAACTGCAGTACCTGCTAATCCTAAAAGTAAACTAGCTGAACTTGGTTTGGCTTCTAACTCTGGAGCCAATGGTGTTGGTCCATGTATAGGTGCAAATCTAATTGCTTCATATGTATCACGAGATTTACCTGCTCCTTCTTCTCTTGATATATCTTTACTTATTGTTGTTTCTTCTTCAGCCATCATTAGCTTGTGCAATATCTGAGATTTTTCTTGTCCCATTTCTTTAGCACTTTTACCTGCTAATCTAGCTGCAGTTGCACCTGTTTGTGTACCTGCATATTCATTTTGATACATCTTTCTTACAGACTCCTCAATTTTCATATCTGCATCTGCAAATAATTGATTGAGTTTTACATCTTGTTGAGTCCATTGATCTACCATAGCTCTATAGATATCATCTTGTTTGACATCTTCAAGCTGCATATCATTACGATATTGAGCACGATCAAGCATTACTTCTCGATCATACAATCTGTTTTGTTCTTCAAAGTTACGTAATTTAGCACGGTTTCTACCTGCTACTGCACTACTTTCTGCTTGATGTTGAGCTACCTGACCGGCCATTGATAGACCGGTTGATATCATTGTTACTGGTTCGCACACGGCAAAATTCTATAAAGGTTAATTTGTTAGGACCATGTTCAAGTTCCCGTAAGAACTTAAATCCTAGAAACTTTAGAAGTTTTAGATGAGCGGTATTCCGTTTATCTACAATGTTCCAAAGGAGTTTCTCTTCTCTACTTTCTATAAATCGTTTAGCTTCTCGTGCAAAGGTGAGTGGGTAGTCATGTATAGCTGGGGTACATAACATCCAAATTTTACCACCTTCCTGTACACCGGCTAATCCGGCAGTCTTGCCGTTAGGCACGTTAAAGTAAACTGTGTCTCCATTAAAAGCAGCAAATGGTATATACCAGCGTGGGAAATGGCCATGACCTTCCCATACTTCTCTATAGTCATCTGCACGAAGATTAGAGGCAACCTCGACGGCAGCCTCCATTGTAATTGGGTGAATGTATTTAGACACGTTGATAATATCTTGGTGAGTAATCTCCTTCCCAGTTCATTGAATGAAGTGTTGCTGGTGAAGGATGATTGGATTTTATAAATACACTTAAATTAGTGTTTCTATCATATACTGGAATTGTATGCCTGTATTCTGGTGCTATTGCAGCAGTACTAGCATTAATATTATTCCATTCTTTTGATTCAACTGTATATGTATAATCAGCTCTTCCTTTACGTTGTAATGTTATATCTAATACTCCTACATCTCCAAAGTCAAAGTTCATTCTATGTATAACAAGAGACCCTCTGGTTTCAGATCTAGTCTTTTCACCTTCAGCTCTAGTTACATATACTTTAGGTAACTCAACTTCAAATTCATACTCATACCCAACAATTAAATCTGTATTTACAGAACTTGTAGACGCACCAGCTTCGGTGGATGTCTTCCAATTTCCGGGTAAAGTAACTGTTTCGTTAGGAGCTGTACCTGTAATAGCAGATGATGGAATATCATAACTCTTACCAGCTGCGTCACTATCAGTTATACAGTAAGCTGTGAGTGTACGAGAGCTATAAAATCCTGCACCTAATGTAAACGTTGTCACATCCGTAGCACTATTATAAGTCATATCTCCAGATGCTATTGTTTTTTTCGTATCTAAATGAACACGATTTTCATCTGGCGGAGAACCTATCATCGGAGTAGCCGAAGATAATTTTATGTCAAATTGTTCTAGTGTATATGTAGAACCAGTATTTAATATAGCATAATATTTATCATCCATAATAGTATGATAGATTACATTATTAGGTAATGTCCATCTAAACCATGCTGATTGAGCACGTTGATCTCCGGCTTCATACCATTTATAACCCCATACTTCATTAGTTGCTGTATGTAATGTACTATCTACTGCAAATAATAATAATTGGTTTTCAGTTGATGCTGTAACATTGGTTAAATTTTGAGGAAATAATTCTGCAATAATTTTACTTTGTTCCATAACATCAGGTTCATTTCGTGTTGAAACATTTGCAACTTCATAGAACCTAGCTTCCCTAGCTGTACTGTTTAAAAATCCTATAGTAATTCCTAAAGACACAGGGTTGCTGTCAGAGTTGAATGCATAGGATGATACATATGTTATCTTAGCTGTTTCAGGAGTAAGTAAAGCTTCCGCTCCAGAACTCAGTAAGAACTGTTCACTAGCACTAAATATAACTAAACCATTTGCTGTTTCGACAGCATCAAATAATTTAGTAGGAAATGTCGAACTAGATTGTAAATCAATAGGGTCTGCATTAGAAATTGCCATTGCAGTTTTTACCCAAAAATTATAGAAGTCATTTACTCTAGATAATATAACATTTTCTGCACTAAGCAAAGCTATTCTATTTCTAAAGAACAACATCTTTTGAATTGGATATCCTACAAACGATGGTTCAGGGTTTGTTACATCATCACCTACATCACGTTTACCCCAATCTGGATAATTAAATTGGAATGCACCATTAGGATAAGATGTAGCACCACCTCCATTTATAGAAAATGTCCCCGGAAGCACTCTAGTGAGGCTCAGAGGCATTGTATCGTTATCGAAGGTAGTTGTTATCCCGGGAGCTGCTACCTCTTCCCACACGCCCTCTCCGTAGCGAACTGGATGAATTGTAACATTACCGCTAGTTGTACCTGAGGATGCATCTGTAACTTCAAATGTATTAGTTGCTACGTTAGCTACTGTATAATATCCATCACTCCCATTACCACTTGTTACATCTAATATAACTTGATCACCATTACTAAATCCATGTCCAGCAGAAGTGACAGTTATAGTAGATCCTGCTCTAGCATATGTACCTTGCTGTATTATATCTGCTGATACACCTTCAGCTTGAAATCGAAGGTAGTAATCATCCATATCTTCACCACTATTAACAATACGTACTGTATAACCGTGACGACATACACGAGGTAAGTCAGCTATATTATTAGCTTCTGTTGTAGTAACAGTCATTAATTGTTTTTCAGGTGAAGTAACGCCAAATGGAGTAGCTCTGTATAAATGAATACCATTACCAGAAATAGTAGCGGTAATACCATGTCCACTTATAGCATCTAAAGCTGTTTTTAAATCTCCTAATATACCTCCAGAAGATACATGTTCATCTGCACTAGATGATGTAGGAGCCGGACGTACCATAGCAACATTAGCTCGAGATATTACAGTTACATGACTTTTAACAGTAGCTGTAGTTGTTACACCTTTTGCTGATGTATGTTGATGTGTATCATTTGTTGTCCACCCTTCTCCACCAAATTGTAATTTTACATAAGATTGATATGTGTCGTGATATGTATAACTATCATCAACTGTACCAGTAGGTTGAGGTGTGCAACGAGTATCTATTTCATACCTAAGATTACTCTTACCACCTGAACTAGCATTAGGAGGTGAAGTAGATCCGATAGCTGTACCTGTGTTAACATTTACAACTTCTCTACCTGCTCCTTTACAGTCACCATTACTGGTACCACTATAGTCTGAAGAATCATCAACAGTAGCAACTGTCAATCCTGTCGCTCTTGTGTGGCTAGTAGTAGCATTACTTGTAGGATCATAAATATCTAAAGCATATTGCTTACCATAAGATATAGTATCTAAAGATATAAACGCTTCATTTAATTGAGGAGGAGATTTTTTTGAAGCATCTGTTAACATTGCTACATTTTTTCTTCTATTACAAAAGAATGTAGTTTCATTAATTGTCATTACCTGTATGTCAGAAGACTTTTCATCTGACAATGCGGTGTTGTCTAAGTAAGTAGCTTTGTTAGTACCTGCTACATTCGCATAATCAACCGGTATAACTGCTCCATCACTACATCTCCATATAGTAACTGTACCGTCAGCTGCAGCTTGACCTATATATTGTTCTGAATCATCTGTATATATATTAAACCATTTTGCATTAGCTGCTGTAGATGGAGTTATTGTACTGATTAATTGACTTCCCGGACGTTTAATAAGTTGTCTTACAACATCAGGAACGCCATTAACTAAGTCTACTACTTGACCCGGAACTTTTTTTTCATCGGGTTGTGTAGACATACCTAATACGTAACTAGGTATCTTTTGTGTAACACTTGCCATTAACGTCTTAGTGCTCTATAAGGTTTATAAGATTGATATGCAGATTCATCTGGCCATCCCATAAAGTTATGGTCACCTTGATTGCATTCATATTCTATACATGCTGCTCTAGCTTGAGTCTCAAAAGTACTCATCATTTTTTGTAGTTCAGCATTAGAAACTAATTGTACTGCGGCTCTACCGCAAGCTTTATATATAATATACCTTTGGAATGGAGCTGGTATATCTTCAAAATTTAAAAGTCTCACATAATTAAAGTGAAAGTAATCATCATCTGGAAATTCAAAAGTATGGTTAACTCTATCATATACTTTCCATAATCCATCCGAATCTTTTCTTCTTACAAAGTCTCTAGTTTTATCCCACTCATCTGTCATGTCTATACGCATAACATCTGAAGGTATTATAAATTTATCATCGCTAGTTTTGCTAGTATTTTTTATATGATATTCTAAATTAAAAGTCCATCCTTCACTCTGTACATCTTGA
>TARA_R100001594_G_scaffold21580_1_pt1 | contig 12201 bp, 25 predicted proteins | sample TARA_R100001594 | Tara Oceans TARA_R100001594 (sample SAMEA2622752) | marine metagenome | biome: marine biome (ENVO:00000447); feature: marine epipelagic mixed layer (ENVO:xxxxxxxxx); material: "saline water (ENVO:00002010), including plankton (ENVO:xxxxxxxx)" | depth 150 m | reverse complement strand
ATAACATCTTTAACTGCATGAGTATCTGCATTTTCTAATGCTTCTTGCACCCAAGATGATTTAGTTTCTTCTTCACTTAAATCAGATGATGTATGATTGAGTACATAAGTCTTTAGCTTTTTAAGATAGCTAGGACTTACATTATCTCTATCTTTGTTAAGAGGTATCTTTTGATCTACATTTATTGAAAAGCCAATATCAGTCTCAACAACAGGAATACCCATTTCATAAATAAAATGTTTATCTGTTTTGAATAACTCAATATTAGTATTTCTTGATGATCTAACTAAGTTACCCTCATCATCGGAAACAACAGTAGGTAAGTTTTCAGTAAAAGATTTATAAGTATCTGGTCTAATGACATTATCACCATTTACAGAATATTTTACATTTACTGGTGGTATGATAGTTTTTGCTTTATCTTTTAGATCAGCAATCTCATCATAAGTTAATTTTAACTCACCATAAAATTCTGTACCCTCAATAGTTCTAATTGATGATCTTTTTCTTGTACCATCATCTAAAAACTTTACTGAACCAGTAGTAGATTTTATGTGAGCATATTTAAACATAGCAAGAGCAAACTTTTCCCCTACATTGAATCTACCCCTTTTTTCTACGATACTTTTTTTGTAACTAGGGGCAAACATAGTGTAAGAGTCTTTTAAGTCTCTAAAACCATCTTTGCTATTATCTATACAGTCAATATAACTTTGATACTGAGTTGTTTTATTAACCCATAAATTGCATACAGTTATATCTTCATCAAAAGAATTACTAACTAATTCTTTAATAATAAAAAATTTATTTTTATCATTTTGAATTTGTTGCAATCCTTTTTTGTCTATTTCAAACCAACTATTTTTCATTGGCTACTCTCTTTCTGCAAAGTAACTTTGGGGTTTTTATTTTGGGGTAATTTTGGGGAACACTATTATTTCATAATGTTCCCTTTTATTACATAAAGATACCAAATTTCCCAATTTATTACTTTACAGAACATTATTAGCATTTGTGTCGAGGGAATGCTAGAATTATTTTTAACTATTTTACCCCAGTTTTCTGGGATAAATTTAACTATATATTACTTTATTTTCGTTTTGGGGGTAAATTGGAGCAACTTTAGGCAATAATTTAATCTTCTCTGGCATAATTTGTGGCATTATATGAGAGTAACCATTCATGCTTTTTTGACTTTTCCATCCTCCAATATCTTGAATATCTTGATCTTTACATTGAGCATAGTTTCTTAACCATGTGGCGAAAGTGTGTCTGCATTTGTGAGGAGTTTTTTCTGAGTTCACTTTTGCATTCATTAACATAGTGTGCCAATTAAAATATAATCCATTGTTATCTTTTTTGTGATCCCATTTAGTTCTCCACATAAAAACATATTGTCCTTTATCATTAACTTTCATTAACCATTCTCTTAATGTTTCATGCATATAAATAATTCTTCCTTTATCTCCTTTACCTTCCCATAACCAAATTGTATTTTTTTCAAAATTAATATTTTCCCATTTACAATTGAGAGCTTCTTGTAACCGAGCTCCAGCATATATTAAAAAAACTAATAATAATTTTGTTTGAAAAAAATTAGTAGAGGATAAACATTTATTAACTTCTTCTTCTTCAAAAAATAACGGATCTCTTGTAATAAGAGAAAATCTTTTTATTTTTAAATAATTACATAAACCTATTTCATTTGCATAATGTAACACAGTTGAGACACCAGTTATAAATTGTGTGTTGATTGTGCTTAAATGACTAGACTTTTTTCTTTTTTCCATTTCATCTAAATCGCTATATGCTTTATTCTTTAAATATTTATATTCTTCTTTAAATGGATATGCCTCCCAACTTTTCTCTTTAATAATTAAATTTGTTATTTGGTTACAAACATAGTTACCTAAATATTTTCTAGTCTTTTCTATTTTTTTTATTGTTCCGTCAGAAGGCGGACTATCTGTATCTTGTAATTTTTTTTCACAGGCTTGGTCATAAGTTGTAGGAGGCTTATCTAATCTACCCTCATTAATTTTAGCTTTTAAAGTTTCTATAAAATCATAGACATACTTATCAGCCTCCTTTTTATTTTTAGTATGGGTACTTTTATTTTTAATGGTTAAAGATTTATCTTTATAATAAAAAGTTCCATTAATATAAAAAGTTTTATTTCCTTGCTTAATTAAATCTGGTCTTACTTTGGCTGTGAGGAGCATAATTCAATTATCCTTTCAATATGTTGATCGGTAAATCTTAATCGTTTACCAATCTTCGTATGTAAAGCAGACTCTTTGGGAAATTTGAATTGTAACTCTTTAATATCTTTCCTCATAGTTCGAGGATGTCTATTAAGCCTAATGGCAACATCTTTTATTTCATACATTTTATTCATTTTCAACCTCATAATCTTCGTATTCCTCTCTTTTGATAATATTAAGCATATCTTCTTTATCTAATTTGTAATTCGGGTGTTTTCTACCTTCCTCAATCTCTTTTTTTTCTTCTTGGGATGTTGTATAGAGAACAGGGTTTTCAGGTGCTGTACGGGTAATTACAGCAGCTTTTTCTTCCTCTTCTTGCTTTCTATGACCTTCATAAATCAAATCATAGAATTTATTCGGCAATAAGAGGATATGGTCTTTATCATCATAAACAATACACCACCAATAATGAACTCTATCCGTTGATTGAAAAGTGGACTCCCATCTTTTAAAAGAATACACACTTTTAGGTGGACTTGTACCCTTAGTTAAATATTGTAAAAGTTGAGAGTAGTCTAATGATCTAGCAGTTTGTTGATCTTCTAAATATAAATTCCATAATTTATCAACTTGTACTCCACTTTCATTTAGACCTCCCTTATCTATTTGTTCTATCTTTATAATTTTTTTACTCACTTAATAACTCCATTTGATTTGTGTTGGCTTTTTGTTTCCAGAAAACATTACACATTCTAAATGGTTGTTCTCCTTTAAATCTTGGTGGAATAATTTTTTTTGTTTTTGTTAATAATGCAGACTCTAATTGCTCTACATTTAAAAACATCTTTTCGTTATTTTCTAATAAAGTTAAAATAGCTCCACCTTGTTTAATTGCTTTTTCTACTTCATAATCTTTTAAACTAGCCTTGCCTTGCCATAAGCGACCAATATTTCTTTTATAATAATTCATGGGGTAAATGCTCCAAGTTTCATTTCTGCTCTCATTGTTGCATTGGCATCAGACATTAATTCTATCTTCGTAGTAATTCGATCAAGTTGTGCAAACATTTCATCCATAAGTTGTTCAGCATCATCTAATAATTTATTAAAATCAGTTACTTCATCATTAACTCTTGATTTAGCTTTTGCATCTTCAACACTATTTTTTTCATTACTAAAAAAACGATAATGTAAATATTTAGATTTTTCGCATTCATCTTTTTGTCTAGTTAATTGATTAAACATTCTTTTAGCTTCTCTATAATTTTTGATTGCCTCCATTTTTGCCTCAGCAATTTTATGAGGATCATACTTACTTAATCCTTTATCAATGCTCATAATTTCCCTCAATTTGCTCTTCTAATTTATCGGCTATTAATCTAAGTGTGGTTGCTCTAACTCTAATATTAAAATCTTTATCTTTATGACAAAGATCATGGCATTTACGACAGAGACAAGTTAGGTTAGTAATATGATCTTTACATTTACTTCCGCCCATTTGTTTAGGCTCAATATGATGGATGTCCGTGCCTTCCCAACTATTACATTCAAAACATTGCCAAGTTTGTGCTAAAGTTAATTCTGGTAACCAAAAATCATTAAAAATTTTTATATGTTTATTTGCCATTAAATAAATTATCTCCAATTCTCCAAATCATAAAAGCTATGAATATTAAAATAACTAACTGTAAAATTTCTAAAACTATCTCAATCATTTGCTAATTCCTTTATGTTAATCATTTTCATTCCATAATTATTAATGCCCTTTGGAATGAATAAACCTTCAACTTTAATTGGCTTGTTTCTTTTAAAAGGTTTGTAATCTACGAAATGATGCCACCTATTAAATCTCCATGTAACTCTAGCTAAGTCTGGATGCATTTCTTCTAACATTTTAGATTTATTTAATGTGCCTTCTTCATCATAAAATTCTTTAGAGTTCCCTCCTCTAATTCTTTGTGTAGTGGCTTTCTCTTGGAGGAATGCATTAAATTGAAGAGTGCAATCTCCATCTTTTAAAACTCTTAGTGATAGATCTGTGTCCTCATTATAGCGACCTCTCCATCTATACTTTGTTTTATTATCAATAAGTAAAGTAGAATAAATCCTAGTATTAAAAAGATATGGAGGATATTTTTCACTAGCTAAACAAAACTTACAATAGTTAAATCCACTAATTAAAACATTTGTATAACGATCAACAAAATCTTCTGCACATTTAAAGATAGTTCCAGTTTGTACTATGTTTTTTGCATTGCGATTTAATCTATAAAAATCATAAATGTTATCATCTAAAACCCAATGTCTTTTAGCTCCTAATCCTATGGAATGATCCCATGCAAAGTTACGAGCTGCGCCTGGTCCTGTACCTCTTCCTTTTCCTATTTCATCATTGAATACATCATAATTAAGTTGATATTCTTTTGGTAAAATTAAAACTTTTTCTTTATCAATAACATTAGTGTATTCCTCATATTCTTGTTCTTCGACTATAATATAATAAAATACTTTCATTCTTTCTAAAGATTTGCTTGTCAATCTAGACTCCCATCTTCCTTTAGAAACTATGTAAATTGGATATTTAGGACTCATCAACATACCTTTTACTAAAATGATCTTTGAAAGTTAATTTGGGATGCCAAATACTTTTAGTCCTATTGTTTATTTTTTGACTTATCTTTGTTGCGAAATCTTGCAAATCTTCCTCATTTCTAAATCGTATAATTAATTTGTGATATGACTCTTCTTGCTCTTGAACAAACTCAGGCATTCCTTCCCATTCATCTTGCCAAAACTCTTTATCAAATTCTTCTCCAAAAAGAGAAGGTGTATTTTTTTTGTTCATTAAATAATAATTTTATCTGCATAAATTGGCTCTTTACTTAAATGATGAATAACTGTTGTATGATCTTTTCCCATTGCTCGACCAATAACAACTCCACTATGTCTCGTATGTTTTTTAGCCAAATGACAAAAATCTCTTCTTGCACTAACTAAATGTTTGTCTCTTCTTCCATTATAAAATTCAATAGTTTGTATTTCATAATGTTCACAAACCTTTTCTCTAATTTTTTTTAATGAAATTGGAGTGTGAATTTCATAATCAGGGAGAGGCTCAAAGTTTTTAAATATAGGATTATCGCACATCCTTTTTAATATTTTTTCATACTTAGATATTCTAACTAAAGCCTCAACCTGTTCATCTGTAAATTGTTTTGACATTAAAAGGGGATGTCCTCTTTTTCAATATTACTATTGTTATCATTAATACTTTCATCTTTATCTTCAGGCTTCTTCCAAGTATTTCTCTCAGTATATAAGTTTCCTGCCTTAGACTCCTTTATGTCAATATAAATCCAAACATCTTCTTTCGTAGTAGTTCTCATAAACTCTAAAAACTCATCTCTCTTCAAAGATATTTTCATTTTAATAAAGTCTGGAGCATTTTTTGGTCTGCTAGCATACATCCCATTTACAAATTGTTTATCATCCATTGATTATAAAATCCTCACTTGCTCTTTTATTTTGGCTCTTCATAGGTTTACTTTGTGATGCTAAATTTCCATCATCATCATCACTAGCTAAACCATATAAACTTTGTAATCCGTACCGTTTTGCATAAGTAATAGCTGATCCCATTTTTTGAGGATTGTCTTTATCATTTGCATTAATCAAAACTGGAACACTACAAGTTAAAGTATTACTTACTGCAATATGATTTACTGTTGTTGTAACAAAAATATCTTTATGTATTTCTTGATATTTTATTTGAGTTCCATCTTCTTTAATTTGTACTCTATCAAGTATAATATTTTTATATTCTATTGATTGAGTAAAAGATAAACCAAACTCTGCACCATGACTTACTGCATTAATGACACTTGTTAAATCGGAATATTTACTTTTAAAGTGTGGGTTAGTAGAACTTTTTTGTGCTTTAATATTTAAGTCTTGAAACTTATTTAAAGCTCCTATTAATGAATGCTCTCCTTCTTCATAGGCTTGTGCAATTATTTCAGCAGATTGTTTTTTCATTTCTTTTTTCCTTTCATTAATTTGTTTAATTTCTTATCTAGATCGAAAGCCTTTTTTAAGGTTTTGAATTGTTTTAAACCGAGAGCTAAATCTTTTTTTGAAAATTCTTTTACTTTAAATTTATCATCATCTTTTGGAAATCGAACAATGATAGCTTTATCAATCTCAATGCCTTCACTTTCTTTTATTAAATATCCATAAGCCGATAACTGAACTAACATATCACTATAAAAATCTTTGGAGGTTTTAAAATCTATGAGTATGTACTCTCCATTTTTTTTAACTAGAAGATCAGGACATCCTCCACATTCTAATTCAATACTACCCATTTTTTTCTCAGTCCATACAATCTCAAAATTACTCATTGCTAAAAGCCTCCTCTTAAATGGTGGCTTTTTCTTGTACAATTCGTTATTTCGTCTAGTCGCTTACAACAACTGTATTTCCTAGATACCACCTCAAAATTACTCATTGCTAAAAGCCTCCCACCATTCTAAGAATTGATTAAAACAATTTTTAACAATTGGATCATCTGGCAATTGATATTCTTTTTTTAAAATGTGGAGCTCAGCCAAATCATGTAAATTAGTTCCAATATCTCCAGCCTTATTTAATTCATCAAAATAGTTAATTCCTTTTAGTCCAAGTTTATTTGACCAAATTATCAAACCTTGTGCATTTTTAAATCTACCTATGATAGTAGTAACACTAGGAACTTTTTTATCATTTAATATGTAATTACCTGTTGGCATTCTTTTTTTTCTTTCTCTTAATTATGTGTTCTTCAGCTTCCCAATTAACTTTAAAATATTCATAGGTGGCTGTACTTTCATTTTTTTTTAGGAGGAAAAATGAAAATATTTTTTTAAATACAGCCACCATATTCATTGTATCAATGTCTTGACGGAGATAATTGATACAACAAAACCATTATGATCTTTTTGTTGCTAAACCTATACCAACCCAAACATACTTATTATTTTTACCTAAAGGCTTTTCTAGTTTTTTTCTTTCTTGGCATTCTTTTTGTAAAGCCTCTTCTCTATCCATGTTTTTCCATTCCAACGCAGAACAAATAATTTTTGATTTTTTTTCTTTTTCAAAATTTTCATCAACCATTTTTAAATTCGTTTTCATGCTTACTCCTTTTTATAAGGGAGGTTTTTATGCCTCCCTTAATGAAGATATAAAGTAGGTCATAAGCTCATCCTACGACCTACTTAGCCAATTATTTTGATTTTCTCGAACGAGTTGAAAAGAGAAAACCACCATTTTAGGAGCAATCTAAAATGATAATATGTTCTTTAATGGATTAATTTGTGATTTGCAATTATTATTTGCAAAAAAGGGATTTATTGACTTATGAGTGCTTTTACCTTGTAAAACTTAGAAAAATCTAAATGGCTAGTGTTGGTTATTGGAAAACAAACATCAAATTTAGCATTAAAATATTTTAATGTATGATAATTTAAAACTTTATAAGTTTTTTTTCCTAAATATCTAGTAACTAAACCAATATAATTTTCATGGGAGTTTTTTAAATAACAATAAATATTCATGGCTTCTTTTTTTTCTAATTTAATTTTTGGATCATACCAAAATATAGTTTTAGCATTTTCTTGATAAATACAAAAATTGCCATCATTCTCAGTATCATTAGGAGCAATTAGGACTTCCCATTCATCCTCATTTCTTAATCGAACTAAACCTTTACTATTACAATAAGCAACTAAAGGATATTGAGTTATATTATTATCTATAATTTTAAGAACATGAACTTTAAAAAAAATAGAATAAAGATATGCTTGATCTATATTTATTTTTCTTTTTCCTGAAAAATGTAAAGAAACTGTTGAAGTATCAATACCAGTTGCTTCAGATATAATTTCATTACTCTTAATACCACTTTCTTTTTTTACTCTTATTAGAGCTTCATTCATTTTAACCATGTATAACCTTTAGTTACATAATACTCAATAATATTCCTTTTACTATTAATCATTACAATTTGTCAATTTATTTGAAAATAAATTTTATATTTACAAATTAAAAATTAATCCCTAAGACCTAGAACATAATAAAAACATTATGAAAATTAAGTGCAACATATGTAATAAAACCATGAATTTAAGCCAAAACTTAACAAATAAACAATTAAAAGTCTTACAATTTATTAAAAAATACAAGAAAGAAAACAATAATATTCCTACAATTAGAGATATTGTTAAGGGTTTAAATTACAAATCTAATAGTATTGTATCTTTTCATATTGAGGCACTTGTGGATAAACAATACTTGGCAAAAGTACCTCATAAAAATAGATCAATAGTAATTCTCAAGGATGTTCCTTGTGAGTGATAATATAAAATTTCCTTATATAGATTTTTATTATGGCGATTGGAGAAGTGGATGTGCTGGAATGACTGCTCAACAAGAAGGATTGTATGCTAGGTTGTTTTGTCATTTAGGATTAGCAAATGGTAGAGGTTTACCAAATGATTTTAATTTTATTTTTAGGATGGTTGCAGATCCAACTGATAACCTAGAGACAATCGAGCAACAAAAAGCAGACTTGATGTGGGTTATTAATGCTAAATTAACATTAATTGATGGTCGTTATCATCAATTAGTGCAAAAAGAACGAAGAGAAAATAAGGTTGATATTGTTAAAATTAGGCAAGAAACAGGGAAAAAAGGTGGTCTAGCAAAAGCTAAGCAAATGTCTAGCAAAGACTCTAATTCTAATTCTAAATCTATATCTATTTATAATAGTATATGGGAAAAGTTATCAATTAAACGAGGATCAAAAAGTGTTGGTTTAAGATCATGGCTTAAAGTTGCTAGAGATATTAAACCAGAAATATTAATTGAAAAATATAATGCTTTATGTTCGCAAGCAGATGATCCTAAGTTTATTCCACATTTTGCTACATGGTTAAACCATGAGAGATGGGAAGAAGAATTACCGAAGAAAAAAGAAGAAACTTACAATATTCAACCTGAAAAATCATACAAAGATTATGTTTGGTTTGTCAAAAAAGGTATGAGAAGCACTAGAATTTCAGACGATATGGTTAGAAAAATGAGAGATGAAAACTTAATAACAGAAGAAGAGTTTAAGGCTTGGTAAAGAAAAAGAAAAAAGATAAGCATACTATTGATCTAGGAGGTCAAGAACTCATAAGAGATGATAAAACTAATACATTTGTTAGAAAAGTTGATAGAGCTCGGCTTAGATTAGTAGCTTATGGTCAAGATAGGCATTTAGAAAAAGAGATAAATAGTGTTTTACAAAATTATTATTTAAGAGATTTACTAGATATAAGAGATAAAAATAACAATAGTCTTAGGTATCTTGCTGGATCTAAGTATGAAAGTATGTTTGAAAATGCTGGAATAAGACAAAAAATAACTTCTAGCTTAAAAGAAAATTTAGGTGGTAGTTCTAAAGAAGAGTTTTTATTAAATAATTTAAATGCAAAAAGTGAATTTCGTTTTATAGATAAAGAAATGGGTAAACATAGTAAAATATTGTGGGATGTTATTATTGAAAACAAACCTGCAAAGAAAAGGATGGATGAATTACGGGAAGCTCTTGATAGATTAATATTATTTTTTGATATGTAAAAAAAGGTATGTTTTAAGCCATTTTTGATGTGTAAAACTTCTTGTTTCTTACACAAGAATTAAATTTTTTTAGATGGTATTCTAAATCATAATTAACAAGGAGAAAAAAATGAAAATTAAAAAAACTAAACATATTTTATTAAGTAATATTAAAAAAGCTAAAGAAATATTAAAAACTCAGGAAAGATTAAATCTTTTTCCAGATTATGTAAAAAACATAAAACAAGATATAAAAATTATGAAAAATCAATTAAAGGAGGTTGAATAATTAGCCACATTGCTCTTGATAGATTAATATTATTTTTTGATATGTAATTTTTTTTTATGTTCTTATTGTGTACTTATTAACAAATCAAACCTAAATCTATATTAAATTATATAATCAATACAATTACGACTACACTTATAGCCATCTTAAAAGGTGGCTTTTTTTTATGAATGAACAAAAACTCTTTATTGCAGTTTTGGTTCAGGGAATAACGGATGCACTTAATAAATTTAAGTGGTCTAGTAGGCTTAATTCTAAATATCAAATAGAAGCTCAAGAGTGGATAGGATCAAAAGACTTTAATCTTATTTGTTCTTATGCTCAATGCCAACCGCACGAAGTAATAAAGATGTTTAAGGATATAAGTAAACATAAACATTATTTAACTTTGGAGGACATTAGGTATTTATTAAATGAAACTTTTAATAGACGATTTGTTTTGTAGTATGTTTATGGTCAAAAACCCTGAAACAAAACAACCAGAAATAATTATTAGATTTACTAACTTCAATACCGAAGCTGAAGCTATGGAATTTGCTCGTGTTTTCAAAAGCCAACCCGAGTATGAAGAGTTAAATGAGAAGGTTACATTACATTAAATGGATAAGGTAATAAGAGGCAGACCAAGTAAATATAATAAAACATTGGTCAAAGAAATATTAGATCAGTTGTCTAGAGGTATATCCATCCGAGATGCAACAAAAAATTGTGGCATTACATGGACTTCATGGAGGAACTGGATCTTAAAGGATGAACAACTAAAAGAAGCCTATGCAAAGAGTAAAGAGATAGGCATAGAGTATATCATCAGTGATATGGATAAACGCATTGAGTCAGCATTAGATAAGCCTAAGATTAGTATGTCGGAGGTTAAGCTCCTTGAAATTTATTCTAAGAATTTACAATGGAAAGCAGGAAAACTTAGTCCGAAGCAATACGGTACAGAGAAACAACAAACATTATCTATTACTGATAAGGATGATAAGAAGATAGAGATTAGTTGGCAAAGTGATTAAATATATTTGAATTAATAAAAAATTAGTTTATAAATATTGTTATGAAAGTTAATGACAAAGTATGGGTGTTACAATCAGACATTGATAATGATTGTTATGTTGCAGGAAGAGTTGTTGGCTTTACTCCTAAAAGAATTAAAGTATTAAACTTAACAAGAGATGATTGTTATAAGGATGAAAGTAATGCTATTGGTAATTATAAAGCTAATAGTGTTAAGTTAAGAGATGAAATTCTTGAATGTGATACAAAATAGTTATGAAAATAACTCAAAAGAGTATCAAATAGATAGTAAGTATGAGTAATAGTGAGTAGGCTTGAGAGTAAAAAGGTAGGGGATATATAAGTTTAATATAAAATTTATCTTTTTTTACACAAAACTCTTGCGTAAGAGATTTTTTTCTCAAAAAAATAAAGAAAATTTTAAGAAATAATAATTTTTATACCAAAATAATACCAAACCATTAAGTTCTAAGCCAAAACCAACAAAATAATTGCCTAGAGTAAACAGTAGCTTGATTTTAATTATACAGTAACCCCACGGTTCTCTGGTGTAATTGTTCGTAACCAATTTCAACACAATACAAAACCACTATGAGCTTTTTATGAAAACTAAAAAACCTAAACCAAAAAAAAGAATTGATCCCTTTAAGGAGTTAGTTCTAGCAATGCAAAAGAAAACACACCTCCCCGATACTGCAGGCAAAGGTGTTGTTAAAGGAGATGATGTGGCTAGTATGAAAGATATTTTAGAGCAAGGAAGTAAGGATGCTTGATACCATTTCCAGAGAACAAAAAATATAATATTATTTATTCTGATCCTGCTTGGAGATTTATAACTTATTCTAATAAAGGAAAAAAGAAAAGTCCAGAAAATCATTATGTATGTATGAGTATGGAGGATATTAAAAATTTACCTGTTAAAAATATAGCAGATAAAAATTCTATATTATTTTTATGGGTTATTTATCCTTTATTAGAACAAGCATTAGAAGTTATTAAAGAATGGGGTTTTACATATAAAACCTGTGCTTTTAGTTGGATTAAAAA
>TARA_R100001594_G_scaffold31094_2_pt1 | contig 12204 bp, 15 predicted proteins | sample TARA_R100001594 | Tara Oceans TARA_R100001594 (sample SAMEA2622752) | marine metagenome | biome: marine biome (ENVO:00000447); feature: marine epipelagic mixed layer (ENVO:xxxxxxxxx); material: "saline water (ENVO:00002010), including plankton (ENVO:xxxxxxxx)" | depth 150 m | reverse complement strand
GGAAATCCTGAGAATGAAAAACGTGCCAGTGGTGCATCGGAAGCAGTCGCATCTGATGGTGGGTATCTTGTGCAGAAGGATTTCAACGACAGGATTCTTGAGCGTGTCTACAACACTGGCGAAATAGCCAGCAGAGTAACACGTCAGGCGATTGGTCCAACTGCCAATGGTCTCACATACAACCAACTTGACGAAACAAGCCGTGCAGACGGTTCAAGATTCGGTGGCTTACAGGCTTACTGGACAGCAGAAGCTGGAGCGCTGACAGCAAGCAATCCGACATTCGCACAAACAACCATGACGCTGAAAAAGTTGGCATGCCTGTTCTACTCGACTGAGGAATTGTTGATGGACCAGACAGCCTTGGCAGGAATGGTAGAAAGAATTGTGCCTCAAGAGATAGCCTTCAAGGTTGAGGACGCAGTGATTAATGGAGATGGCAGTGGCAAACCATTGGGCATCTTGAATGGTCCATCATTAGTCACGGTAGCCAAGGAATCGGGACAGACGGCTACTACTATAAACGCCACTAACGTGGAAAAAATGTGGAGCAGGATGTTCGCTCCAAATCGTGGATCGATGGTATGGATTATGAACCAAGACTGCGAGCCACAGCTTACTGCCATGACGAGTGGTGATCATCCGATCTATATGCCACCACTAGGGTTGTCGGATACTCCTTTCAGCAGATTGTACAACAGACCAGTCATCGCTACCGAGTACAACCAAACGCTGGGAACGGTTGGCGATATCATGGCTGTTGATCTTTCACAATACATGTTGATCGATAAAGGCGCAGTTCGGGGTGACAGTTCAACTTCCGTGCGTTTTTTATACGATGAACGTGCCTTCAGATGGATGTACAGAGTGGACGGCCAGCCTATGCCTAACAGCGCCCTCACTCCCAAGAACGGAAGTAACACAGTTTCACCATTCGTAGCATTAGCGACAAGGAGTTAGTATGTCTGCACAAGGATTTAGCATTGGAGAAGGCCAAGGGAAAATGATCCTGGGCGTAACTCCAAAAGATATAGACGCAGGAGCGCAAACCTCAGATGCGTGGAGCATGGCAGATTGGACTCATGCGAGTATCATTATTTCATTTGGCGTGACTGGCGCAGCCAGCACTGTCACAGTCAAGGAGTCCACTGACGCATCAGGCAGTGGGGCTACTGCGATCGGCTTCAGCTACTACGCTGAAGAAACGGCAGGTGGTGATACCACAGGCGCAAGAACTACAGTAGGAACTGGAGGGTTCAGTTCCAGCACTAATGATTCTGTCTATTACGTAATTGAGTTGGACAGCACAGAATTGAGCGACGGTTATCCCTGGGTGACTGTTCATCTTTCTGATCCTGGGGCAGCTACGTTTGCTTGCGTAAATGTAGTGTTGTCAGGAGGTCGTTATCAGGAGGTTCAGAGTCTAACGGCAATAGCCTAATCAGTTAGTAGCTAGAGACTCAGATGGGTGGGGAGTCCTCCAACTCCCTGCCCATCATTTGTTCATTTGAACGGAGAAAAATTTTATGTCCATAAGAATCAGAAGACTGGATGGCCCAATGAAAGGTCAGGTGTATTTCGTCCGTGATGACGTTGGGCAAAATTTGATTGATGTTGGATCAGCAGTGTTGGCAGATTTCGATGACAGATCAGTGGCAACTGAACCTGCTGTGGAAACTCCAGAGAAATCTACTGCATATGCAGATATGAAAGTGAAGGAGCTGAAAGCAGAAGCAGAGGAACGTGGTTTAGAAATCGAGGGAACTGGAACAAACGGACGAGTCACTCGAGCCGACCTGATCAAAGCACTGTCCTAAAATGCACAAGCAGACTCCGTGGAACAGGGTGGTGACCACCACTGCTCCGACCACCAGACCAGTCACCTTAGATAGAGTGAAACGCAATCTTGGTTTGGATGATGTCAGAGATTTCGACAGCACTTTGCAGGAGCTGATTGCATCGGCTACCAATGCTGTTCAAAATGATCTGGGCAGATGTCTACTGGAAACCACTTACACTCTGTATTTAGACAATTGGCCAGGTCGGGAAATTCAGCTACCGTATCCACCACTGATGTCTGTGACTCATGTGAAATACTATGGGGATGCAACAGAGACATTGGACACTCTGTCGAGTTCGGATTATACGGTCGGTAAGGGAGACCCTGGGGTTCTTTGGCTAAATGAGGATAAGGACTGGCCTGATTTAATGGATAGACCACAGCCCATTGAGATCCAGTTCAAAGCTGGATACGGAACAGACACCGACGATGTGCCGTCTGCTATACAGCAAGCAGTGGTGATGACTGCATGTTACTTCTTTGATCAACCATTGCCAGTGGTCACAGGAACGATTGCGACAGAATTGCCTCTGGGAGTTTCACGTTTGATTGATTCAGAAAGGTTCCAGAGGTATTAGAAATGGCAAACAAAAGCAGACTCAGAACAAAGGTGATGTTTCAGAAGGACACTCGCACCAAAGACACCGATGGGTTTGAAACGCCCACGTGGGTGGACCAATGTGAACGGTATTGTTCTGTCGAACCAATGCAAGGTCGAGAGTACTGGGACGCACACGCAGTTCTTGGTCAACAGCCTTTGCGTATTCGCACTCGCTATGATACGACTATCGGAGCTGTCGAGCCTGATCGCTGGCGTATGAAAAACGGTTCCACGATTTATGACATTAGAAGCATGGTCAATGTCGATTTGGAAAATCGTTACCTGGATTTTGTATGCACGACTGGCACTGGAGTGTTGGACTAATGGCAAAGAATTGGTTGAACCCGGGAAAAAGAAAAAGGGTTTCTCAAGGTCCAAGCGACTTCAAGAATTTGGGTATCGATTTGGAGCTGGACGGTGATAAAGAAACCCTTGCTATGTTCCACAACTTAAATATGGGTTTGCGAAAAAACGTATTGAAACAAGCCACATTGAAAGGCGCAGAAGTGGTGGCGCAGGAAGCCAGACTCCGTGCGCCTCGAGGCAGGTCTGGCAACCTAAAACGCAAGATTCGATCTGTGGTTTTGACCACCAGAGATGAGCTGGCCACAATTGGTGTGTCGTGGTTGCGAGGCAAAAGTTTGAGAGGCAGTGGATTTTATGGTTTGTTTTTGGAAAAAGGAACTAAGCCAAGATTCCAAAAAAAAGACAAACGCTTTAGGATGAGGGGTAAGAGAAAGCTATTGGATTCGTATATACCAAAAGCTACTGGAACTGTGGGTCCAAAACCGTTTCTCACACCTGCTTTTGACGCCAAGCGCAACGAGGCTTCTCACGTCATTAAAGCTGAGATCAGCAGAACGATCAGAAAAATAATCACACGACGTGGCAAAGGACGAGTCCGTGGCTAATCAAATTGAAGACGTCATATACTCCAGGCTACAGGCTACATCAGCTGTCACAGATTTGGTCTCCACTAGATGCTATCCAATACGCAGACCATCCGATGCCAGCTTACCTTTGATTGTCTATGAAAGAATCAGCGAGGTGTCACCACCTGCTATGGCGAGCGACCCTGGAAACGTCATCAGTCGCTTTCGATTTTCTTGCCAGGCCACCACTCCAGAGAACGCCAGGGAACTAGCTGCCAAAGTCAAATCGACTATCGGATACTATCGGGATAGCACCAGTACGCCAGTTGTGGATGGTTGTCTGCCAGAGGGTTCGGCAGAGGAATATGATTTTGGAGCAGATTTATATGTCGTGGAAAAAGACTTTCAGATTGCATACAGGGAATAAACTATGGCAACTTTTGTACAAACCAACGTCGGACTGTACTGGGGCAGTTACAGTTTGGCATCGACCTTCAACGCAGTCGGATTAACTCTTTCAAGTTCATTGGCAGAGGACACCGTATATGGGGACACAACCGTCTCTAATGCTGGTGGGCTGACCACTGTTTCTTTGGAAGGGGAAGGCTATTGGGATTCGACAACCGATGGAATTTTGGATGCTACTACTGGACTGAGTGCGTCCAATCAATTGGTGACCGTAACTCCAGTAGATCAGTCGGTTGGTTCACCAGCTCTTTTCAGCCAGTATCAGACTGCCGAATACAACCCATTTTCCACAGGCACAGTCGGTGAAATGTTGGCATTCAGAGTCAGTGGGGAATCGGTCGGTCAGGAATTAGTTCACGGAGAAATAATGGTTGCACCAGGCACGACCAGGACCAGCAATTCTAATTCCGATTCAAATCAGCTGGGAGCCGTTTCTGCCACGCAAACAGTCTACAGCGCTTTGCACGTTTTGACTGTATCTGGATCATCACCCACGTTGGACGTCGTGGTGAAGTCGGACAATGCGTCAGGATTCTCATCTCCGACCACCCAGCTCACGCACACTCAAGCGACAGCAATTACCTCAGAACTCAAAAGCAAGGATGGGGCAATAACCGACGATTACTGGAGAGTGTATTGGACGGTTGGTGGAGGCTCACCACAGTTCGATTTTATTTGTTCAATTGGAATCATTTAATTTAGGAGTAAAGAAAGATGGCCACGTTTGTAATGTACAATGCGTATCTCACAGTCAACACAGATGGAACCACAGGTTCTGCAATAAACTTGTCAGACCATGTGAGGAGCATCACTTTGGATCAATCCGTTGCGATGCAGGATGACACTGCGATGGGGGATTCCGTCGCTTCTAATTCTGCTGGGCTAGAGTCCTGGACTCTGACGGTTGAGTTTTTGCAGGACTATGCAGCTTCCAAGGTTGATGCTACAATCTCAGGATTAGTTGGAGTCGGCAAAACAACACAACTGATATTCAGATCCGACTCTGGAAGTACGGCAGTCACCAACCCACAATGGACAGGTCTGGGGGTGGTTGAAAGCTATAATCCAGTAGCTGGTTCTGTGGGTGACCAAAGTATGGCCAGCGTTGTTTTTCAAAGCGCTGGAGCATTAACGAGAGTCACATCATAATGATTGACTAAAAAGTCCTTTCCCTTCAACAGCAGGTGCAATATGAAAACACTATCGAAAGATGACATTTTGGGCGTAGAAGATTTGGAAACAGAGAAAGTGAAAGTCCCAGAGTGGGGTGGAGTTGTAATTTTGAGAGAGCTGAAAGGTTCCGAGAGAGATACATTTGAGGAAGGTTCTCTGGACAAAAACAGAAACGTGAGCATGGCAAATATGAGAGCCAGGCTGGTGGCACTAAGTGCAGTCGATGACAAAGGTGAGAGATTGTTTTCTGCAAAAGATGCAGTGAAGCTAGGGAGCAAATCTGCAAGTGCATTGGATAGACTGTTTGAGGTGGCATGTCGGCTCAGTGGAATCACGGACAGGGATGTTGAGGATCTTGAAAAAAACTAAGGCGCTCTCCGTCCAGGAGAGCGTGGTTTGATTTAGCAGAGATGTTTGGTATTCCAGTCGCAGAATTACAACGTCGGATGACGTCGAAAGAATTTTCCGAATGGGTGGCGCTGGCAAAAATAAAGACAGAGGAACGTGAGCAGAATGAAATGATAGCCAGAGTTGAGTCAAGGATAAAGAAATGAACATTTCACGCATGAACGTGCAGGTGACTGCAAGCACTTCTGATTATGCTCGAGAGATGGACAAAGCTGAAAAGCGAACTCGAGTATTCACCAAGAGAGTTGAGAAATCCAGAATCTCATTGCGAGGGTGGGCAACAGCGATGGCTGGAGCCGTGGCCAGTGCAGTGGGTTTGGGCGTCTTAGCCAAAAGAACGTTTGACCTGGGTGCAGGAGTTGCAGAAACCGGATCAAAGTTCAACACCGTCTTTGGCAAGGAAGGTGCAAAGCAGGTGAATGACTTCCTGGATAATTTTGCCAACAAAGCTGGGCTGACAAAAACTGAGGCACAAGCGTTAGTTTCCACCACTGGAGCCATCGCTCAAGGTATGGGATTTGCTCAAGATGCCAGCGCTACATTTGCCACCCAGGTGACTAAGCTGAGTGCCGATCTTTCATCGTTCAACAATATGCCAACAGAAGAAGTATTGATGGCAGTGAACTCAGCTCTCACAGGAGAGAGAGAACAACTCAAGCGCTTGGGAATCGTGATCAAAGAAACTGAAGTGCAACAGATGGCTCTGTCGATGAGTGGAAAAGCTGTCGCAAAATCTCTGACACAACAGGAAAAAGCGACGGCCACGCTTGCGCTCATAACATCTCGAGCAGGTGTTGCAGTTGGTGACCTGGAGCGAACCCAGAACTCTGCTGCCAACGTGGGCAAAAGGCTTGGTTCAATGTTCAGAGAGCTGATGGAAACCATTGCAATCTCATTGATGCCAACTTTTGAATTGGTGCTGGAACAGCTCGACGAGATGTCGAAAAGTTTTGAGGATTTGAAAGAGAAGATCATCTCTTCTTCAACGACATTTGCAAATTGGTCAGCCGTCATTGGCAATCTTATGATAATGATCAAAGATTATATGTTTGCCCCGATGCAAATGCTTTTCAATTTCATACAAATGTTCGGGAACCTTTTTACGATGATGAAAGGTTTCACACTTTTTCAAGATGAACTGACTGCTAAAGGCTTTGAGGAAATGAAAGAGAATTTTCAAGATGCCATGTCAGCCTTCAACAAACCAGCACTGTCCACGATAGAGATGTTCAAGTCTCTGGGTATTGCATTGGGACTCATTGAAGGTGACGTCAAAGAACTGACAGACGCAGTCGGAGGTGGCGCTCTGAAGATGGACAATGAATTGGCTCCATCTGTTAAGGATTTGGGAGACAAAATCAAAACTCTCGACGAGCAACTCAGAGACCTCACTCAGACATTCACGAAAAATTTTATTGACCGAATTACGAACTCGCTGAACAATAGCAAAAATGCGTTTGAAGGATTCTTCACCTACATCCGTCAGGAGCTGACAAAAGTCATGGTCAAGTGGTTGGCTTTTCAAACACTGACAGGATTGTTTCCACACTCAGAGTTCATTGCTGGCGTGACTGGGACACCAACTCCAGCCACACTGAGTGGCTCTGGGGCTACCAATCCCGATGGCACATCAATTATGCATCCATTAAAGTCACTGGGTTTGACACCACAGGTGGGTGGTGGTGGGCGTGGAATGACCGTCAATCAAAACATCACCTTGACTGTTTCTGCGATGGACGGTCAGGATGCATCACGTTTTCTGAGAGATAACAAAGGCACAATTGCTCAAGTCATCTCAGAAGCCACTCGAGATTCGACTGGCTATCGAGCGCAGTTATTAGGAGGCAAAGGCTGATGGCAGCTTTTCCAAGAACAGTACCACCAGCGACTGTTACTTATCCAACCAACATCGGTTCATTGATCTCAGTCGGTCAATCGGGTGGAGTACAAACCAGGAGTCAAAATGCTCAAGGAATAGTATGGCAGGAGACCTGGTCTGCGTTGCCAGCTGGTAATGAAGATGTGCAGGAATTGTTGATGACGATTCAGAATCTTTATAACACTGGAGCAACCTGCACACTGACCCACTATCTTTTGCCTGGCAGTGGCAAAGCCATCAATGGAGCTGGCGCAAGTGATTCGGCAGAAGTAAAGGGGGTCGATCAATCTGGCACCACTTTGAACACCGATGGATGGACGAACAATACAGGCGTTCTAAAGGCTGGCGATTGCTTCACCATTGCTGGGCTATCAGTTCTGTTCCGTGCTACAGCAGACGTCACGTCACATGCCTCTGGTGGCACAACAGCCATCTCTATAATGCCACCGATACTTGCTGGGAGTTCACCAGCTGACAATGCAGATTTGACCGTGGCGAGTGCGACGATCACAGCAGTGATTTTGGATTATACTTCTGCGAGTGCAGGACCAGCTGAGTACATCGGTGGTCTGTCAGTGACATTCCAGGAAGCACCATAATGGCAGTCAGGTCAGCACTGACATCCGACATGATCACAGCTATATCGGCCAAGGAAGGATATGGGGATGTCTGGCTGATCGAAATTCTGGGATCGGGATCAACGATTCGATACTGTACAGCACCGACAAATATGTCGTGGAACTCATTGACGTGGACTGGCATTGGTGGTGTGATGACTTTGGCTACTCCACCAGAGACGGCAGACCCATCAGGTCAATCCTGCCAAGTGTCTTTCTCTGGCGTCAACACCGATGTGATTGCAGAGGTATTGGCTAATGAAGTCAGAGGGAGAAATTGTCGGATCTACTTTGGCCAGGTTTTGTTGACCAGTGGAGCTGTGATTGATGATCCTTTGCTGATGTTCAAAGGAATGATGAACTCTGCATGGGAAGTCAGTGAGCAACCATCGAACACAGAAGGCAGAGGTACTTGTACAGTCTCGACAACCATTGTCTCTGACATGGCGAGGCATATGTTCAAAAGATCAACGATGACCAACTGGAGATCGCTCAGAAACATGCAAGCGAGATCGCATCTGACCAGAACTCTTGGGGCGAATCCTATCACCACGACTGGCAGTTCAACCAGCGTCCTGTTCACCGACACCGTTGCTCCATGTCGAATTGGTATTGGCTCACAGGTCACGATCTCTGGAGCGAGTGCCGTGAATGGACTTACAATGAATGGCACCTTTGAAGTGGTCACGGTTCCAACGGAGAACTCATTCACTGTGACAGCTGGAAGTAGTGCCAGTGGAAGTGGATCAGGTGGTGGCTCATCAGTCGTATGCACTTACGGCCACGACATCTTGGGAAGTAATGCCGATTATCTGTTTAACACGGTTCCAGACCTTTCCGGTAAACCAGTTTTTTGGGGACGAAAAGGCGCTGTGCCACCATCGACTGGCAACTCTGGTCAGGGGCCAGCAGGGGATTTGGCAGGATGAGTCCATCAAACTTACCTAGCAAAGGGAACGTATTTAAGTTCGGCTTAAGAGTGGGGGCAGCTGTCGCTGGCTACTACACTGGCACTGGTGGATGGGGCCGAGCCTTCAAATGGTTGGGTTACAGTCATATTGGCATCGGTGCTTATGATGGTTGGCGTATGAACAACCAACTCAAAGAGCAAAGCACTGCCTCGAGACAACAGGGAGTTGAGCTGAACTCCACTGCAAGTGAGTCAGCGTTGCCAATTCTTTATGGCAAAAACAAAGTCGGGTTGAAAATTATTGACATCAGACAAAAAGCAGACGGAAGCGACTATGACACACTAGCTGTGACTGGAGCGATATGCGTCGCATCAGGTGGTGGCAACGCCACGGCTGAACGTGGCATCAATGCTGTCGAGTACGTTTATTTTGATGAAGTATTGGCGATTGATGGACCGACCTTTCCTGCCAACGATGGAAGTAACAATCCCAACACAACTGGAATGTTCAACAGCCAGTGGTGGAATGCCTCATCGTCCACCTGGGGTACAGAATTTTTTCTGCGATACATGATGCATAATGGAAGCCAGACGGCTGTCGATTATTATCTGAACAATCAATTTTCAAACACCTCGACAGCTGGTGGAGCGTGGGGGACTCAAACAATAGGGCAAGGCGTGGCATACTGCACCTTCTGGATGCACTACTCCACTGATGCGATCACAGGCAAACCGACATCATATCCGAATGCACTACCGAACATCACGATGATCGCAGACGGCAATCGAGTTCCCAACGTCACAGACCTGACATCGGCTCAAGCGTACTCGATCAACCCTGCCAAATGTATTTACGATTTTATGACGTCGAAAACTTACGGAATGGGCATCCCAGGATTCGACATTGACACTGCATCGTTTGAAACAGCGAGATCATATTGCGACGAATCGGTGACGATAGTCGGAGCGTCAGGAACGATCACCACGTTGGGAGACAGGTACACCTGCAATGGCATTCTGGACAGCGCTGAATCACCGTTGGCGAACCTGGAAAAAATGCTCACCTCGTGCAACGGCAGGATTGTTTATGAGAACGGAAAGTATTCCTTAAAGTTACGAAAGGTAACGTCGGCTGAAACCTTTGAGCTGAATGAGGACAACATCGTCGGGGATCTCAATTTCAGACGTGCAGGAATCGACGAGACTTGCAACTCGATCACTGTTGAGTACGTTGATCACGATCAGAATTTCACGCCACAGACAATCACCTGGCCATATCCAGATGATACAAATCCTTATTTGGTTGAGGACGGTGGGATGCTGAACGAACTTAGCGTGGAACTGCCGTTCACTAACAACGAATATATGGCTGTGCTTTTGGCAGCGCAGATTCTGTTGGAGACCAGGACGGACATCACGTGTACACTTACAGCTCAGAGAGAGGCGTTGAAATTGACGGTGGGAAGTGTGGTCAAAGTGACGCACTCGACTCCAGGGTGGACAGAGAAATTGATGTGGGTTGAGGCGATTGCGATCAATGGTGATGGCACTGTGCAGATAGCACTGAAAGAATATGCCGATGCGACATACACCAAACCCACTTTCAAAACCAAGGTGGCCAAAGTTGCGAACAATTTGCCAGGCCAATACAGCTCTGGAAGTACACAGCTTCCGAGTGAAGGTCCGTTATAGTGAAAAAACAGAACACCGATGTTAAATTTGATTTGTAGTACTTTCCTTTCCCTTCAGATGGATCAAAAAAATGAGCAAGAAAATTAGTTTTGAGCTGACCAAAATTGAATACGAGACATGTTACAGGATCTTAATCACAAGCAACGTGCAAACAATGGCTGAACAACGAGCGCTCAATGAGATATTAGACGAAATGGAATCGGCTGGATTCGCTGTCGGTGATGAGGTGGAAGGTTTGCCCCAGATGTTTTCGATAAAGCCAGGGACTCCAGCACAGCTGAGAATCTCATCAGCAAGTGCAAAGGTCATGGCAGAACACATAGAATCTGGCATCAGTCGTTTTCAAACTTGGGCCGTCAGAAGTTTGCCAGGAGTTGTTGATACTCTGAAAAAATAAAAGGTGTGAAATATGAGCTACGCAGCTGGACCAGTACACTTTACAATAGACACATATGCTGACTGGGAAGTCACTCTGACGTGGTACACAAACACGGCAAAGACCACGACTAAAAACCTAACAGGGTACACGGCTAGGATGGCGATCAGAAGAAAGCAAAGCGATTCTTCAGCACTCGCTGATTTGACCAGTAGTTCGGGCATCACACTGGGTGGGAGCGCAGGGACTATAGTAATAAAGCTGACCGACACTCAGACATCTGCCATCACTCCAGGTCCAGGGGTCTGGGATCTAGAACTTATCGATGGCTCTGGAATAGTCACTCGCTTCATTGAAGGCACTTGCACTTTCACTCCATCAGTTACGAGAAACTAAATGGCAGAGATCAATTACATCGTCATAGAAACTGATGGAGCAGTGATCGAGGTTGATAACGGAACCAATGTCATCGACTTCAATACGAACTCAGAAATCTCTGTCGAGTACTCTGGGGATAGCAAAGATGCAAACGCCATCAGAGGTCGGACGATTGAAACTGGAACTCCTGCTGACCAAGAAGTTCTGACGTGGAATAACTCTGCCAGTGAATGGCAATATCAGACTGTCGATGAGAACGTCGATGACCAAGTCGCAAGCCTGATTCAAAACAGTGCTGGTGGTGGGCTGACATGGACCTATGATGATTCAGCTGGCACTCTCACTCCTGCCTATGTTGGCGATAGCACCCTGGTGACAACTGGAGCCGTGAATAGTGGTTCTATAACTAGTGGGCATGGGTCCATCGATATTGGAAGCTCTGCTCTCACTGCAGGAACTGCAACTTTCACTCAAGTAGACATCACAGCAGAAGGCGATTTAAGGCTTCAAGATGCGTCGGGAGGGCAGTATGTAGGGTTCGACGCTCCAGCTACTGTCTCGACGAGCTATACGCTCACCATGCCCAGTGCCGTGGGGTCAGTCAACCAGGTTCTGAGTCTATCGAACACCGATGGAACTCTGGCCTGGAGTACGCCAGAAGTTGGAGATATTACAGCTGTTACAGCTGGAGACGGATTGAGTGGTGGTGGTACATCTGGAGCAGTATCGTTGGCTCTGGATCTGAATGAGCTGACTGGTGCTACCGTGAACGTGGCGAATGATAGCATCGCCATTGTTGACGCATCCGATTCCAACGCATCACGCAAAGAAACGATTGCCGACCTGATGTCAGCAGTGGACGGCACTGGGCTGACGGCATCCTCTGGAGTTTTATCGGTGGATGCCAGCCAAACTCAAATAACAGCAGTCGGAACAATAGCCACAGGAACCTGGCAAGGGACAGAGATCGGACTTGGATATGGTGGCACA
>TARA_R100001594_G_scaffold5174_5_pt1 | contig 12206 bp, 22 predicted proteins | sample TARA_R100001594 | Tara Oceans TARA_R100001594 (sample SAMEA2622752) | marine metagenome | biome: marine biome (ENVO:00000447); feature: marine epipelagic mixed layer (ENVO:xxxxxxxxx); material: "saline water (ENVO:00002010), including plankton (ENVO:xxxxxxxx)" | depth 150 m | reverse complement strand
GCTAGATGTATCCACTTTTGATATGGATTTACACCAATATTGTTGGGAGTTACTTCAAGCTCTACTTCAACTTTTTTTTTAATAACAGACTCTTGCGCGTCTATCACGTCATTAGCTTCCTGAAGATCTTGCTCCATCATTTTTTCTTGCGCGTAACTTTTTTATATCTAGTTTTTTGATCTTTATTAATTTTTTCTAGTTTTTTTGCTTGCGCAGCATGTAATTTACTGGCTTTTTTCAAACCTTTTATTACTTCATTTAAGTCTTTTGTATAATGTGCCATTTTTTTACCTCTAGTCTTCGTATAGATTATCAAATGTTATGCTAGGGTCAAGATAACTTTGATGGCCTTCTGCTGAATGTGTGTATTGCGATGGTCGGAAATCTGGTGCGCCCTCACCTGTAACCCATAAAGCAGGACTGGTTGCTCTTACTCTGTTGTTTGGTAAAGCTACAAAATTACCTTTCCATTCACACTCTTCTGTTATATATAATACATGTGATTGTTTATGTTGCGCAGGATCATCAGCTATATCTGAATCGGTATAATCTATTGTAAAAAGATATTTACCTTGATAAAAATCCCCATCTATTTTACAAAGCCAAGGACTTGAGCTTACACGATCCATTACAACTACTGAGTGATGCCTAGACTCGCAATCCCAAGGTTGAGCTAAATGGTCTTCCATTGGTATGGGGAAATCTTCTGTAGGTATATCTGCGACTAATGCTTGTATCGGCATCCTTGCCCACATAGCACCACCATGTATATTGCCTTCATCATTATCCTCGCACTCTGATTCGCAACCAGTAAACACCACCTGAAAACTAAGCGATCTATCTGGTATTGTATTAACTGCTATTGCAAGTGCGTGTATGTACTCATTATGATATTTTTCGTGATTATGAGTGAACTCACGTCGCACCCAACATTTAAAATGTGGGATGTTACTTATTAGGTATGACAATTTATCTCACTTTTTTCCTTACCTTCCTCATCATGCCACCTTTGGACATCTTACGAGTCGACCCACCTTTCGACATTTTACGCGCTGCACCCCCTTTTGACATTCTTTTTGCTGTACCGCCTTTAGACATTTTTCTAGCAGCACCGCCTTTAGACATTTTCCTTTTTGAGCCATACTTAGACTTCTTAGCTGCGCCACCACCTCTCATCTTTCTTCTTGCACTACCGCCTTTTGAGCTTTTATTGCTCATACCATACTTTGCGCGTTTTCTTTGCATTTTATCCTCTCTTATTTTTTCTTCTTTTTAAGTGTGTATGCTTCATTTTCTGGCGTATTAGGATCATCTGCAACAAACCTACCTTTCTTCGTTCTTGCTCTTACTCTTTCATATTCGCCATTATTGTGTGTCTCAGACGCAGTTTCTTTTTTGAAAAAAAAGTTTTTTATAACTGTCCACCATTTCATAGTAATTTCCTTCTATACTAAAAACTTTGTAATTACGATTGATCCAAGTATAAATGGATAAACTCCCCAAATCAAAGTTTCTAATCTTTTAAATTTATGAGAACCCTCGTCCAATCTTTTTTCAATATACTCATATCGGATTGCACACTCTCTTTCGTGGGCCTCTATTTTAGACAAAGCATTTGTAGATTCACTCATCTAAATAATTCCTAACTATTGTTAGAAATATATGTATTACCAGTAGTAATAGCTGTAGTGTAAGATGACTTATCATCACTTGCGTCTTTAACATTAGGTGTGTCATTAGTTCCGTCATACGCAAGAATAGCAGTCAAATGATCTACGTTTGCTTTTACTCTAGCGTTTGCATCGGCTTGTGTAACTCCTTCAGAAGGATCGGACGCTACAATATGCGTTGATGAAAGTCCTTTAGAGTTAATATCATTAATCACTGTTACGCTATCTGTAGCTGCTGTTAAACATTCGCTTACTGTTTGTGCCATTTTTTTTCCTCGTTCTACTTTAAGATTCTAATGCAGAGATTCTAGCTTCTGCTGCTGTTAATTTTGCGCTAAGTTCTTGTACTGCTTTTATTAATGGGTGTATGAACATCTCTTGAGATACACCTTGTTGTGTGTGATCTCCAGTAGTTACAGAACTCCAACCACCAAAATCTGTAATGTTGTGTTTGTCCATAGCTTCTTTTACTTCTTGTGCTATTAGACCATACATTTTTTCTGTATGGTCAGCAGTAGTTTTTTCAGCATCATAATCTGGAAAACTAGGATCAAGTTCTGATTTTGCTTTCCATTTAAAAGTAACTGGTCTTAAATCATTTATAAAATCTAAACCACAATCTGTATTATCTTGTATTTCTTTTTTGTATCTTTCATCTGATACCCTTGTCCAAGATGCGTTAGATGTAAATTCATTAAAAACTCTGTCGTTACCAGTGCCTTTACCAAAAGTAAAAAAGTTAGCACCAACACACTCTGTGTTATAACCCAAAGCAATTTGAAATTCGTCAGTTGTATTATCACTTTTTGTATTAGCGTGATAACCAACAATAGTGTTAAAATCGTTGGTGGTGCAGGCTAATCCAGATTCAGCACCTATAAAAGTATTAGCTGATGCAGTAGTTACATTAGTACCAGCATTGTGTCCAATTAAAGTATTTACAGTTGCGGTAGTAACTGCATCTCCAGCAGAACGACCAACTGCAGTATTTTCTGCTCCTGTAGTGTTGCTCTCTAGTGCATTCATACCAACAGCAACATTACTTCCACCTGTAGTATTGCTTTTTAATGCAAACCTAGCAATAGCCGTGTTAAATAAACCTGTAGTATTTGCTGTTAAAGAGCTTGTACCAACTGCTGTATTTTGAGAGCCTGTGGTGTTGGCAGCTAAAGCTGAAACACCAACGGCTGTGTTATCATCTGCTGTAGTGTTGAAGTTTAAAGCTCCTTGCCCAACTGCTGTGTTAGAACCGCCAGTAGTGGTTTTACTTAGAGCCTCCATACCAAGAGCAGTATTAGAGCTACCAGTTGTTATATCTCCTCCAGCATCATAGCCAACTGCGGTGTTATTATTTGCTGTTGTATTTCCTCCTAAAGCACTACGTCCCATAGCAGTATTACTAGCGCCTGTTGTATTATTTGATAAAGCAGCATATCCCATACCTGTGTTATCATTTGCTGTAGTATTAGCATCTAAAGTATAAGCTCCTACAGCAGTATTGTTAGCACCTGTTGTGTTTACAGTTAAAACACCAGCACCAATAGCTGTATTATTATTCGCAGTTGTGTTCGCATCTAAAGTTCCATAACCACCGACTGCGGTGTTATATGAGCCTGTTGTGTTTGCAGCCATAGCATCTTTACCAACTGCAACATTCTCTGTGCCTGTAGTGTTTAAATCAAGAGCGTGGAAACCAACAGCAGTATTGTTACTTGCGGTAGTATTTGCAGATAAAGCTCCTTTTCCAACTGCTGTATTAGAAGCTCCAGTTGTATTTAATGTAAGAGCAACAAGACCTACAGCAGTATTGTCGTTTGCTGTTGTATTAGCGTCTAAGGCTTTTTGTCCTACTGCTACGTTTTGCGTTCCTGTGGTATTGGCTCGTAATGCGTCATATCCAACTGCAACATTATTAGATGCTGTGGTGTTTGCGTATAAAGCCTGGTATCCAATAGCAACATTGTTATCACCAGTCGTAATCGCAGTACCAGCTTCATCACCTACGCAAACATTCTGGTTACCGCCTGATTGAATTGAGTTACCTGCGTTGACACCTGCTCTGAAGTTTGATGTTCCTGCTGAAGCCGTAATGATGTCTGCACCATCTGCAAAAGTTACATCAGCAGCAAAGTTTGCAGCACCATCAACATCTACGACATCTAGGTTTGTAGTGCCGTCAACATCAAGATCACCATTAAAGTCGCCATTACCTGTAAGTGTTAAGGCACCTCCAATAGAAACATCATCTGTAACTGTTAAATCGTCCTCTACTTTCAAATCTACGACATTCAAACTTGCAAAAGCATCAGTCACTGCTGCACCTGAACCAGCACCATCTAAATAAACAGCTTTTACATCACCAGCTGGTATGGTCACATTTGCGCCACTACCTTGTGAAATTATTATGTTTTGCGAGCCACTTGTAGCATTTTCAATAAAATGCAGTCTACTCATAGTATTTGGTGCAATCGTAATCGTACAAGCTGAATCTAGTGTGCCAGTATATTTTATGTATATTGCTCTGCCAGGATCGGTTGCACCATCAGCTACAGTTGTTGTATGTGTGTCAGCGTTCGTCGTTATTGCTTCTGTCCCGAAACCCAACGCCTCACCTATCAATTCTAAATTGGTGTTTGTGTTATCTCCCCAAGTTCCACTAGCATCTCCAGTTGCCATTTCGTTGAGTCTAAGATCATTTACATAAGAACTTGCCATCTATTTACTCCGTTTTTGGTAAATTACAAATTAATAATCATACTATAAATCATGCAGCAACATCAGTCCAATCTGGAGACTGTGTTTCTGTAATATCTGAAAAACTTGAGGATTGTGAATCATCAACATCATTAAAACCTGAAGATTGATTTTGGTCTATATCTGTCCATTGTATTCTTATTGTACCAACAAGTCCTGTCATAGCATCCAAAGAAACCGAAACATTATTTTGTGTGGTAATAGTTGGTGTACCCAAAGCACTCGTAGATGCTACACCTGTTACGTTAGTTACAGAATTATGATTTACAGTTACAGATCCAACTGCACTTGTGGCAACCACTCCCGTTACTGCAACATTTGCTTCTCCATCGACATCAACACTTACAGATCCTAATGTGCCTACTGCACCTGCTACAACTGCAATCGCTTGAGCGTTTACACCTGCTGTTGGTGCGCCTGTAGTTGCTGATAGGCCAGATACAGACACATTTGCTTCACAATCAAGTGTTACTGACCCTAATGAGCTTGTTGATGATAAACCTGAAACAGATACGTTTGATGCTGCGTTTGTAGATGGAGTGCCTAGAGAACTTGTCCCCAATACACTAGATAGTGTTACATTTGCTTCTGCGTCTACAGATAAAGAACCAACTGCGCTTGTAGCAGAAACACCGCTAATACTTACGGATACGGAGTCACTACCCCAACTACCTGATCCCCAAGTACCTCGACCCCAACCTGCATCAGGCATCGTATTAAGCTATTCTGATAATAGCTGTTGAAGCTGCTTTTGCTGGAAAAACTACTGTAAAATCGCCTGCTGTACTTGTTTTATCTCCACCGAAGTCGATAGTAGCAACAGATTTGTCGCTGTTGGTATCGTTGTAAATCATACAACCTCTAGCTGTTATAGTAGCTGTGCTGAAAGTAAGATCAGCGAAATCGGTTACTGCTGTTGTACCTGTAGAGCTTGGCGTGACATTCGTCAAAGCAGCACCACCTGATGTGTAGTTAGTACCTGATGCTTGCCCTGTTGTTGTAAAAGCGGTTGTAGTCGCTCCTAGCGTTGCTGAACTTGTGTATAGAGCTAGTTTGAATGAGTTACCAGAACTGTTAGTAAAATTGTGTGTAGCAGTTAGAAGCTCAACCTTAAAACTCGTTGTCAGTGTGCTAGATATAGCCATATTTAAATCCTCTTAATAATTTCAGCTAAGTCTTCCTCGCCTGCTTTAATTAGCTCTTGTATCAAACTAGCTTTATAAGATTTTATAGCATTTTTAATATAAATCAAACAAACCTTGTAAATTAAATCCTGATAAGCTCTTGCTTGCTCTTTTACATGTGGCTCATTGTCATCTGAATATGAGCATATTTTTTCTACAAGCTGCTGCGACCAAAATTCAGGTGGATGGCCACCATATTTAGTTGTTGATACCTCAACCAGACCTAGTTCTGGTTTACCGTCGGGTGTAATTTTGATTACCATTTATTCGGCTCTCCTACTTTGTTTTTTTTCAAATGACTGTCGTATCTATCCATCAAAACAACCTCTTGCTGTTTTTGCGATGTCTGTACTTGGCTTTTGTTAAAAACACGATAATTGTCGTTTTTATCAGCAAGGATGACTTTTGGATCATCTAGTCTGTGATATCCATATAATCTTTCATCACCTGGTATAGCTGTATCTAATAAATATGATGAATTAGCTACTTCTACAGTCATGCCTCTTTCCATAGATTTACACAACCAAAACTCAACGCAAGCTCTGCCAGACTCAGCAAAATGTAAATTACCCTTGTATGTAAAATCTATACCGAACAATTTAAGAGTTCCTACTTTACACCAAAGGGCAAAAGCTATTGCGTATGCAACTGTATTGTTAAGATAATAACACCTGAACTCCGATACTATTTCATCTATCGGATATTCAATTAATCCTGGACACCTTTTATCTAATTCACACGTATATATTGGGCCTTTATGTGTCTTACAAATTTTTGCCATACTTTTAGTTTGACCACCAGCATCATCAGAATCTAAGAATCTACTGGCAGGATCTAACATGAATATACGATCATGAAATATGACATCAGCTACGGCATTTATTGCCCATACTTCGTCAAAATGTACTCCGTGGGATTTTGCAAGATTGTAGTCAAACCAACTTTTGCCCATGCCGACAATAGCTACAGTCTTGCCCTCAAGTTTCTTGATAGGCTTCATACTTTCTCCTTTATATTAACTTACTTGTGAGCGAAGGGAGTCATAACGATATTCATCTCGTCTTCCTCTAGCCTCTGCTCTATTCTTCAATCTATCTATACTCTGTAAAAATCTTTGTTCGTAAGTATTGAGTAAATCTTGTTCACCCTTCATGAAAGTATAAGCCTCAACTAAACAGCCGTATAATAATGCTTCTCTAGCATTTTGCGATAGCCAAGTGCCACTTGTATCGGTAACAAGGCTCGTCGGTTTGTAAAGATAATGCAACTCAACAGAATAATTTGAGTCGGGTACAGGCGCGACAACAATAGTAGAACCATCACTTGAAGAAGTGCTAAATTCTTTATCGAAATCTGCGTAGTATAAAGGCAGTCCTCTCAGACTGGTATCAGTAATGTCAGGAACGTATTCCTGCATAAAGCTGGGGTGTTTCTTTTCTAAAAAATTATAATCACTTGATGAATCAATGACCGCAAGTGAAAAACTCAGAACAAAATTACTAGGGCAGGTCAAAAACCTGTTACCTGCGGTAAAGCTACCTATTTGATTCCTTCTAAAAAAATCAAACTGTACTAGGTTAAATATTCTATCCTCTGTATTTTTTACAAAATCAGCAATAGTATTATTGAACGTAGTTTCATTATTGTCCGTATAATTTTGTATTAGGGTTGTTAATTCTGAGTATGTCATGTCGTAATTGTAACTGTTCCAAGTGCTGAAGTCATTTCGGTAAGAGAAAAATTAGACCCTAATATTGATGAATTCATACATAAAAAATTGGTGCTACTACTGTTAAATACATTCGCATCGCTCACCACAACGAACCCTTCACCAACTTCTGCATCATTGTTTGGTCTTGGCTTATATAATGCCTCTGAATCATTGACAACAGGTAATGGTTCTATTTGTGGTGCTTTAGGTTCATAGCAGTCAGGACAAGTTTTAAAACCGTTCCATTCCTCTCTTAATTCACCTAATTTATACTCAAAACCACATCTATCGCATAGTCCAAGTGCAAATTTACCAGTTGCATAAGACATCAGTAACTACTTCGCATCGATGGCTTTATTCTGAAGGAGGCACGATCTTCATCCTGATCGGCTGCCCTCCTAAACTCCTCTTCGTAAATTTCTTTGAGCATGCTTGTTTTTTCTGGTGCGCGTTTGACAGACAGGTAATATGCTAATCCTGCTGTAAAACAAGGAAAAAATCTAAATGGCATATCCATTGTATTTCTTGCTGTATCTGCATCGTCCATCCTTACTAACTTGTTAAATACTAAAATGTCAGTTGAGTTTTCAGGTGTAGGCCATACTTTAATCGCAGGAGTAGTCAATTTATCAAAAAAGAATTGAGAAGGTCTGCCCTTCTGAGTTTTAGTAGGTATGTTTAAATATTCTGATCTACTTATTCTGGTTATATTGGTATCTGTATCAACACTATTGACTGTTCGACGCACCACCATATCTAATAAATCAATCACGTTTGAATTAAGACTGTAAGATGCTTGTCCTTCTGTGACAGTCTGCGTTGCTTGCTCAATCGTCCATTGATTCAATCCTCTGTTTGCCCATTCAGCTAACATGAGGTTTATTGATCTTTTAGCTGTCTTTAAGTCATAGCCAGTTCTGAGTTCTAAACCGCATCTTTCATACGCTTCTTCTATGAACTCTGTAACATTAGGCTCAAAATTTGTACTGCCTGACAAAGCCATTATTATTTACTCTTTGTTTTCTTTTTTGTTTTTTTCTTTGCGACTTTTTTCTTTTTTGGCATGTTCAGATAAATTCTTTCATCTGCTTGAGGTTCTTCTGGTCTAACTTTCGCTGCCTTTCTTGCAGCTAGTTTTGCTTCCATTTCTTTTTCTGCTGTAGTTTTCTTTTTAGGCATGTTTGCTCCTAAGAGATTGTTGTTACTTTGCGTCTATCTTTCATAACCTTACCACACCCTTTTGCGATGAATCCACCGTTTTTCATTTTGACGCGGTTCTGTTTTCTCATTTCACCGCCCATATTTACTCTAACTTTTGCTTTTTTGGTATTTGCTACGACTGTTTCACCTTTTGCACCTTCTCTTTTTTTCTTATTAGCAGTTGCAGCTCTTTCTCTTTTTGATAAACTTCTTGCTGTTTTTTCAGGCAAGCATCTATCTGGGTTTTTTTTATCTTCACTTGTTCCACACGGCCCTTTTATCGAACCATCAGTACCAATCCTGACCCAATTTTGTTCTCTCCATTCTTTGAGTTGACCCATTATCTAAGTCTCTCTTTCATCACTTTGCCTTGTCCACGCACTTTAAAAACTAAGCCACCGCCTGCTTTTTTGACTCTTTTCTTTCCTTTAGCACCTTTTGCATAGTTTGGATCTTTACAATACTTGGATGCTGCCATATTTGCATACGCGCTGGGATATGTATCAAAAGTTCTTTTTGCCCAAGCTTTACCTTCTGGACAAATCTTACCACCACTTTTCGCTTTCTTTTTTGCCATTATTTTATCCTACCATATTTTTTTCTTATCGCGTCTTTACCTCTTCTAAATATCTCTGCTTGTTTTGGTTTACCGCCATATTTTGATCTTTGTTCACCAACAGTTAATATTTGTATCAATCTTGCAAAAGGTTTTTTTGTTCTCTTTACTTTTTTTACTGTATCTATAGCATCTTGCACTGTCGCATATTTTATTGAAACAGTATCTTTTGGATTTTCGTCTGTATATAAACGTCTTCCGCTACCTTTTGGTTTTTTACCTGTTCCTACCTTTGGATCTCTTTTTTTCGCCAACTAGCATCTCCATTGTCTTCTTGACCAATAATTAGCTTTGGTTCTGTCATCACCTAAGTTTTTACTCCGCGCACAATAAGCCTTTCTTTTTTTTGGGTTGTTTGGATGTGCGCCTAATTTAGGATCGCCAAATGTTACACGTTTTATATTACCAGAAGCAGGGTCTCTAACAAAAACCTCTCTAGTTTTTTTACCATACCCAGGAGAACCTTTTGAGATCCTCCTGGGTTTGTTTAGAGTTACCTTTTTACCTCTATATTCAGCCATCAGTAATTTTTGTTTAGCACCATAATTATTGAATAGGCATCACCGCTAGAGTGTCCAACAGTCGTAAAATCAATATCTCCAGTCACTCCAGAGCCAGCATTGTTTGGTATACCGCTAAACCTGTCATCATAGTATTCGTCGCCTGTACTATCAGCAGGGAGTGGTATTGCCAGTACATTCGTAGAGGCATCAAATTCAATATCAACGCCCATACCTCTAGTCGCCCAATAAATACGTGCTATTGAAACGCTAGTGCATGACTGTCCCAAAGTGTTTTTTGATAACGCTGAAACATCAACTTTTTTAACCGATGATTCACCAGTACCATCTGACTCATTGGTAAATTTTAAGATAGCAATCTTTTGACCATCTTGAATGGTTTGAGAAGTTACTGTATCTGCCATTGTACTCTCCTATCTTTCGATGAGTACGTTGACGTAATCAATTGTCATAGTTTGCGCTGAAGCCTCACCGTTTTGTATGCCAAATGATACAGTTAATTCCTCATCATCAGGTAGATTTGTATTTACAACACCAACTGGTTCTGCATTATTTACTGCATAAAATACTTTCGATGCGTCTGGATCAATAAACCAAGCTACAGTTATAAAAGTATCGTCTTCCATTGTCGCTACATCTTCAGTTGTAGTGTTGCTGTTATCTTTCTCAACAAGAAAGTCTAGTCCTGCATCTCCGTCTGCTGAGATAAAGAAAACACCATCAGTAGTATCAAGAGGTGTAGTATCAGTAATACCTAACCCCATAACAAAGTCTGATTGGTCTACATCGTTCACTTTAAATCTAGCTGAGAAGTATGCTCTTTTACTGGTGCTTAATTTAAACGCTTCGCCTTTTAGTTGAAGGAAATCTAAATCGTTGTCACCTGCTGCGTTTGTTAGCAACAAAGCACCACCTGCTGATGATGTTACTGCTTCTGACGCACTACCTGATCCAGCCTCTGTAGTAGTTACAGTCCAATCACCTGAGTTGTAAGTCATGAAGTCATTGAAGTAACCATAGTAAGTCTGATCCGATGGATATGGTTGGAACATCGGTAGATTTTTTTTGTTTTTACTAGCAACAGTATTACCTGCCCATAGTATTAAGTTTTGAAAATGTGGATTAGCCATTATGAACTCCTTTATTTTGTATTAATGGAAACCGAAACGGCCCTCATTAAGCTAATTAAACACAATATCATCTTACTCTGTATGGTAAAAAAAATAAACCTTTTATAAAGGTATAAAAAAAGGGTGCAAATGCACCCTTTATCAGTAGTTGAGTGATAAACCCTACTGGAGGTTCGATTAAGCTCCTTGAGAACCGAATACAGCTCTAAAGTTAGAGTACCCGAAAGAGTATCTTTCTCTAGCTTTGTATCGCATGTTACCTGTATCAAAGTCACCCTCTAACGCAGTTGACATTGGTGATCTTTCAAAATGCTTGAATCCATCAGGACAATCTGTCTTGAGGAAGAAAGCATCTGTATCAGTTAGGTAGTGGTTTACTACGTAACCGTCAGGAATCATTGCTGTATTTCTGATTGCGTTTACATCGTTATCAGATGTTCCTACTCGCCCTGGAGTTTGTAGAAGTCTATCTGCAACGAATACAAGTTGAGGAGGAACGATTAGTTTCATACCTCTCAAAGCAATATTGAGTCCACGATCATCTGTAAATGTGCTAATACTGATTAGCGCATCTTCAAGTGATGTTTCATTCAAGTCTGCCATAGTAGTCGCACGGTTTGCTAGTGTGCCACCGCCACTTAGAGGGTGGTCAGTTGCAATCAACACTTTACCGTCGCCACCTGCAACAGAGAACGCATTGTTCAATACTGCGGCTGCTTTGATTTGCTTGGTATTGGCCATAGAACGTGCAAGAGCTTTAGTGTATCTAGCTCCTAAACGGTCATATAAATTATCCTCTACCGCCTCTTCTGTTAGAGCAAAAGCAAGTGCTACAGTTTCGTGAGTGTAACGTGAAGTATAACCTTCGGAAGCGTTGTCAAATCTGACACCAGTTCCTTCTGCTTTTACTTCTGCATTACCGAAACCAGATATTAGAACTTCTTCTTCAAATGCTCGATCTGAAGATTCTGTATCAAATATCTCAGCATGTTCTGCTTCGTATCTGGCATATTCCATCCCGAACAGGGCGTTTAAACCAGGCTCTAGTTCTTTTGCTAATTGTGAACGATTAATAGCCATTATTTATACTCCTGTTACTGTGGTGTAGAAATGCTCATTAATGTATACGATTGCATTTACGTTAGCTGAACCTGTAGTGCTGTTGTCTGGATCAGTAGAGAATCCAACGATTCTAAACTGAGCAGTAGTAGCTGCTGTAGTAGAACTTATTTCAGCAGCGGACATACCAGTTTGTGTTGAACCAGAAGTGTAAGCCAACTCTACGTTGTTACCTACAGCAGTCTGTGCCAAAGAACCAGTACATTGTACTTCAAACAGAGTATCAGGATCATCTTCAACAAATGCTACAATATCCGAAGATGCTGTTTGACTAGGAAAATGAGATGAAAATACAACCTCA
>TARA_R100001594_G_scaffold141816_1_pt1 | contig 12245 bp, 20 predicted proteins | sample TARA_R100001594 | Tara Oceans TARA_R100001594 (sample SAMEA2622752) | marine metagenome | biome: marine biome (ENVO:00000447); feature: marine epipelagic mixed layer (ENVO:xxxxxxxxx); material: "saline water (ENVO:00002010), including plankton (ENVO:xxxxxxxx)" | depth 150 m | reverse complement strand
TCGTAGTTGACTTTTTGCTGATCGAAAATCGATGTGTATTCGGGAGCCGCATAATCGGACAATGTGGCAACCGCGTTGGAGTGGGTCACGTTAAGTGGCACGACATCCGTTTGGGGAATGTGTACCGTGGCACTCGCCTTACCAATCTTGGGGAACTGAACCGTCGAACCGACAACACCAGTCCGAGTACGGCAAGAACCATTCAACTTTTGAACGGCCTGATATGCCTGTTTCACTTCCGCCGCGAACAGCTTGGTAAAGTTTGTGCTTAGAGATACAGCCATCTCAAAGCTCCTGTTTCGAGTTAAATCAATTCGCCAAACAGGTGGGGAAAAGATTTCCGGCTGTGGCTTGCGGGTAGGCTCCCGCCGCTGCCAACCGTCTCGAAAGAACTTCGAGGTAGGGTTACGCCGACAATTTCATGGAATTGTTAGCGTGTCAATAGTCTTTTGGTTATAGATGGGAAATGGATATATCAGGAGCGCCGACGTTTGTGGCGGTCATGCCAGAATTTACTGGCCACGCGCAATTGTGAGTTAATGGTGCGGATCAACTCACACTCCTCTTTGATGATGCTGTTGTACCCGGCGCATATTTCATCATCTGTTTCCGCCGCCAAACTCTCTGACAATTCCATAACCCTGTCGATATGTTCACAGGACTCCGGCGGGATGTTGGGCTTATCAATGGCGCGGGACACAGAACATTAACCGAGACTAGGCATGTGTCCTTCTGCCTTTGGGTCCATTTTCTCTAGCTGCTGGTAGACCTTCTGGCGATACCCCGCGTCCGTATTATATTTAGGATCGGCAATCATGCTTTCGAGTTCCGATTGCGTGACCACATCCGAGGTGTCGGGCGCGGCCTGAATCGGAATGGTTTTCTCGCCATAATATTGCCGCAATCGGGTCAAGGCGCGTATGCCGTTTGCGGTTCCGCCCCAGACTTTGAACTCCTCGAAATCGTCACCCGTCCATGCCCCTTCACGCACCATCTCTTGCGCCCATTTAACGTGACCGTTGATTACCGCCTGTCCATCAGGGCCGAGTTTTTCGAGTTCTGCCTGTCGATCAAACTCTGCCTCTTGGGCGGTATCCTCTGGCCGGTTACTGGCAACAAGGCTGACAATGGATTCAAAATCGTCCTGTGTCAGCCCCCGCTCGGCGGCGACCTTCTTGAAGGAGCCGAGAAGCTCATCGTCTTCCGCCACCTTGTTATCCAGAAATTTCAAATCATAGGCACCGTCTTCCGGGACGATGTGGCGCCCATTGCGGAGTTTTTTGTAAAGCTCGGTCTGGCTTTTCGCCAATCCCTCGAAATCAGCGCCCTTCTCGGCATCCCAAAAACGATCCGCCAGCCAATCGGGCTTTTCATCTCCGGTAGCTGGGTCTGTATGGGCCGGTTCCGGTGCATTCTCCGCTGGCGCCGCGTCTTCCGGTGATACACTCGGCGCATCGGACAGTAGCCCTTCCTCCGGCGCGGCGTCTGTTGTTTGTGCCTGTACTGTCTCTGTCTCAGCCATCACGCCCCCCTCGCTCTATTGGCCCTCATCAACATTTCACGAATTAAAGTATTTTGCCCTTCCCTGTAAAAACCGAAATCGGTGTCATATCCGGGCGCCCAACAGGGTTGCATCAGATACGCACTCGTCAGCCATTCCAAGACCCGCTCGCCATCCGGGCCATCAAAGATATGCGCGAGGGCGCGGTCCAACGCCCCTTGCTCGGTAGCGCTTTGAGGTGGTGGCAAAGGCTGCTCGGCATTGACGCCCTCCCAACCGGGAGCGCTAATGTCGATTATATCCGCCATCAGGGCGCCGCCGCCGCTTCAGGAGGTGGCTGCTGCGCCATTTGTTGTTGCTGCATCATCTGTTGCGCCATCTGCTCCATCTCCATCCTCTCCTCCTCCGTTGTTCGCAACTGCATCGGGACGCCCAGCCTATCTGCTACCCAATCCGAGATAGCGTCCATCTTAACCGTGGCCATCCCTGTCGGTCCCATCTGCGTGGCAATGCTCATCCACTGCATCACATCTTGAACATCGTCCATGTTCTGCGCTTGGGCCAGGGGCGAAACCGGGACAACCTTAATCTCCTGGCCATTGATCGATAGCGGTAGCTTGGGAATAATCCGCGCTTCCTCCATGACTGCCATTGACCGCACCACTATCGGGACCATCGTTTCGGTGATGAGACGCCCGAATGCAGAGCCGAGATTGGTAGCTAGTTCGCGCATCCTCTCGACAATCTCGGTAGCGCTGCGAGCGCTCATGTTATCCGGCGGGAGGCTATCATCGAGAAGGATGCGCTTGATGTTCATCCGTAAATCTTGCAAGACAATCTGCGTCAATTGTAGATCACCGGCACGAGGCAGGGGTTGGAGAGACGCGCCTTGAGGGCCGGAGTTCCTGGCAACAGGTATAACGGCACCAGGGGCAATGCGGATCGTCTGAGGGTTCAGCACCCCGTCATCAACCGCCGTGTAGACACCCGAGACATTGACGCTGGCGTTTTTCAAGAGCAACTCGACTGTCTTGTTGAGGCTTTTGATATCATCCAGCGCTTGCACAACCGGACCTCTGCCATAAACCTCGCCGCTCACCTTCATGTAACGCGAAACAACCCACGGGCTGGTCCTCAGATAGCGGTACACCAGCATGTCCGATTCATCGCCGTCGCCCTTGTAGCAAATGTAGTAGTCGAAGCCGCCGTCCCGCACGTTGACCACCGTGCTCTCCTGTAGCTCAACAAGCTCTTGCGGCTTATCTTCCAAGAGGCGCTCAAGCGTTTCCGAAAGTTTGGCATCGGGCCATTCACGTTTAATGTTTTCAACCGGAGTGCGGATTTTCCGGTAGACGTTTTCCACCACACCCCCAGGCCCCTCCTCCAACGCCACCTGGAATTGGGGGATGGCGCGGAAGTTGATCGGCTTGAGTGCAGTTCCCGGCTGGATCAACATGATGCCGGTGCCAACAGAGAGGTCCATCAGGAACTCGCCTAGAGCCAAATCGAAATTTGTCTGGCGGATAAGCGTGAAAAATCTGTCGGTTAATTCCTGGCATCCCATCCGTACATCGGAATCGGATTCAGGCGGGATATCGGTCCCTGGCTGTAACGCCATCCAATGCTTATCGGGCGGGAACAGCCCAGACTGTAGCCGATTAGCAAAACGATTGACGCCGTGAACCGCCGTGCTGTCGAATACCTTGCCCGTCTTGTGCTTGCCGGATGTTCCAGATTTCCAGCTTCCGTCATACAGGTTCCGCTGGGGTAGAGCATATTCGTAACATTGCTCATAAAGATCGCGCCAGTTTTCCTTGGCCGACCACGCGGTATCAAACCGCTTTTTGATCTTTTCAACCGATTGCGAGGGCTTCCGCCTAGAACGTCGTGCCATGGTCTTTTCGATTAAAAATTGTACCGGAGGAGCCAAGTGTTGAGGCGTTGGTAAACGAGGACGCTAATAACGGACGCCGCCGTTGTCGGAGATTACGTTGTTCACCGGCTTCGATGGCGGCATTGTCGAACAACGGGTCTTTCTTCACGGGGGCTGTCGCCGCTGTCGCCGCTGTCTCGCTGGGCGCTGCAACGGGGGCTGGCTGTAAATAAGCGCGTCTTGGGCGAACAGGTGGAGGGCTATATCCCCCAACTGGGCCGGTCGCCGGGCTACCCCCACCACCCGCGCCAGTGCCGCCGCTCATTAACTGGACCCCGTTTTTTGCTTGAACGTCACATCACCGAGTTCCGTCTGCTCAGGAACGCCGAGATAGGCGCTTTGCGTATCCAGGAGCGGATCAACGGAGAGGAGGCTGCGTTTTCCACCTTGGCGACGAGCGCGGCGTCGGGCAGCAAGCGCCTTCGCGTCTTCCCGCTCCTTTGCCTCAATGCGCTGTTCTTGCTCCTTCTGCATCCGCAGAACTTCCGGGTCTGGCCCTGGGGGCGGTGGCGGTGGCTTTGGGGAACTCAGAATCCCACCCATCCCTTAACCTCGCAAATATGTAAAAATCTTCACCATCAGGGCCGTATTTTTGCAACAAACCCTCCTCTAAAAATCGCATCTTCTTGATCCACCGTATAGCCTGAAAGTTTCGTGAATGAACCGTGCATTGCAGGCGATTCATCAATAACTCGCCAATATAAATATCAAACATTTCCTTTGCGACGCGGTGGAAGGTGCGGCCATACAGCGGTAACTCAACATCCGTGACCATCCACACTTCACCGACACCGCGCCACAGGGGAACAATGCCGAAAGCGCACACGGGTTTGCCATCTGCAACCCCGCACCAAGCATATCCGATGTTATGATAGGATTTCGTCAACTCCTCGTAATTGGGTATATTGTCGGGAAACACTTGATCCCATTTACGCAGGGTCATCAGCTTGAGAAGGCCGGGATGAAACTCGACAAGTTTCCGCGATTCATCGAGTTTCATGTAGCGATTGAGTGCGGTGATATCGTCAAGCATCGTAAATATCGAAATCTATTTTCGCCTGTGGAATTTGCCGCCATGTCATGGGGCGTCGGGTCATCCGCTTGTGTTCGCCACCGCCTAGAACGAGGTAGCCATAGGCGTCTCCAACGTGGCTGTGTTCGTTCTTGTTGGGAACATCCTTGAAGCGCTCTTGACCGGCGCCGATGGCAACACGGGAGAAGTGGTAGCCCCCGGCCAGCGCCTTACGGATACGGGCGCATTTGCGACTAACCAGCAATCCGGGCTTCTTGTCGATGAAGCGGATCATGGGCGCTGCCATTGCCTCACGCCGCGTTTTCCAATCATTCGTCGCCGTGGGACGCGCCAACAAGCCAATGGATTGGAGGTAAGCAAACGAGGTGGTTTCGTAAATCTGGTCGCGCTGCTGGCCCGCCGGATCGCCCCAAATCATCACCTCCGCTTTATGGAACAGGGTTTCTATTTCCGCCTTCAGTTTGGTGCCGAAATTCTCCAGCCCCATGTCAAACGTGACGAGTTCATGGATTATCCGCCATTGGCCGCTGACCGTCCGTTGGCCAAAAACAGCGGCGGGTGTCAGTCCGAAATCAAGGCCGATTTGCAGGGGAAGCGTTGGATCGTACTCAAGCGTTTCCTCCGTCATCGCCTCGTCGTCATACTCAGGCGTGATCGGCTTGCCCTCGACAACGTAGGTATATTCCCCCTTTGCATAGCAGCGTATCCAGTCCAGATTCTTCCCGCCGACGAGCTGATCATAATACCCAGGCGGCAGGTTCTTGACGTTTTCGGCGGAAGGATTTGCCATCCACCATTTACCAGCCGACATCACAAACCCATTGAACTCGGCGTTTTCGGGTAAATCCGTCTCCGGCACCTCAAGCACACCGGACGGTTGGCGGTGGAAATCCCAGGCATAGGTGCCAAGCGGCGCCTCCTTGCCCTCTGCCAGCCGCCAGTACCAGTGATCCGAGTCACAGGGGTTGGTATCCATCCAGATACCGCGCCATGTGGGACCGCCATCGGCCTTTGTCGGGTATCTTCCAACGCGGTGGGTTAAGCCGTCCACAATGGCTTTAGGCAACTCACGGCACTCATTGATCCAGGCGCCGGTCAATTCCAACGAAAGTAATTTACGCACATCCTTTGGCTGGTCCAACGCGAGAAAAATCACCTCGCAATCGACGCCGTGGGCGCCGTCGCGGCTGGGCAGTTTGATGTGATGGGTGATGGGCGGCGACCAATGCGCCCTACCCCAGATGTTCTCCGGAAATATCTCCATCCATGTTTTGAGGGTGGTGGTTCTGAGCATCGGGTAGGAGTTCCGCACCACGACAAACCTGGAGTAGCGGATGCCGTCACGGGGAGATGGTTTCTGTTTGACCGCTCTCAGCATGATCTCGGCGGCACAGGCGTAACTCTTGCCACTTCCCACCGGCCCCATCAACCCGCGCACAAATTTATCCGAATTAAGAAACTTCCAGATGGTGGGGGCTGTGGAGAAATCGAGGTTGAGGTCAGCCGTGTCACTCATAAGCTGCCGCCGGTAGCGAATAAATCATTTTGCGTTAGCCTTAGATTCCAATGCACCGGAGTTTGGATTGCGTCAATTTTTCGAGCCATTCGTTCCGGGCAAACTTGCATCTGCGCGTAATTGATAGCCACGTTCACGCTATCGGCGCTCGCAAAAGGCCAATGCTCGCCCTTGGTGTCTAAGCCACGCAACATATGCACCCAAGGTATCGGCCCATTTTTAGCAAGGACGTTAAAAACCAAATCCATACGCCGACACCAATTTTCACTTAACACTTGCCAGTATTGACCACTGGACCCAAAACAAACCTTTCCCCACCCGCCTTCAGTTAAACTCAACAAATGCTCGACTGGTTCATCAACGTGCCACACGACACCCGCTAGGTCTTTGCGATGTGGCCATTGTTTTATTAGCCCTAAGTTTTGCTCAACACTGCCGCCAATCACATCCGGGACCACAGCCCAATGCGGATGACCTAGACGGGGTTCGAGCCACTGATAATAACCGTCCCAATCAGTATGTTTTTGCTTTGTGTAAAATGAGAAAGCGCCATTGTCGTGCATAACCGATTGCGCATGTGTCAATGACCAATCATCGTCTCGATGATCGGCAAAACTGACGCACATATGCTTTCCGGCCATCTTTTGCCTCTCAAGTTTCGGCGTAAATGGCGTTCCGTGATAGTGGATCATGGCGAAAGCCGCTGAAAGCATCGAGCGCGATACCGCATAAAGGCTATCACGGGCAGTGCGATGATTGCCGCCCATAGCTTCCCAACAACTTGCCCCTCTATAAACGCCACTGAACCAAACGCAATGAAAAGAAATAAAGCGCTATCAGCAATTGCCCCCACAAGCGAGCTTGCCAAAACAGCCAAATACAGTTTGTTTTTTTGAAGAGGGTGATAGATGCCCGTATCTAGCAGTTCCGACACGACAAACGCGACAACTGACGCCAAGACCAAATATGGATCAGCCACCATCCAACTCAGAATGGCCCCCAAGGCAATTGCGCCGAATGCCCACAACAAACCACCTGTTCGATGCACGAGATCGCGCAGGACCAAGGCAACTCCTATAGCCAGCACACCACTCGGCGCATCAAGTCCGGGTGCAACTGGGATTAAGCACGGACCATCAGGAACACAGGTTGTGCCAACATTGCTGATCAAGTAGTTGGCCAAGGGCATACAAGCAGCAAAACCCGCTGTGTATAGAATTAGCTTAACCATCTTTTTCACTCCTTCCCCTCGCCAACTTCCTCATAGGTGGTGGTCACATCCGGCCCAACCATCTTGATGCCGACAACGGACGGGGCATCCGGTCCTTTTTCCGGCGCTTCCAGCAACCCCGCCGACTTGGCAAGGACACGCAGAACGGAAACCTTATCGTGCATCTCAAGCTCCAGCGTCGGCTCACCGCCGCGTGACTTGGTGACGCGGATACGCTTAATGGCACAGGCCACCTCGTCGGGGATATCCGCCGATGCCTTGACCTTGACGTTTCCCTCCGCATCCCAGGTGAGGACATCGGTGAGATTGGCACCGGCAATATTGAGGAGGTATTGCGCCACGGCGTTTTTGTTGTGAGCGACCACATCGTTGCGGCCACGGAGGCGTTGTTCCAGCCGCTTAACGCCGCCAAAGCGCCCTGTCGGACTATGTGTCCCGGCCATCGGCCAACTCCTCCATCCAGATTTCCGCCATCGTTTTGATGATGCCGTCCGGTCCCTCGAATGCTTGCGGTGGAGGGCGTCCCAGCATCTTGTAGACGGAGGCGTGGTTTCTTCTGGGAGCTTGCTGGCGGAGCCACAGCCAATGCTCGACGGCGATTTCCTCCGCTTCTTTCACCAACTTTGTCATGCCCGAATTTCCGTAATCTTGATGCCGTATTCAGCTTCGGTGAGTTTTTTCTTGAGGCGGTAGATTGCTGTTCGCACCCCTTTGACATCCTCGATCACCGCCTCGCCGTTCTCGGTGTAGCGGAAATCGGCGTAATAGCTGCATATGGGCCGGTTGTTCAGCGTGATCGGGAATTTCGGCTGCATTTCGAGATCCGATATTTCCCCCTGACGCTGGCGTTCGCGCAGCAGCACATACCTGTTGGCCTCTGCCTTGGAAGCAAACTTGATGCCGTCAACAACGGTACGAATATTTCCGTATTTCGATCTAGGCATTGCCCTCAACGCCCGCGCTAGCGTTCGATAGTTGATGAAAATTCTGCTGGTTTCCACGTTGCTCGACGTAGAGCATCCCGGCGTCGATGGAAGGCGCTGGGCCGTCATAGGGCTTGAGAAAACTGGCCAGGGTATCGCCACCGATGCCGGAAAAAGGTTTAACCACGAGTTGGCGCACCCCGCGTTTGCGATCAAACCTTGACGCCATCGTGAGCCGCTCATCACGCACCAGACTATGGGCTTCTTCAATCGTCATATTGGCGAGACGCTTCCAAATGATACGCGCTTTCCTGTCTCGTTTCGGAACGATGGGACATTCTGCGATAGCGATCCAGGAACTTGGTTTCCTTGCCCGAGAACTCATTGATCTTCCTTTCCAGCGCTTCCAGGGCGAGAACCCGGCGGCGGCACTTTTTCTCAATTTCCGTTTTCAACTCCTTCCAAGTCGGCCACCACTGACTGAGTTCCGGGGCTTCGCGCAGCGTCTCAACCACGGCGTCACGGGGGTAGGACTTCAGTTTCTCGCTATAGGCTTCCAGGGTAATATCCAGTTCAGGTGCGCTCTGAGACTTGTGGCTCGTCAAAGCCCACAGGCGGTTTAACTCCATCAACACTTCACGATCCGGTGCCGGGGCCATCGACCTCGACAACTTCGCGTGGGTCTCCGTAACGGCTTCCAAAGTCGGATCGCCTTCGATCTTGTAATGACTAATCCGGTACGTCCCAGATGTTGCTGGATAAACCGCGTCGAGCCAAAAACCGTTCCGAGGCTTCGACAATACCGTCGCCGCGTGATGATCTGCCGCGAGGGCGTTGGTTTGTGGTTCGCTTCTGGCCAGGGCTGTCGTATTCGTCATCCCATCTCTCCTGATTGAGCCATGTCGATGGATGGCAGATAAAATTCGGGTCCGGGTCGTAACGTGACAACCCGTCCATAATTTTTTCGTGGGAGGTTTTTTTAGCGGCTTTCAAGTAAGATTTTCTGGCAGCACCCTTGCCGACCTTCAGAGGGTATTTTTGCCAAAATTCATCAAAGGATTTTTCGTCGTTTTGATGCTGTTCCCTATAAGATAAAGAAAGTGACGGTTCTATTGACGGTTCATACCGCGCTAGCGCGGGTATAGTTTGTGCAACTCCGCTAGGTTTAGATTTTATAATACCGCGCTGGCGCGGGGTTATGATTTTGTACTTTGTTCCCGGTTTTCCCTTCTCACTCGGCACCGTTCCGACGCGGGAAATTTCACCCATTTCAATCAACCGGGAGATGTTTTTACTGACGTTTGAAACATGAACATTTGCATACTTTGCGAGGCGCGAAAGACTTGGCCACGCCACGCCGTTTTCATCCGCATGATCGGCTAATGCCAGCAAAATAAGACGCGCCGTTCCTTTAGCCTTGGAATGCTCCCAAACATCCCTGTAAGCCTCCAGACTCACGCCGAGGCCCTTCCCATCAGACGCACAAAGCTATCAAGACGCTGCCTGTTGGATGCCCCACGCTCCTCCAACCCAACCTCGATGAACTCAATCACCAGCCGGGTCATACTGGTTCCCTCTAGCGCTCCCTGCGCCTTCAATCGCGTATGCAAGTCAGACGGCACCATGAAAGTCGTTAGAATTTTATCGGTATCTTCTTCGCTCATCGCCATTCCCCTGGTTCCTCTCGTTCACCCGTACAACACGGTTCAACCACTTGGTCGCAGATGTTGCACTGAAAATGCCCATGTACATCCACAGGCTCACATTCCTGATGACAGAATGGGCAAAACTGTATTAACCGGCGACTTATCTGTTCAGACATCGGGCAACCCAAACGGATCATCATTAAAAGCCGTACCGCCGCCCTTGTTCTGCTTGTCAAACGGAGGCGCCATCATTAACCGCACCTCAAACTCGCCCTTGTCATTCATCTGCCCAATAGGAAGCGCATCCAAGACCAAACTAAAGCCGTCCTTGCCCTTCCACGGGAAAGCCACGCCAATGCGATTGCCGTAACTCTTGCCGTCGCTACCCTTCCGCATCACCTTCAACTCATACCTGTCAGCCATCCACTCGCTCCTTCAACAGTTGTGAAATCTCAAATCCAATCGCCGCGTATCCAGCGATATCAACCCAGCTATCCGCATGTGTCGGGTCTTCCAGCAATCGAGCAACCTTCAACTCAACGCAGCACAGCACCGCTCTCAATGCCCCCACATCGACCTCAAGCACCACCTCCCACAGCCTAGATAGACGACGGAAGTTTTCATCAGGCGAGCCATAGGACGCCCTACGCTCCTTCACAGCGGCATCAGCTAGAGCGAGGCATTCATGGGCTAGGGTCATTCAGAAAACCTCGAAATATTTTTGTGGTTTACCCCACTACGCAGGACGGGGGCCGGGGGGCGGCAGGTCGCTTTTCCAAACCGCGTTAATTCATTTTTTTTCCTGGCGGCGCCGCAATCAATCGCGTGGTTTCGCGTCGTCCATATCGTGGTGCTTGGTTTAGACGTTGGACACACGGCCTTCACCGGCTCAGGAAACCGAGATGGACCGGCGGGTTGCGGCGGTGTTGTCGGCACTCCATGAGGTGCGCGGTGGCCTTGCTCTTGATGCTATCGGCGCTCTCGATTGACAGCGCCTTTCGCGCTGCTGTGAACGCTGCCTCATTTACGAGCCTGAGCTGGCCGGTCAATCCCTGGCATTCTTTGCAATACCATTGCGCAACCCTCTCCACCTCCGCTAGCTCAATCGCCTCCGCCCCACTTCGCTGGTTACCCTGGACGCTCTCCACCGCTTCCGCTTCCGCCTGCTTTGGTAATGTCCGCTCATCGATCGGCGGCGGATCTTCTTTGGTCATGGCGTCATGCAAGTCATCCACAGTTAGCCTGCGGTCATAGACCACCCTGTGAACCGTTCCCATCACGTGCCGCCATTTCTCGTGCGATCTATGCCTACTCACCACCTCGACAAACTTCCCGCGCCTTAACTTATCCAACGCCCGCGATATCGTGCGCTCGCTTATGGGCTCTTTGAGCTTGTTCAAATCAGTAAACATGGTGCGGATGTTTGGCCATGCGAACCCTTGATTATTTGCGTAGCTACACAACACGCAAAGCACCCGGAACTCTTTGTCCGTAAGCCGCTTGTCCGTCACCGCCGAGCTTGGCACACGGGCAAAGAATGACGGCGGTCCACCATTTTTTTTTCCCGAATTTTGGCTTTTCGTCCATAGGCTTACGCGATTTGATATCTATTAATGTGATATAGCCTGTTGACACTATCAGAAATAGGCATATATTCCCATCATGAACGTTGCATTAAAGTTTGAGGAGGAGGACTAGAACATGACCGATTTCGAGAAGCATCAAGCAGACGCGCAACGCGCCTTCCAAAAAGCGCTCGACACTGGGCGCCTGTCATATTCCGAAACCGCCGTAAATTTTGTTGGCCATTATATGTATATGGGGCCAAAGGCTGGTGGCGAAGGCGACGCCTTCAAGCATTCGCTTACCCGCGAGTATCTCGCTTAGAGGAGAGTTAGAAAATGACCACACTCGACACGATGCGGCCAAACTGGCAACGCCCATGGCACGTCACTGCCGAATATAATGGGCTCCGCTACCTTATCACCCACGCGCCAGATGTTGGCAGCGCGGAGCAGGTGGCGCTGGATTATGTCGGCACGTTCACCAATGCCAGATTTTACACTGGCGATGTTTATGCTTCACAGGCCATCGATGGCAACGCCCGCGATTTTCGCGCAGCTTATCAGTATGCCTAATCATTAACTAAACAGCCCCGCCCAGCGCTGACACGCCGAGCGGAGCCTAATCGCAAACCCTGATAAGGAGGGGATACGACATGACCAACACTAGCACACGAGGCGCACTTAGGACACGATATCACGGTCCAACGAACTATCGAGGCTCGCGCATCATCGTAACTCACCCGGTAAACGGCAAGCGCTACACCTACGATTGGAATTACGCGCTAGACGTTAGCGAAAATCACGCGGCAGCGGCGCAAGAATACCTGGACAAATTCCACGACCATTCCGACCAAATAGACGGCCCCGGCCTATGTTTTGACGATGATTATTTTTGGG
>TARA_R100001594_G_scaffold59790_1_pt1 | contig 12253 bp, 19 predicted proteins | sample TARA_R100001594 | Tara Oceans TARA_R100001594 (sample SAMEA2622752) | marine metagenome | biome: marine biome (ENVO:00000447); feature: marine epipelagic mixed layer (ENVO:xxxxxxxxx); material: "saline water (ENVO:00002010), including plankton (ENVO:xxxxxxxx)" | depth 150 m | reverse complement strand
GAATACGATAATGATGAAGTATTAGAAAAATTATTTGAGGAAGAACTTGAAAAATTAAAATATGATTTGAGTTTAACACTTGAAGAAAAAGAAGGTTTGGCAGAAATCAAGGCAATAGAAAGATTTTATGCTTAGTAAACAATTTAACAGATGGTCAGAATATAATTATTTTGACCATCTACTTTTTTTAAAGTAGCAGGACAATGAGTATAGCAGATGAATTTAAGTTAAAACCAATTCCTAGAAGTAGACAAAGTAATAGAAAATTATCAACTAGGAATTTAAAGAAAGTATCTCAGTATAAAGATGTTAATAAAATATTATCACAAGGAAATAGAACTGCATTAGATACTGCTTTTGGTAAACAATACTTTCCAAATGTATTGAAAAAAGGGAGTATAAGATAAAAGGAGATAATCATGACAATTAATATTACGCATTTATATAAATCGGAAGAAGAAACAGTTTTATACTTACTGACCGATATACAAAGAAATGAAATGACTATTCACAATGAAAAGAGTTTAGTTGTTTATCTTAATAATGGTTATGATAAAATTTTAGAATGCAAAGAATGGAATTGTTATGAAAGTTCGGCAACCATACAAAATGTAAAAACAATAGATGATATTTTTGAGGTATGTAATTTATTCAAGAGATCCGAAATGATACCGAACAAAACGTATCCAACTGAATTTATAAATATGTATTATGATTTACACATAAGGAGAATATTATGAATGAGCAATGTCCAAGATGCCAGAGTATTGGTCAGATGATTGATGTACATGGTCACTATCAATGTTCAATTTGTGGATCTATTGTAGAAGATTGTTGCAATGGAGAAACCTGCTCCCCGAAAAAACAAAAAACTTATTTTTTAAGAGTGAGAGCAGATTATGTTGGTTATTTTCAAATTGAGGCAGATACACTTTCTGAAGCTGAAAAGAAAGCAACGGAAAAATTTAATCTTGAAATGAATGATGAAATTGATGGGTCTTTTGATATAGAAGAGTATCAACCCGAAGAGGATAATTATTTATGATTATCCGAAAGTATGAATTATGTTCATTATGTTTAGGTGAAGGAATGGTAAAATTAATTCTTCCTTTATCTGAAAAAACTAATGGTCATGATGAAACGGACATTTCAATAGAATGTCCGAAATGCAGAGGTATTGGAGAGTTAGAGTATGAGTCCAATACCGAAATAAACTGAAATCAAAAATAGGAGGATACAATGCCAAATCATTGTACAAATGAAATATACTTTAGTTTTAAGACAGTTGAAGATAAAGATCGTTTCTTAAAAAATGTTAAAGGTAAAGATGATGCAGGAAATGAGTCTGATTTTACTTTTAATTCTATTATACCAATGCCCGATAACAAATGGGATTATGATTGGTGTTGTAAAAATTGGGGAACCAAATGGGATTGTTATGACTTAGATATTGGTCATGATATGTCAGACTCTTCTATTGGAATAAATTTTTTTACTGCATGGTCGCCACCAATTAATATTTTACAAAAAATACTTGAGGATCCAAAGTTTTCTAAAGGTCTGGAATATGTCAGATGGTTTTATCGGGATGAGGCAGATATGTTTTGTGGATATCTTGATGATGATTGTGGTTTGACAGATGGAAACGTAGATCGTCCATTAGTATTTACAGGAACCTATGATGCTTAGACACGTAGATTTATGTAGTGGTATTGGTGGTTTTTCTCTTGGATTTCATTGGGCAGAACTATCCAAACCAATTTTGTTTTGTGACACCGAAGAATGGTGTCGCAAAATACTCGCAAAGAATTTTCCAAATGTACCGATAGCTAAAGATGTAAAGGAGTTAGCAAATGATCCAGAAAGACTTGTTCCCGACCACGACATTCTCAGTTGTGGATATCCCTGCCAACCATTCTCAGTCGCAGGACTTAGAAAAGCAGAAAAAGATGACCGTCACATCTGGCCGAGCATCTTTAGAATTATTGCACAAAAAAGACCCTCTTGGGTCGTTTGCGAAAACGTTTATGGTCACATTGCCTTGGGTCTCGACAAAGTGTTGCTTGACTTGGAAAGTGAAGAGTACGCCTCAAGGACGTTTGTTGTTCCTGCTTGTGCCAAAAATGCTCCCCACCGAAGAGATAGACTCTGGATTATCGCAAAAAATGTGGGCGACACCGAATACAATGGATCATCTTCCACCAAGATCAGAAGAGGCAACGAAGAAAATGCAGGAGGGTCACAGAAAGGGAAGATCCAGACCAAGCAACTTGAGGGAGCAAGTGGACGAGAAAACCATGCGACTTTGGCCGACTCCGAATGCTTGGGATGGTTCGAGAGGTCCGAGGAGCAAGAAGAATTTGATCGAGAAGGAACATCAGATAAACTTGATTTCAGCAGTGAAGGACGCACAAGATCCAGAACCAGTTCATCTATGGCCGACTCCAATGGCGAGAGATTACAAGGGAGCGAGGAAACCAGAAACATTGAAGAATGCAGGACGGACTCCAACCAATTCTTTACCAGACATGGTGGCACATCAGATGTGGCCGACACCAACTGCAAACGAACATCACGCAGGAAGAACATGGCAGGGTCAAATGCAAAAGATGTTAGGCAATCATCCAGATTTGGGGAAGACAAAAACATCTGGTTCGTTGAACCCAACGTGGGTCGAGTGGCTCATGGGATACCCAAAAGGGTGGACAGACTTAAAGGATTAGGAAACGCAATCGTTCCACAAATCGCCATGCAAATTGGTTTAGCTATTAAGAATGAACGAAGTTGAAACAGGTAAATTAGGTGAGCATATTTGTTGTGTTCGCCTAATGAAGTTAGGATTTAATGCTGAAATAATTAATCTTAGCAAAACAGATGTTATTGTGGATATTAGAGGAAAACTTCTTAGGGTGCAGGTTAAATCAAGTTCTCTAATAGCAGATAGTTCCAGAAAAATGAGATCGTCTTATCAGTTTGCAGTATCTCATTCTGGTAAAAAGAAACCATTAAATTTATCTCATTGTGATGTTATGGCTTTTGTTTCTATACCAAAAGAAAAAGTTTATTTTATGCACATAGATTTAATTGGTGGAGCATCCTCAAAAAGAATTAATAAAAAATATTTTGAAGAAGAAGATTTAGAACAAAGAACATTTATAAAATGTTTAAAACATATAGGAGTGATTAAGTAATGTGGAAAGCTATGGCTTTAGTTTGTATGATTGAAAATGGAGAAACGAAATGTCCAACAGTTCATTTTGAAAAAGAGTTTGAGAACCAGAAAGAATGTGAAGTTTGGTTAATTAGAAAAAGATTCTATGGAATGCCATTAAATAAAAAGATAGTTCTTGATGATTGTTATAAAAAGAAGTAATTATGTGGAGTAAGGAGAAAAAAATGAAACAATCACAGATTTTATTGGTAAATGATTATTTAAACCATTTAAGAGGTAAATTAGTACGATTTATTATGGAAGAAGATGATATGCTTGCTATTCATAATTTAATGGAAGTAGTTGCTGATCTAAGATTAGTTTATAATAAAGAAACAAAAATGTATGAGGCTCCAGAAAATGAAGAATGAAGAAGATAATAAAATTTGGAGAACTGTTAGTCTACCAGAAGATATTCACGAAAAGTTAAGACACATATCCGAAATTGAGGATAGACCGATTAACAGACAACTTGCCCGAATTATCAATCAAGTTTATGAGGATAATTATTCTAATTTAAAATCTTAGAGCTAATACCCTCGATTTCATCATAGTAAGCATCAACCACGATTGAACTTATTATAGTTGCCATATCAACTTGACTCTTGGCTGCTTGAACACATAACCATTCAACAACTTCTGAAGATAGTTGTGCATTGACTCGGCCTTGGGGAACTCCTCTTGTTCTCCAAAGTGCAACAAGTTTTTCCCTTTCCTCACATTTATCACAACGACCCGAACTTTTATTTATTTGAGTTTTACAATCAATACAAACACTCATTTTTTTCTCCTTTTTGGAAAAGGCACTACATTGTTCTTGTTATTTATTTTAACAATTCCCCGAATAAATTTTTCTGCAATATCGTGGCTTAAACCAGTTAATGCCTTAAATTGTTGTCGAGCTTTTTTATAGGTGAGAAGACCTTTTTTAAAATCTATAAGAACATGTATCCCTGCAATTACTTTTGGATCAATCTCATTTTCATTTGCTTTATCTCTAGCCATTCTCTTTCATCTTCTCCTAAAACTTTTGCTCCGATTTTAATTTTATCTTTTAAAGATTTAATTATCTTTTCGTCTATTGTTCCTTCACAAAGTAAATCAATATATAACACCGATTTATCTTGTCCTATTCTATGACATCTATCTTCACTTTGAGAACGAATATCTAAATCAAAATCATTTGCATAGTATACAACTGTTTTGGCTTGATTTAAAGTTAATCCTCTACCTGCCGTATTCGGATTGCCTACTAAAAATTTTAATTTAGAGCTTGCATTTTCAAATTCATTAATAACTCTTTGCCTTTCTTTTTCAGAAGTATCCCCGAAAAAAGAAGCTGCACTTTGTTCCCCAAACAATTCTTTTAGTTTATTGGTGATAGAAATAATGTCGTATCTAAACCTAGACCAAACAATTAATTTCCCCGAAGTCTCTTGGCATATATCTATTAAAGCATCTAACCGGGATGTTGGAAAACTAATTGTTTTACCCTCATCTGATTTTAAATGACCCGAAAGTATTTGTTGCAATCGGAGCATTTGTGTAATCATTTCTTGAGTAGATACAATCTCTCCATTATCAAACATAAGCAATGCTTCTTTCTGTATTTTCTTATACATTTTTTCTTGGTCTGGAGTCATTGTTACATACCGAACAGTATAAATCTTTTTGGGTAGATCTAAGCAATCTTCTTTTAAAACCCGAAAGGTAAAAGGTTCGAGTTTCTCGGTAAGTTCTTCGAGGTTCTTATAACCTATGACTTGTCGAAAGGATCTAGGACCCATCTGTTTTTGATTGAGGATAGCATATCTGCCTTGAAAGGAATAAAAGGAACTATGCCCTAAAGCACTGTCTTGTAGAAACTCACATTGAGAATAAAGATCCATAGGAGATTGTGTAATGGGAGACCCAGTAAGAATTCTTTTATATCTAAAATGCTTGGCTATCTTTAACAAAGACTTAGTTCTTTTTGATTTTGGATTTTTAATTGTTGTAGATTCATCTACTGCAATCAACCCCGACATACCATATTTTTTTGCAAACCATTCAGCAGCCTCAACTCCTTTTCCACTTGCATTTGAAAAAGCTTCAACATTCATAACAAAAATTTTCATTTTGTTATATCCAGCATTAATCATTGTATGTATTTCTTCTTTTAGTGCTTTTGTTAAATTAGCACTCCATTTAGATAAATATACTGGTACAGTTTCCCAAAAATGTTGTGGTATTTCTTTTTCTGTCCAGTTTCTGTATACTCCTTTAGGTGCAATGATAAGAGCAAAATGGATTTCTTTCTCTATATGTAATCTGGCAATATCATCAATAAGAACTTTTGATTTACCAGTTCCCATCTCCATAAAAAAACCAAAATGCTTTTTACCAGTACAGGCTCGAAGAGCATCTATTTGATGTTTAAATGGTTTAGTTTTAAATTTGTAGTTGACTTTCATAAATGTCCTCCTATATGTTATATATATAGTAACAATCCTGTTACTTGTCAAACTTAAACCTGAAGAGGATGTACTTGTCATGAAGACAGATATTTTTGAAGAAAATATGTTTGTAGATTCAGATACGTTAAATAACGTAAATGTTGAAGAAACAAAAAGCCTATCTTCCTTAGTTCAACAACTAAATGATGTTTCTAGCAAAATTACAAAATGTGAGGAACATTTAAAAGTTTTGAAAAAGGAAAAGCAAAGACTATCCATTGAAACTATTCCAGAGCTAATGGATGAGATGGGAATAGAAAGGTTAGATGTAGATGGTGCAACTGTTACGTTGAAACCATTTGTATCTGCTAGTATCCCATCTGATCGAAGACAAGAGGCATATACTTGGCTTCGTGAAAATGGATTGGATGACATTATTAAGAATGATGTTATCCTATCGTTTAGCCGAGGAGAGGATAATGTTGCAGGTTCTTTAATGGGAGAATTAGAGCAACGTGGTTTTCATCCCGAAAGCAAAACACACATACACTCAATGACACTCAAAGCTTTTGTAAAGGAGAGAGTGGAAAAGGGTTTACCAATAGATCTTGATTTGTTCGGTGCTTTTGTGGCTCGAACTGCTGACGTAAAAAGGAGAAAAACATAATGGCTAGTCAAGCAAACTTACCTGCAAATATTATGGATGATATATTTGCAACTGCGGGGGAAGGTGTTGATTATGATACATCTGAACTGCAAATTCCTTTTGTGAGGGTAATCCAGGCATTATCACCACAAGTAAAAAAGAATGATCCTGCATTTATTAAGAACGCAAGTGCAGGTGATGTTTTCAATACTGTTACAGGACAGTATTGGGAAGGAGAAAAAGGAATACACGTTGTTCCTTGTTTTCAGCAAACCAAATATTTTGAGTTTGTACCTAGAGCCGAAGGAGGAGGATTTGTGGGAGAGGTTGAGATAAATAACCCAGACATTTCCAAAACTCAAAGAGTGGGTGCTAGTGAAATATTACCTAATGGCAATGAGTTAGTTAAATCTGATCAACATTTTTGTTTGTTATTAGGTGAGGATGGTATGTTTCAACCAGTGATTGTGGATATGAAATCAACGCAACTAAAAGTATCTAGACGTTGGAAAACACAAATTGCTATGTTGAAAATAAAAGATCCGAAAGGTCAGTTAAAAACTCCTGCCTTGTTTGCAACAGTGTGGTCTTTAAAGACTACAGAAGAAAGCAACGATAAAGGTAGTTGGTATAACTGGAGTGTTGAAATGGTAAAACAAGTAGATGATAAAAACTTGTTTTCGGAAGCAATAAGCTTTCGTAATTCTGTAAAGTCTGGTGCAGCTAAAGCCGTGGAAGAAGATCATGGCTCTGACAACGAAACTGAACAAGTACCATTTTAATCTGTTAGGGGATGTGCTTTTCTCCATGGGTGCATCCCCTATCTTTTGGAGAAGTTATGAATTTAACCGATAGGTTTATGTTGGCATTCAAAGGTTCTGATTTTGCTCATGGACAAACTGAAATTGGTAATAAAAGAAGAAACGGTAAAACTGAAGCAAAAAGTTTTATTGTTAAACAACCATTGACTAAAGAACTTATCCAAGATCATTTGGATGGTAAAAAAGGCATTGGTTCTATTCCGATTAACAAAGATAACAATTGTTACTTTGGTGTTTTAGATATTGATACTTATCCAATAGATCATGTTGAAATTAGGAAAAAGTGTGAGAAGTTAAAGCTACCATTGGTTGTTTGCAGATCAAAATCTGGTGGAGCACATTTATTTTTATTTATGAAGGAAGCAACAAGGGCGGCAGAGGTTCGAGATTATTTGGGAGAGATCTCTGCAGCATTAGGTTATTCGGGTTGTGAGATATTCCCGAAACAAGATGAGATTTTATTTGAACGAGGTGATGTAGGTAATTTTATTAATCTTCCATACTTTGATGCGAATAATACAATTCGATATGCGATAGATAAAAAAGGTGATGATTTAACTTTAGAGGAATTCTTAAATGAAATTGACAAGTCAAAAGTTTCTTTGGCCGATTTGGAAAAAATAGATTTCGGCACACAGAGAGAACAATTCAAAGATGCTCCACCTTGTTTGCAGATGTTTCTGTTAATGGGTATTCCCGAAGGAACGAGGAACAATGTCATGTTTAATTGTGGTATTTACGTAAAGCGTAAGTTTCCCGACTCTTGGAAGGAAAAACTGGAAGAAATGAACCAAAAATACTGTCTTCCACCTTTACCAGCATCTGATATCGTAACTTTACAAGGTCAGCTAGATAAGAAAGAATATTTTTATACGTGCAAAGCCGAACCATTAGTGAGCCATTGCAACAAATCGCTATGTATGACCCGACAGTTTGGTGTGGGAACTTCTGAAGCATCTCCTGAAATAGGTGGTCTTACTATTCTTTTATCTGATCCAAGATTATATTTCTTAGATGTAGATGGTAAAAGACTTGAATTGACTACAGAGCAATTACAAATGCCTATACAGTTTCAACGTGCTTGTATGGAACAAATTAATTTTATGCCACCTTTAACTAAATCGGGAGATTGGCAACCAATTGTAAATGATCTTTTAAACAATGCTACAGAAATAGAAGTATCAGAAGAATTAACTGGCTTTGGTCAGTTTAAAGAACTTTTGGAAACTTTTTGCATGAGTAGAATCAGAGCAAAGTTTGCAGAAGAACTCGCAGTAGGAAAACCTTGGACAGAAGATGATAAGACTTACTTCACTATGAAGGGTCTTCAAGAGTTTTTAAAACAGCGAGGTTTTACTTTATACAATCGTCCACAAATCCAACAAAGATTAAAAGATATGAATGATGGAAATGTGTGTAATGGAATGTACAAGGTAAAAGATGAGAATGGGAATTGGACAAACATAAGAGTTTGGTGGGTTCCCAAATTTAAATCAGCAGAGGTAGAGATACCTATTAACAACGAAGAGGAGTTTGAGGAAGATGTCCCTTTCTAACAAATACATAAAAATAGGAGAGATTACCGAAATTCTTGGTGTTTCTCGATCAACAATATACAAATGGGTGGAAGAGGGTTCTTTCCCGAAACCAGTTCATTTTGGTGATGCAAAAAAGAATTCTACTATTAGGTGGATTCAAGAAGAAGTAGAGGAGTGGCTAAAGCAAAGACCAAGAGAAAAAACAGATGGATGAGAAACTCCTGCTTGGACCACCGGGATGCGGGAAGACGTACAGACTCATTGAGATAGTTAAGAATGAACTACAGAATGGTGTTTCTCCCGAAAAGATAGGATTTGTTTCGTTTTCTAAAAAGGCCATAGAAGAAGCTAAATCACGCACTGTATCTGAACTAGGACTTGCGTTGGATGACGTTCCTTGGTTTAGAACTTTACATTCTATCGGTTTTCAGTGGTTAGGCATGAATACTGATCAAGTTTTAAATGCATACGATTTTAATAAAATTGGTGCAGAGGTTGGAATGATTTTTGATAACAACACTGCAACTTCTATGGAAGATGGTATGTTACCTGTTTCAGTTAGAGAAGGTAATAAATATTTAGAAACGATAGGAAGAGCCAAATTACGTTGTGTAAGTTTATCTGATCAATATAATTATAATAGAGATTATAAGATGAGTTGGCCTATGCTTGTAAGAGTAGATCATGTTTATCGTAGTTATAAAAAACAAAACGATAAGTTTGATTTTACAGACATGATACAGTTATTTGTAGATCAAGGTACTGCCCCGAACCTTGATGTTTTAATTGTAGATGAAGCACAAGACTTAACACCATTACAATGGAAACAAGTTAATATTTTAAAACAATCTGCACAAAGAGTTTGGTATGCAGGAGATGATGATCAAGCCATTCATAGATGGATGGGTGTGGATGTAAATCAGTTTATGAAAATATGCAATGACATAGAAGTTTTAAAACAAAGTTATAGAGTTCCGAAGGAAGTACATAAACTTGCAAATAGAGTTGTTAGAAGAATAGACACAAGATTTTCTAAAGAGTGGTTTCCGACAAGCAGAGAAGGAACCATAGATTATTATGCTCAATGGTATGATGTGAACATGGATCAAGGTTCATGGACAGTGATGGCTAGGACAAATAAAATAGTTAACTCCATAGCATCTGGATTGAGAGATGAGGGATATTTGTACGAGAGATTTGGTAGACCAAGTATTAATTTAAATTATATAGATGGCATAGAAACATGGGAGTCATTACAAAACGGTGATTCTGTTCCCATAGCAGCCATAAAAGATTTTTATAAAATAGTTCCCAAACAAGGATCTAATGCAGTAGTAAAACGAGGATTTTCTAAATCTTTAGATTTTTTAGATCCAGAATCAAGTTTGGATTATGATGAACTAGTCTTAAACCATGGATTACTGGAAAGAAAAGAAACACCAGGTGTTATGGTTGTTAATATGTCCGAAGACGATCAACATTATTATAGAGCCTTGATAAGAAAAGGCGAGGATGTAAGAAATCCAAGAATAAAACTATCAACAATTCATGCTATGAAAGGTGGTGAAGATGACAACATTATGCTATTAACAGAGTCAGCTTATCCTTGTGTAGAAACTCAATTTCCAGATGATGAACATAGGATTTTTTATACTGGTATAACAAGAACAAAAAAACAATTACACCTTATAGAAACAGGTTCAAAGTATAGGTACGATATATGAAAAGAGAAGAAATATTAGAACGAGCAGAAACTCTTATTAATGGCGATAGAGCAAAAGATTATGGTGATGCTTATCTTAATCACAAAAGGATTGCAGATATATGGTCTGTGGTTATGGGTAGAGAGGTAACAGTTAAAGAAGTTATCTTGTGCATGATTGGTATGAAAATGGCACGATTGGTGCATGATAGCAAAGAAGATTCATGGATAGACATTTGTGGGTATGCAGGACTTGGTGGTGAGTTGGATGCAGAATAGTCTTTTTAAAAGTGCTTTACACTATGAATTAAAAAATGAAATGGAGATGCCCGAAGTTGATTGGGTTGCTCCAGATGAGTTTCCAGATTTAAGAAATTGTGATTATATTGCAGTAGACTTAGAAACCAGTGATCCAAATCTTTTAACAAAAGGACCTGGTTGGGTTCGTGATGATGGTTTCATTGTAGGTGTTGCCATAGCAGCAGGAGATTTTACTGGTTATTATCCTATTCAACATGAAGGTGGGGGAAATATCTCTGGTCGTAGAGTCAAGGAATGGCTCAAAGCACAGTTGGCTACTCCTCACATTCCAAAGATTATGCACAATGCCTTGTACGACTTAGGATGGTTACGAAGAGCAAAGATCCCGGTTCAAGGTAAAATTATAGATACAATGATAGCTGCTCCTCTTCTTGATGAAAACAGATTTAGTTATAGTTTAAATAATCTTGGTAGAGATTACTTGGATATGTCTAAAGATGAAAAAGGTTTAAGAACGGCAGCAAAAGCTTTTGGTATAGATCCCAAAAAAGACTTGTGGAAACTACCAGCTAAATACGTGGGTCATTACGCAGAACAAGATGCCCGAATAACTTTAAATCTATGGAGAAAGTTTGAAACTGAAATAGGCAAACAACAAATAAATTCTATTTTTGAACTAGAGTCTAAGCTTCTTCCTGTTCTTTTAGACATGAAAGAATCTGGTGTAAAAGTTAATACCCATAGAGCAGAGTTAGCTAAAAAAGATTTTAAATCGAAAGAACAAAAGCTTTTATTAGAAATTAAAAAAGAAACATCAATCGAACTTGAACCTTGGGTATCCACCAGTATAGCCAAAATATTTGAATACTACAAAATACCTTACGAAAAAACTGATAAAACAAATAAGCCATCCTTTACTAAATCTTATTTACAATCTTGTCCTCACCCGATAGCTGCTAAGATATTAAAGGTGAGGGAGTTAAATAAAGCACAAACTACGTTTATAGATAGTATCATAAATCATGCCCATAAAGATAGGATTCATTGTGAATTTCATCAATTAAGGTCAGAGGACGGAGGAACTGTAACAGGTAGATTTTCTTCCTCTAATCCAAACTTACAACAGATCCCGGCTAGAGATCCAGAGATCAAAAAAATTATTAGAGGATTATTTGAACCCGAATATGGACAGAAGTGGGGAAGTTTCGATTACTCTTCTCAAGAACCAAGGTTATTGGTTCATTATTGTTCTGAATTAAGTCAAGAAGACAGGCATCCTTTAATTGATAAAGTTGTGGATAAATATCACGAAGGAGATGATGACTTTCATCAGATGGTTGCAGACATGGCGGGTATTACCAGAACTGAAGCTAAAACAGTAAACTTAGGCATTATGTATGGAATGGGTCAAGGAAAGTTAGCTTCTACTCTAGATATAACGGGTGAAGATGCTAAAAAGTTACTTGATCAATATCATGAGAAAGTGCCTTTTGTAAAAGGATTAGCTAACAGAATATCTGTTTACGCTCAAAAGCATGGACGAATTAGAACCATTCTAGGTAGACGTTGCAGATTTGATTTATGGGAACCTTGTACTTTTGGCTATAACAGACCCTTACCTTATAAGGAAGCCATAGAG
>TARA_R100001594_G_scaffold27813_1_pt1 | contig 12263 bp, 16 predicted proteins | sample TARA_R100001594 | Tara Oceans TARA_R100001594 (sample SAMEA2622752) | marine metagenome | biome: marine biome (ENVO:00000447); feature: marine epipelagic mixed layer (ENVO:xxxxxxxxx); material: "saline water (ENVO:00002010), including plankton (ENVO:xxxxxxxx)" | depth 150 m | reverse complement strand
CAAATGGCTGCTAATGTTGCTTCTACTTTAGAGTATGCTTTACTTGATTCGGCTGATGTATCTAACGCTCCTGCTTCTATCTTTGCTGATGGAACTGCAGGTCCTACTACTGTAACTGCTTCTGACTGGGTAGAGATGGAAACTGACTGCTTAGCTTTAGGTGTAAACAGAGAGGGAGCTAGATTAGCTTACCTTTTAGATATGGATGCTTATAAGACTGTAAAAACTTTAGCTCAAGTATCAAATGTTTCTCCATTATGGGATAATTCAGATGCTAGATTAAATGGGTACTACGCTTTCCATAGTGCTAATGTTGCTGCTAATGGGACTTCAGCTAAAGCTCACGCTTTATTCGGAGACTTCTCTAAAGTTCATATCGCACAATTTGGTGGATTAGATGTTTTATTTGATCCTTATACTAACGCTACTTCAGGACTTCCAAGAATGGTTGTTACTTCTTTAGTTGATGGAGATGCTGTACAAAATGACTCTTTCATTAAATTGATCGAAGCATAATTAATACTATTAAGGTTGGAAATTGGAGCTTTTGCTCCTTTTTCCCTCCTTTTTTTAACCTTTAAGAGATAAATATAGAATTTAAAAAAACTATATAAAATGAGATATTTAGAAGTAGTAGCGTACCACGATACGCAAATAGTAAGTACAGCCGATTTGAAAACTCATTTGAGAATCACTTTCTCAGATGAAGATACTTATATTGCAGCACTAGAAAAAGCTGCAGTACAAAGGATAGAAGAATTTTGCAATATCTTTTTGTTAGAGACTACATTAAGGCAGTATGGAAACACCTTAAAGGATCTAAATATTTTATTTAAAAGCCCTATCACTAATGGGACTTATGATGTAAAATATAAAAAAGATGGATCTTGGACTACTTTTACATCTAGCACAGAATTAGTACAACATATTAAACCCCCAAGAGTTTATATAAATGAGGATGCTACAGAGCCTACTGCCGATGATATATTTCAGGCTTGGCGATGTGATTATATCGTAGGATGGGGAGCTGCAGGAGATATTCCAGATCCAATTATTCAAGCTATTAAAATTACTGTAGCAGATATGTATGAGAACAGACAGTCTGTAATAGTTGGGAAAATGGTTTCTGAAATACCAAAGACAGCTCAATATTTAATGAATCCTTATAAAATTCAAACTTTATAAAATGGCAGTTACAGTCGGAGAATTAGATACGCCTATACAAATCCAATCGGTAACTTATTCGAATAATGCTGACTATGGAGGAATACAGAATCAGGCTTGGACTGCCGCTTCAGGTATATCAACTGTATGGGCTTATATGATTTGGAAAGGAGGAAAAGAGTCAGAAGAGGGAGAGCAAAAAACAGGAGAAACAAAGGTAGAGTTTTATATTCGCTATGAAACTTATAAAGATGCGATTTTACCTAATTGGAGAATAAAACATACACTCGCTTCAGGAACGGCTGTATATTTTTATATAGAAGGAATAGCTCATATTGATGGGAGACATAGATATACAAGATTAACTGCAATAGATAAAGATAATAAGTAATGGCAATGGGAATGATGACAGCAGGGAAGGTATTAGGGCAAAGAGCCTTAATACAAGCTATGCATAGGATTCCTTATAAAGTCAAAAAAAATAAGTTCTTTATGGCAGTATTTAGAGCGGCTGCTAAACCTATAATCGCTGCAGCAAGATCTAATATTAAAAATGATACTGGACAACTTAAAAAAAGTATCAAGGCCTTTAGTACAAGAGCTTCAAGAAGATTACCTGCTTTATATGTAGGGCCAAAAGCTACTGGAGGAAAAGCAAGAAAAAACTCACAAAGAGGAGGAGGTTTCTATGGTGCAATAGTAGAATATGGAGGAGCGCATTCGCAACCTGCTCCATTTATGAGACCTGCTTGGGAGCAGTCAAGAGGAAACGCTGAAGCTATTTTATTACAAGGAGCTGAAGCTATTGTTCAAAAAGTCCTTTTAAGAGAATTAAAGGGAGCAAAACGAATGTATAAATAATGAGATCAGGAGCAATTATATATCCAATTTTAACAGGAAATGCTGCAGTAGATGCTGTAGTAGGATCGAAGATATTCGCTGTGAGGGCTGTGCAAACTACAGAGCCTCCGTATATAGTATATAGAGAAATTACTTCTACGCCTACAAATACGAAAGGAGTTTCATCGGATATTACAGCCGATCCTAGAGTTAATCAACGATCTATGCTAGATGTTACTACTGTACAGATATCTTGCTTTTCGACTACGTACTTACAGGTAGAAGATCTAGCAGTAAAAGTAAGAGGGGCTTTAGATAGAGAATGGGGTACAGCGACAGGATCTTTTTCAAGTGATGTATATTTGGATTCTTGCGTTTATGATTCCTGTGTAGATGATTATGATGATGACTGGGGAGATGTCGGAATATATATGAAGCATCTTGATTTTACTTTAAGGATAGCTCGATTAGATTTAGAATAAAAAAAAATAAAAATTAGAAATTATGCCTACAATTACAACAATTACAGAATACACCCGAGGAGAGAAAACTTTTCCGATAGGAACTAAAATCAATGTTACTTGGGAACTGGCTGCAGAACTAGCAGAAGCAGGAATATGTAAACCTGTAAAAACAAAAAAGAAAGCTAAAAAAATTAAAAAAGTAGAAGAGGATGGCGACATTAACTAGCACTCAGATAACAGAAGATGGAATTATAGTATCTGGCACAACCTTAGATGCAAGTAATACTTTTGCTAATACTGGCAAGGAGTTTATCTATTATGAAAATACTAGCGGAGTTAGTAAAGTAGTAACTATTACTGTACAAGTAACTTCTGTAGATGATCCGATATATGGAGATCTTACAAAAGCAAATACTACTAAGACAGTTGCAAATGGCGAAGTCGCTTTAATTGGCCCTTTTCCTGTGGAAGCTTATAATGATACAGATCAAGAGACCACTTTTGGAATTACTCCGTATGATGCTGCAGCTAGAGATACGGCTCAAATACTCTATGTCTAATGGCAATGGAGCAAGGAGTTATCAATGGGGCGAGACTCGTTTTATATTTAAACGGAGAGCTTACTATATTATCTAGTAGCTTATCTTGGAATATAGAACAAAAACTCAGAGACACTACTTGCAGGGAAGGTAATTCTTGGACTACAGCTATAGGCGGTATGAGAGAATGGAGTCTGACAGCCGATAATGCTTTAGCTTTTAGAAACTCTAGCGGAACACTATATTCTAGTGTAACAGGGCAGATAGGAATTGATGATATAATAAATGAGAATATAATAAATAGAGAACAAGTAAATGCAGAAATAACCATAGTAGGACAACCTTCAGGTAACTATAAATGGTCAGGAAAAGCGTATATAACAGGAGTAGAAATAAGTACCCCTATGGAAGATACGAGTACATTTAACTTGTCCTTGCAAGGATTAAACGATTTGAGATTAGGAAATACAGGAACTTCAGCTTAAAATTGAAACTATAGTAATATAAATTAATTAATTTAAAAAAATAAAAAAAAATGGCTACAAACGGTATTATAAATGGGACTAAGTTTGGAGTTTATGCAGCAGGAACTAAAATAGGATATGCTACATCTGCTTCAATATCAATGAATCACAACCTAAGAGATACTTCTACGAAAGACTCTTCAGGATGGAGAGATCAATTAGAAGGACAAAGAGACTGGGAAGTATCAGTTGAAGGAATGTTAATTTTTGTAGATAGCTCAGGTGGTGCTATCTCTGACGTTACTGCAAATGAACTTTATAGCTCTTACATTGCAACAAGAACGGAATTTGAACTAAAATTCAGTACAGAAGTATCTGGAGATATTAAATGGACAGGTAATGCTTTTATGACTTCTCTGTCTATGGACACTCCTAATGAGGATAGCTCTACTTGGAGCGCTTCATTTTCAGGAACAGGAGCGCTTACACAGGCGACTGTATAATAACTTAGAGGGAATCCTTGCTGCCTTTTTATTTCTTAAAGGGGTGGCTCGGATGAACTCTATATTTTAATAACTTTAAGAAATAGAAAAAATGAATTATGAGATAATAGAATTAGATGGAAAGAAATTTCCTATCTTTTTTGGATTTAACGGATTAAGAAAATACTGTAGAAATACAGGAACTTCTTTAAACAAATTAATGACTTTAGGGCAAGATATCACTTTAGATGAAGCTCTGAATTTAGTATTAGTAGGAATTGATGAAGGATGTAGAAAGTCAGGAGAAAAGTTTACTCTTACGATAGATGACTTAGGCGATATGCTAGACAATGATATGGAAGGTTTATCGAGAGCTTTAGAAATATTTGGAGAGCAAATGGGACAAAATGTTAAACAAGCTTCTGACAAGGGAAAAAAGGGGGGAAACGTACCCAAGAAGTAGCGGAGCTTACATTTGATGTCATCGAACAAATAGGTTTGGGCGAGTTAAATTTAAGTATTGAGGAACTATATAATATGACTCCTCTTAACTTTTTGAATGCTCAGATAGGTTATAGGAAGATGAATGAATATAAGCAGCAAGGGGAATGGGAAAGAGCAAGATGGATGGCTTGTGTTATTATTAATCCTCATTTGAAGAGAAGTATAAATCCTAAAAAACTTACTACTTTCCCTTGGGAAAGAAAGAGTAGTAAGAATGCAAAGAGAGATATTGATAGATTAAGAAAAGAATCTGAATATCAAGACAAGATAGATGAGTTAAATAAAAAGAAAAAGAAAAAGAAAAATGCCTAAAAAAGCCTTAGCCTCCTTAAATGTCGTAATTAATGCAGTAACCGCTCCTCTATTTAGAGGATTAGCTAGAGCAGGAAAAAGAATAGCTGCCTTTGGTGCTAGAATGAAAGCTGTAGGTAGATCTATCTCTATGAGCTTTTCTTTGCCATTTGCAGCCGTTGGAGTTGCAGGGGCTAAGATGGCTATCGACTTTGAAAAGAGTATGACCAAGATAAATACCTTGGTAGGAATCTCTGGAAAAGAGGTAGGAGAATTTTCAAAAGAAATAATGGCCCTATCAGGGAAAGTAGCTCAAGCTCCTGCAGACTTGGCGGAAGGGCTTTTCTTTTTAACTTCTGCAGGGTTAAGAGGTGCTAATGCAATGGAAACCTTAGAGCAAGTATCTAAGGGAGTTGCTATGGGCCTTGGAGAACAAGCTGACCTTGCTAAGGTAGCGGCAGCCGCTCAGAATGCTTATGGGGTAGATGTTGTTTCTGCATCTGATGCTTTAGATATGTTTGGAATGGCTGTACGAACAGGGATGTTCGAGTCGCAAGAATTAGCAGAAGCTTTAGGAACTCAGGTAGGTATGGCTGCCGAATTAGGAATTAGCTTTGAAGAGGTAGTAGCTAACATTTCAACTTATACAAGAACAACTGGAGATGCAAGATCAGCTACTACTGGATTTGGTGGAGTGATGATGGCCTTTGCTAAAGAAACAGGACAGGGAGAAAAAGCTCTGGAAAAAGTTAATATGTCTTATGAAGGGCTGAGAAAAATGATCCAAGACAAAGGACTTCAAGAAACGCTCTTTACAATGAAGGATGCTTTTGCCGAAAACAAAGTGGAAATGACTGAATTTTTCGGTAAGTCTCAAGCGGTTAAGAACATTATGGGTGTTCTTGGAAACCAATCTGGAGAGTATGTTAAAATACTTGATGAGATGGGTGGAGCTACAGGTATGGTTAGTGATGGCTTTGATACTGTAGCAGGGACTACAGGATTCCAGATGCAGCAAACTTTCCAAGAAATGAAGTTAGCAGTTCAAGAGTTAGGAGTTATGCTAATGCCTCTATTTACGAGCATCGTAAAAGGAGCAAGTAAATTAGTGAAAACTTTTACAGAGATGAGTTCAGGAGGAAAGACTTTAGCTGTAGCAGGAGCAGCTTTGGTAGCTTTCTCAGGGCCTCTTATGACTATAATCGCTGGGCTTTTTAGTTGGGGAGGATTAGTAGTAGTAGTTTTAGTAGCACTAGCTTCAATGATAGGAACTTTGGCTTTAGCTTTTTCTATGCTGTGGCCTACTATTGAGCAGACTTTACTGGGTGCTATAAATTACTTCATTGGGCTATATAATAGAACTGAAGAGTTCAGAGGAATTATGGCTCTAGTGCTTCTCTATTTTGCTATGTGGGGTAATGCTTTTAAAGCTTTATGGAGTATAGCAGGAGAGGTCTTTAGGAATATCGGTATACTGGCGACAACTATTTTTGGAACTATTGGAAAAGTCCTTGAGAAATTTCTGAAGAAGGATTTTAAAGGGATGGCTAAGGCTGCAGGAAAAGGATTTAAAAATATTGGTAAGCAGTATGCAGATATGGGCAAATTTCTAGGAAAGGAAACTAAGCAGTTTGCCAAAAATATGAAAAAGGATTTTCAAGATGAATTGTCAAAAGTTAAACCTGCTTCTCATATAGAGCCTCTAAAAGAGGGCGATATAGTAAAAGGAATAAAAGGTATGGGACTGAAAGCAGGACAGCTCTATATGGATGGAATTAAATCTACACCTATGTGGAAAACGTATGGGGAGGGATTATTTAATGGTATTAAGGGCTTTATAGGAGGTATTGATTTTGGAGGTATTATAGGGCCTACAGGTGGAATCCTTGGAGGGCCTAGTGGAGAAGATACTAAAGAAGATCCAATAATAAATGAGGAGGGGACGGCTGATTTAGAAACTGAAATCCAAAAAAGAAAGAGCCTTATACAGCAATACTTAGACTGGGCGGAGGATGGATATGATGAATGGGCAGGAAACATAGGAAAAGCGTGGGCGGAAATTTCTAAACATATTAATAGTGTTTTAAATGGGATAAGCGGTATTATGTCTGCTAATCACGAAAAAGCAATGACTGAGCTTAATAATGAAAATAAAAAGAATCAGGAAGTCTTTGATGAAGATTTTGAAAGAGAGCAGTTGAAGATAGAAAATTCTGGAATGGGGCAGGAGAAAAAAGATGAGATGATGTTAGCTCTTAAAGATAAATTTGAGAAAAGGCAAGAAGCTATGGATAAAAAGGCAGATGAGAAGAAAAAAGCCTTAATGAAGAAACAAGCTCAGAGAGATAAAAATATGAAAATTGCTCAGGCTATAATGGCTACAGCTCAAGCAGTAGTACAAGCTTTAACTGCAGGGCCGATTCTAGGGCCAATTATGGCAGTAATAGTAGGAGCTTTAGGAGCAGCACAAATAGCAGCAATCGCATCTACTCCAATTCCACTAGCAAAAGGGGGACTTGCTTTTGGGCCTACAAATGCAATAGTAGGGGATAACGTAGGGGCAGCTCACGATCCAGAGGTAATTGCTCCTTTATCTAAATTAAAAGGAATGCTAGGATCTGATATGGCCTTAGATGTTTCAGGAGTAGTGAAAGGGAATGATATTTTCTTGTCAAATAGAAATACAGATGAACAAAGAGAAAGATACATCTAATGGCTTATAATAAGACTTATAGTTTCAGGTTTAGTTCTACAGCAGGAGTAAAATACATTTTAGAATTTTACGATCAAGTTGCAGGGAGTTGGTATCATAATAAAGAAGGTAGATTAGGAGCAGGAGCGTGTGATATAAGTTGGGGATCTGAAGGGAGTAAAATGTATTCTACTGTAAAAGCTTCTACGATGTCGATAGATTTTATGGTTACGGATGTACAAGCAGCATCTTATATCAATGAATTAAGAACTTCTCGGCAAGAAAGAGATGTATATGTATATTTATATGTAACAGGATCAGCTCCAATAATTCAATCAGGAGACTCTCCAATTTTTGCAGGATATCTCTTAATGGACTTAGCCGATGATCCAGATGTACCTGTCCCTTATAATATAAAACTTAAAGCGGTAGATGGGTTAGCGGCTTTGAAGTATTACGATTTAATACCTAGCGGTATAGATCAGGCTGCTAATAATTTATATGAGATACAAGATACTTTTATGCCTGACTCAGCTAATCCTGCAGGGCAGTATGATCAGCATTATACTTTTCTGACTTGGATATCTAGGATCTTATACTATACAGGATATGCGACTACTGCAAAAGGAAGTGAGACCAATGCAGAAATACAGACTTCTTGTAATTGGTTTAATGGAAATATGGCCAATACAACTGGAGATCCTTTAGCGTGGAGTAGAATCACGGCTGCTAAATTTTATAAAACAGAAGGGGAAACAGGAGACATAATGTATAAGCCTAAAACTTGCTATGAGGCTTTAGTTGCTATCTGTAATACTTGGGGTATGCGATGTTTTATGTATAAAAATACTTTTTATTTTATTAGCATTAATAATTATTCTAATAATAATAGTGGAACTTTAGCTGCTCCAGTTAATATAGACTATCATAGATATAATATAGATGGTACGGCTGCTTCTACACCTACAGGAGAGGCCTTAGATTTGCAATGGGGAAGGTATTATCTTCCTGTAAGTTTAACCAGTCAGAACAAAAAACTATCAGGCTCACAGTATGGAATACTTCCTGCTTTCAAAAAAGTAACTGTTACTTTTAGCGGTGTATCTAATGATAACTACTTTCAAGCTTTTCCTTTGTTTACTACCCCATCTCCTACTACAGCATCGACAGGTCAGAGAAAATATGAAGATATCGGAGTAATAACTACTGATGGAACTGCTACTCTGCTATTTTATACTGAAATATGGATGAATTTTGTAAATAATAACACTAGCGATGCTACTGTAAATGTTCCTTATACTTTTGTAGCTAGGGAAGTAGGTTCTACTGGGGTTTGGAAAGAGATGTATTTTGACTGGAATGCCTCTCCTCCTACTATAACTTGGTATAATCAAGCAGGTGCAGCACCGACTCTCGATTATATCAACGCTCTGTACCCTTATGATACTTTTAATGCCTCTTACTCGTATAATGAATATACTATACCGCCAGGCCCTAGTTCAATCAATATAACTGATATGAATCCTTTTCTAGCTTTAGATACTACCAATTTTCCTGCAGGAGATTATGATGTAAGATTTAAAGTAGCGAATCAAATTACTTCTGTTCCTAACCCAAACTGGTATGGATTCGGAAGGGTAGATGTTCAAGGAGGGGGAAGTGATCTGAGTCCTGATGATGGAAATATAACAATGGCTAATAGTGGCTTGACTGTAGGAATGGGAGCATCTATGGTTTCTCCTGTAATTCAAGGATCAGTAGGAATTGCAGATCAAAATACTCAAGTTACTCAAGCAGGAGATGATACAGCTCACGAAATAATAAAAAAAGTATTATGGGGAGATGGTCAGTCTCAAAACTCTGCCATTCAGGTATATACTGGCTCAGCGTGGGTAGATTCAGGATATGCAGGTTTCTGGGGTGTAGATACTGTATCAGGAAATGAAAATTTTGCTGCCTTATTAGCTCAGCAAGTGTTTCTCAGACAAGCAAAAAATGTAAAAAAACTCAATACAAAAATTGCAATGGATTTGAGATATAATTCTAGCGATGGTTCAGGTACGAGGCCTATGTATGGTACTCCTTTTACAAGATGGTACACTCCTAGTCATATGACTTCAGGAACTTCAGCCGCTAACTGGATAATGCATACAGGGACTTTCTCTCCTGTCAAAGATACTTGGAAATTAAAGCTGTATGAATTTAAAACTTTTACCGCAACTCTAACAACAACAACTACAAATGATGGAGGCCTCAATACTGGAGGGGTAGGAGATCAGGGGAATGATGTACCAGATGCAATAGATGGCTCTCAAGCAAAACTAGGATCTCCCAATACTTATTTAATAAATAATGCAGCAAAGTATAAACTAAACAAGCCGAATCCATTAGCAATAATATCTACTGCAGCGTGGATTGATCCTACCTCAGGTACTTATGCTCAAGCTATTACTTCCTTAGCTGTTGAAGAGATGCCAGATGCAATATTAAAACAAGGAGACACTATTCTCCTAAAAGCTGCTGCAGGAGCGATAGGTACAACTAGAGAGACAGCAAATCCTAGACTAGGGAATGATATAGTATTTGAAGTTTCTTCAGATCAAGCAGCAGGAGCTACGAGCATCTCAGTTACTTCTAAAACTATAAACCAAAATATTCTCAAGGGCGATGAGATACATATATCTCAAGCAGACTTAGTAACTCAGTACCAAAACAAATCCAAAGGAACGATAGGAGGGATGGCGGTTACTGCTACAAGTCTAGGGCCTATAACTTATGACTCTGCTGCTACTAATAAGTATGATATTATAGGAGTGGATCAAGATTATATTAAAATTCTCCCTAGAGACTTTATGAATAATGATGATAGTGCAGGGGATATGGTAGTCTTTAAAGATGCCGCTAACTCAGGGGTAAAGGTAGAAAATACAGGACTAGAGATGTATGCATTTGTCTCTATTCCTTATGGTAAAACTGCTACTGTAGTTACAGTATATGGGAATAATACAAAGAATGTAGAAGTATATGAGATGGATGTAAACGCAACAGGATTAGGAACGGCAATAGGATCAGGAACTGTAGGGAGTGCAGTAGATATAACAGATACAGCATCGACAGCTACTAATTTCTTAGCAATTAAGGTGGTGGTAACAAATGTAAATAATTTAATATATGGAGGGATCGTAACTTTAATCGATTCATAAAAAATGAAAATAAAAATGATAAATACAATAGCAGGGAAGTTTTGTCCGAATACAATTTTATTAAATGCAACGGCAATAGGAGTAAGTTTTACAGATGTGGAGATAGGGCTAAAGATTTTATCTTATACTGTGGCAGTTCTTTATACAGCAATAAAGATAGCTAAAGAGCTTAGAGAATGGAACAAAAAGAAAAAAAAATAGGAGTTACTATTAATCTTAACTACTTTAAGATGTCAGAATTTGACTGTCCTTGCGAGGAGGGATCTGGCAGCAAAATGGATTTGAATCTGTTAATCATCTTAGATAAGATGAGACATAGAGCAGGAATACCCTTTAAGATTACATCTGGATATAGATGTCAAAAATATAATGATTCACTTAAAAACAGCTCAAAAAATTCTGCTCATATAAAAGGAAGGGCAGTAGATATATCTGCTTTAGATAGCAGGAGTAGATTTTTAATAATAGAATCAGCAATCCATTTCGGAATACAGCGAATTGGAATAGGGAAATCATTTATACATATAGATATAGATGATCACGAGAAGTCAGCTCAAGTAGCTTGGCTATATTAATTAACTAAAATTATACAAAATGCTAGACAAATTTTTATCAAAGTACATTATCGGAAATATGATTAAAAGTAAGAAGTTTTGGTACACAGTAATAGGGGTACTTACTACTTTATTAAGTGATCAGTTTAATTTAAATCCAGATGAGGTAAACAATATTCTTATTTCTATTGGGGCGCTTGTTTTAGGACAAGGATTCGCAGATATGAATAAGAAAAAATAATGAAATTATTTAGACCACGCTTAACAAAAGAAGAAAATGGTCTGATTAATGATTTAAGAAATAGCAAAAATTTAGGAATCATAGGAGATACGCATTGCCCATTTAACTTGCAAGAGACAGATGAGCATTTGTCGTATCTCCAGTTTTGCTATGAAACCTTTAACCGCTTTGGCTGTTCTAACATAATTCATATAGGGGATGAGGTGGATAACTGTGCCATCTCATACCATCAAAAAGAAACTGATTCTATGAACGCTGAATCAGAAGCGGAAAAAGCACAAGCCGAAATGAATAAATTTTATGCCACTTTTCCAGATGTTAGGGTATGTGTAGGGAATCATTCAGCTTTGCCTTTTAGACAAGCAACTACTGCAGGAATACCTAAAAGATTTCTAAAAACTTATGAAGAGATATGGGAAGCCCCTAAAGGATGGAAATGGGAGTTACAATGGGAGGTAGATGGAATACTATTTGAACACGGCACAGGCAGCTCAGGGCCTAATGCAGCTAAAAATAGAGCTATTGCAAATAGACAATCAACAGTCATAGGGCATTGTCATTCATTTGGTGGGGTTAATTATATGGCCTCAAGATCCGATATTATTTATGGAATGAATGTAGGGTGTGGCATAGATAACTCAGCCTATAGCTTCCGATATGGTAAACAATTTCCAAAAAAGCCTACTATTGGATGCGGTGTAGTATTAGATCAAGGGAGAGTAGCTTTATTTATTCCTATGGACTTAGGTTCAAAAATAATCAGAAGATAAAAGAAAACCTAGATATACATACCTAGGCCTTCTACAAAGGAATAAACTCAAATTG
>TARA_R100001594_G_scaffold25474_1_pt1 | contig 12264 bp, 3 predicted proteins | sample TARA_R100001594 | Tara Oceans TARA_R100001594 (sample SAMEA2622752) | marine metagenome | biome: marine biome (ENVO:00000447); feature: marine epipelagic mixed layer (ENVO:xxxxxxxxx); material: "saline water (ENVO:00002010), including plankton (ENVO:xxxxxxxx)" | depth 150 m | reverse complement strand
TCTTCTGGAGATGATACAAATCAAAAATATAAATTAAATGATTGGGAGCATGTCGCTCTTTATAGTACTTCAGGAGATTATGCTACTAATATATATGGTTTTAATAATAATCTTGAAGATACAGATGTAAATGTCGTAGATAGTGGTGGCTATTGGGAGACATCTACTGGTAATATAGACTTAGGCGGTACTTCAGATTTAGCTACTAAATTTTATCCATTTGAAGAAAATGACAAATATGTAAAACTAATAAATGGTTATCATATTGTAAATGATGGTAATAATGCGGCAACTGTTAAAGGAACTCTTACAGCTGATAATAATGATAGTACTTTATATATAACATTTGGAACAAGTGGAATACAAGGTATTTTTGCTAAAAATGATATATTATTAATTGGTAGTGAGTATATGTTGGTAATGGAAGTAAATTCACAATCTTTAAAAGTGCAAAGAGGGATATTAGGGAGCACGATAGCTGAGCATACAAATACAACTGCTATTAAAAAATCTATTAATACAGGTATAATGCAATCAATAGACAAAACTAGGCTTAAAAAAGGGCAAGAATATAGACTTACTTTTTATGCAAAAGATGAAAACCAATCTGCTCCAGATTTAGGTTATGGTAATTTGGCAATAGAATTTAATGGAGGGTATATAAACTCTTCTGGAGATTGGGTAAAAGCGTCTAAAGATATTAACAACGGATACATGAGTAAGAGGGCAAATATTTCTGTAGAAGATAGATGGATTCCTTTTGAGCAATTAGAGAAACCTGATAGTGATACAGGTGCTAGAGATAATGCACTTGACGATATTTGGAGAAAGTTTTCAATTGTAATTAAACCAGAATTTGGAAAAGAATTTTTAACAGATATGAAAATAACTTTTGCATCAAGAGGTATAGATAATTCTGAGGTACACATAGATTTAGCTGATTTACACGAAAATACAAAAGTTTTTATAGATTCATCAGATTCATTATTTGAAAGTAATGGATTTATATATAATGAAGGTAGTAAAGATTTAGTATCATTTGATTCAAAGGAATCTATCTTAAAGGTTATTAAAAATATTTTTAACGATTATTATAAAATTAACAATCCTGGCTCAGATTATGATATTTCTGATACAGTTTCAAAAAATATATCATCTTCTCAGAGTTCAGCAACTATGGTTTCTAAGAACAGAGAAGTTCATATAGGGTATGGAGGCGATAAGAGTGATACATCTCCACATTGGCTTGGTTATTTGAATCACCAATTATTTGGAGAAGACTATACTGGTCGTTTATATTTAGACGAAGATACTGTTCACACCTATGATGAAGAAGGTATGGGGTTAATGTCAAAAGTATGTCTTGCTGGAGAACATGAGCGTATAACAGTATCTTGGAGTAGTCCTAACCTTACCGTAACACATAACAGTCATAGTATGAATATAGGTGATAATATAGTTATAAGAGAGTGGATGGACACTGATAATAGTTGGGATGGAAATGGTGTGTGGGTTGTTAAAACTATACCAGATGCTAATTCTTTTACTTGTGTAAGAGCAACAAATTATGACAAGGACCCTGCCTCTGGGCCTTCTAATAACCTTGTATCATATAGACCTTATTTTTATTATGGAATAAAGGATGGAGAGTATTCAATATATAGAATATGGCCTGATGCTAAACTAGGTGGTGGAGGCAGTGGAGATGATTCGTTAAATGCATTGAATACTACTTATACTAAAGGAAAAATAGAAAAGTCATTACCTCTTGCAGTTCCTGTAACCTCAATAGCAACTTGTTACAATAAGGATTTAACTAATGGTACTGAAGGAGGAAGGATATATGTACTTTCTTCTATATCAGATGAGATATATGTATATGATGTTCAAAAAAAGTGGGACGAATGGGAAACAGGAGAGCTTTTACAGAAGTCTAATATAGATTTACATTTTAAATCATTTAAATGGAGCAACCATACTACATATGGGGATATATCAGCTACAAAAGGTGTATTTGGGGGTTTAGCTACAGAAACTACACCAACGATTAAATATGCAGGTATTTTGTCTGATATTATAGAAACTAAAGGACCTACATCAGATGTTAGCAATTTACTAGATGCTGATGAAATAGCTAATAATGGAATAGCACTTAATAATTTTGACACAAGACTTTGGGTGCAATGTAGGAATACTGGTCAAGAAGGTTTTTCAGATGGTGATAGATTTTTATTTTGCGGTAAATCAGAAACTGGAAATACTAATGGGCCATCTGTATTATATGTAGGAGATAGAACCCCTCCTACAACTACAGTAATGGGTTGTTTAACTAGATACGATTCAAGTGGAGAAAAGTTTAGAGGGGGACCAGGATTAAATCCACAAGCAGATTTAGATGCTGCTCATTATGAACATTTGCCTTCAGATGTATATGCTGATATTGCTAATTATTCTTATTTCTACCATTATTACGATGATGACGATGATAAAAGAAAACTTTCAAGACTGTCTGTAAATAGCACATGGAGTAAGGAAAACAATGGACATTCAGGTTCAATTCAATCACAATACTATGATAAGCCTTATATTAACTTTGGTTATAATGTAGGGTGGAATGCAGAAAATGGAATGCCATCTATTAAAGTTGCTAAATACGGAATGTTTCAAATAGCAGATAATGATGGTGATGGATTATTAGATGGAACAGGAGTTGTTGTTCCTAATGATGATACTATAACAGATGCTACTAATCTAACAGGACCTTACGGAAGATTACATCAAAGAGTTTGCTCACATGCAGTGGGATTAATTGGAGGAGCAGAAACTAATTGGCAAAGGCATTGGGGTAGGTTACATGCTAGAAGAAATATGGGTGGAGATGATTATTTCATATCTAATCATGGCTCTGTACAGGGTGGGCCAACAGAAGATACTCCAGAGAGTATGTCTGTAGAAAAATGTGTATTTATATCTGCTGATATGCATTATGGAGATAATCAGCCAGACCAAACTTACGATTGGACTGCTAAAGCAGCTTATGATAGTGGAAAGCAGACTACTTTGACTATTAATGCAGCTGATAAAGTTGAAAACTTAGAAGTAGGTGATATGGTTCTTTTAAAGAATCAATATGAATCTGTTATCATAACAGATGTAGATATTACTAATAATAAAATTAGAATTGCAATTCCAGAAGCAGAGGTTGATAATTCAACAGGAACTTTATACCCTCATACAATGCATTATTTTGCACATAACGGTGATAGATATGGACTTTTAGATACAGAAAAAATGTTCCATTATTCATATGATGAAGACGATGGTACAAATGGTGATATATTTACAGATATTCCAGGAAGTGGTCATTTTACTAAAACCTATTTCACTCCACCAAGCTACTGGGGTGGTCCTAAGTATGGAATATATGGTACTAGATGGGGAGATGCTAATCAGTTTTCTAGAAATAATACAGTTAATCCAGGTTGGGTTTGGCCTATAGAGAAACTTAGCTTTAGAGGCGGTATGATGATAAGACCATTTGACATGGAAGATGAAGCTTTTAATGATTTAATTATAGGAAATGGAGTGTATGTAGATATGCCTTCTTTTCCAAACGCTGTATATCATGTTAATAATAGTAGTAAACTAATAGATGATAGAGGAAATAGCAGTCCTAATAATTCCTTTGCAAGTAAGCTATTTATCAGTTGTCCACGACCACAAGACACTAATCAAGAATCTAACGTTTATATTTGTGACTTAAATTTTATGTATCCGCAACAAGCTATTCAAATAGAAGAAGAGCAAGATAATGGAGATGAAACAACAAATAGCTGGAATTATGGAATCTCTTGGGATATTTGCTTTAGTGGTACTATTGGGGCTTATGATACCACTAATACCAATACAGATTTAGAGGGTAATAACTCAACTCAACCAACTTTGACTTTAGATATATCTACTTTTGAAGGAAATAATACAGATATATTTACTGCAACCGAAAGTTCAAGTACAGGGAATTCTTACTATAGAATGGATAATGCTTTGTACGGATTGTGTATATCTATAATGGATGCTGTTACAGGTACTATACAAACAAGACAAATAATAGGGTCTAAATACGATGGTAGTGCTGATATGATAGTTAAAATACATTATCCTTTTGGACATGCTCCTCATGCAGCTAATGATAAATTTTGGGTATGGAAACATTCTCTTGTATCTACAGCTCCAGTAAGGTTAATGAAAACAGCAACATTACCACATAATTTAGGCAATGCATTAGATGGAGACCCTATATTATCAGGTCCTATATATAAAAATACTGGCTCAATTAGTGATTTAGATTCTAGCAGTACAACTGCTACAGCAACTACTTCTGATTTTCACAATTTAACAACAGGAGACAAAGTAGAGATAACAGAGTCTACTGTTGATGGATATGATGGTGTTTACTCAATAACAGTAACTAACCCAAAAGAATTTACATATACAATAGTAAGTGATGTTAATGACAATGCAACCGCTACTTGGACTTTATTAAATAACAGTAGTTCTTCCGCAGCTAATCCATTATCTGTACCATTAACAAGACCATTAATGAGTACTCATTTTGGTGGATTGGATATGAGAAAATCAAGAGCATTAAATGTAGTTTCTTCTATTAACGATAATCATGAAACAGTATCAGGTGAAGTTAGGGCTGAGTTAACTTTTACGGCAGACACATATAAAACAGGAGAAACTGTTACACTGGTAAACGCAGCAAGTGATACTGTTTTTAATGGCACTTACAGATTAGCTAAGGGTTCAGAAGCAACTACAGGTACTGGAGTGGATACTACGGCAGATATTCCGCATAATTCAACAGCAGGTAATGTTACAGATGATTATAATCTCACTACTAATCAATGGGAAATGTTTATTGCGGGAACTTCTGCAAAGGCTCAAATAGGTGAATTAAGGGCAGGTTTTACTCAATGGGATAAAGGGAATATAGCATCTAATATATCTAGATATGATAGCACTTCTGATGGTGATAGGTATATGGCATATGGTGAATCTTCAGTAAGAATAACACCCGTTTCTTTAGCAAATCAAGATGGTGACTTTTTCTTAAAGAATACCAGTTATTATTACAAAATATCTTATATATATGATGGATACCAAGAAGGCCCATTAAGCGATACTTTCTGGGTTCATAACGACACTTCAAGTAGAGCTAAATTATCTATTTCTATTGATGTTAAAAAATATAGCAAAAGATTGACGCATGTTTGCCTATATAGAAAAGATGGTATAAATGCATTTTATAAACTTGTTAAAGAAATTGAAACAAAGTCAAGTTGGAATAAAGTAGAGGGAGGTTATTCTTATACATTTGGAGACGAGGGCGATGTAGGAGCTAGTTATGAAGCAAGGACTGGACTTCCTGAAATTTTAGATACAATTAAGATAAAATATGGAATGTCAGTAGAACTAGATGGATACTTATTTGTTGCTGATTGTAATCATGAGAAAGTAGATAATGCATCAAATCAATTATTTAGGTCAAAGCCAGGCATGTTTAGCATATTTAATTATATATATGACTATGCTATATTAAAATCAAAACCAACAGCTTTAGCAGCTTTTAACGGCAGATTATATGTATTTGATGAAAATAATATTTATAAAGTAAATCCCAATTCTTTAGTAATAGAAGATACATTTGAAGGGGTAGGATGTTTAAATAAAGACTCAGTTATTGTTACTGAATTTGGTATGTTTTTTGCTGATAAAACAGGTGCTTATATGCATACAGGTCAAAGTCCTGTAAAAATATCCGAACCTATACAAAAAGGTGGAAATACTGAAGAAACCTTTGGAGGCACTGATAATATAAGAGATGTTAGCTGGGAAAATGTTGTTACAAATGCAGAGGGTTCTAAAACTAAAGTTATATTTGACTCACAATTAAATTCGGTTCTTTTTAATGTTACATATGGAGATTTTGAAAATTATAATATATCAAGTGCTCAAATATCAAATGATTTACCTACTACGAAACAGTATATATGGTCTTTTAATATAGCTAGAAAAAGATGGGATTTATGGGAACTATCTGAAGATTCTGAAATAGGCAGTCCATTTACTGGAGATAGAGGAGAAATATATTACCCTATTAATAATTCTGTATTTGAACTTAGAGGTGGTTCTCTAAATAGAGATTATACGTGGATAAGTAAGAAAATCACATTAGGAGAACCTTCTATTACCAAAGTATTTAACAAGCTTAAATTAAATGGAATAACTAAAGATGTTAATCTTAATGGAAGTTATATCGAAAGTAGTGATAGGCTTCTTATAGTATCAAGTACAGGTACTTTGGCGACTGGAGATATAACATCATCTGTTCAAACATCTGGAGACATAGATTATAAACTATCAGGTTCAAATAAAAAAGGAAGATGGCTACAATTTAAGCTAGAAAATATGACAGAAGCTATTGATTCTATCGGTATCTTATACAGAAGAAAGAGTACTAAATAATGCCTAATATTTCAAATAGAATTATAAAATCTTCAATTGTTAAAACTTCAAGTAAATTAAACTCATTTGACGATGTTAAAAGAGCTATACAAGACCTTGAAAAGATAGTTAATCAGCTTAGCGAATCTATTAATAAGGAGTCAGAAACAGAAGTTACTGACACCGATGGAAAAACAGGTGATGTTCAAGCTACTAGAAATATAGATGGTACGTATAGCTTTGAAGTTAAGACTATAGATGGTTGGAAAGCTCCTTTCTTAGGAGATAGCCCTATTAAATTTAAAGACAAACAAGCTTCTATATCTAAACCTCAGCTAAAGTCTATAGATGAGATAGAAGCGGATGATAGTAGTACTGGTAGTAGCGTAGCTAATTTAACTACCTTTGATGAAAAAAGCAACAAGTTTATTTTACCTAGACCTGATTACGATAGTGGGTGGACAGCTGTAGGAACAACGGCTTTGACACATAATTTAGAAACTACACAGTTTTCAATGTGTCAAATATCTCATAATGATACAGCCGATAACACATCTCATCAAGTAAATAATTTAAACATAGGAACTGTTACTACTAATGGAGAAAATGCTATTACTGTAGCATTCCCAGGAACTCAGTTAAATTACTACAGAATAAGATTGTGGAAATAACTTGTTTTAATTATATAAACATATGTAAATTATAAGGACGTATTCTAAGGAGATACATAAAATATGAAAGAATTAAACTCATTTGCGATAAATAAACTTATAGAAAACTTTATAAGTAAACCTTTATTTGACAATTTAATTAAACCATTTTCTTTTTGGGGAAAGTTGGCTTCAACTACTCTCCCGTTTGTTTTAAACATGTTTGATTCATCAGATGATGAAACTGCACAACTTATAGATGAGGAGAAAATTAGATTAGGTCAAGCAAAGACTCAATCCTTAGTAGACGAACAATTAAAACAGGGTGAAGATTTAATGGACCCTGAATCAGAAATTAATCAAAGAGTCTTATCTGTATTGACCCAACAAGCTGGCAATATTGGAGCTCAAACTGCAGGAAATGTTTCTAAAATAGCTGCACAAACAGGTGTAACAGGTGGACAGGCTACTATGGCTGCACAAGACTCATTGAATAAAACTTTAGGAGGTGTCGGAGATACTTTTTCAGATTCATTAAATCAAAGATTAACTCAAGGTATGAATCTTAAAAATCAAATGATTTCACATCAAAAGGGATTAGATGAAAATTTAATGAATGTAGAAATAGGGAATGTTAATGCTATGAATGCTCTTAGGGCAAATCAGAAATCAGGCGATGATACAAGTTTGTTAAGCTTATTAGATACGATTGGAGAAGGTGGTTTAGGAGATATAACAGGCGGATGGGGTGAAGGCGGTGAAGGATTTATGGGTCAATTTGGCACTGGTAAGGGTGCTTTAGCAAATTTATTTAAAGGTTGGTTTTAGAAAGGATATAAAATGGCAATAACGATACCATCAGATTATGCAAGAAATTATGCAGGAGCAGCTACAGGTGGAGGCCTTTCTGCTAAAGAAACACTTTTAAAAGAGTTTTACCCCACTCCAGAAGAAAGTTTTAAACAAGATTTATTCAATAGCGTTAATTCAAATATTGACCCTATATTGTCTGCTTGGGGAACAGATGTTGGAGATTGGGCTAATATTAATTTTGATGATATTACCAATCCAGCTACAGCTTTTATAAAGTTTAAAACTGATATTTTAAGTGAAGGTGGAAGAAAAGCTAGATATGCAAAAAAGAATAATTTACTAGACCCTGTTAGTTATATACAGACTTATAACGAAAGAATGAGGGTAATGGGTCCTCAATTAGCTGATAAATTAATTAATTATCAAATAGAAAATAAGCTATCTATGGAGGATATGCAGAGGATAGTATCTGGAAATCCTGGCCTTACAAGAGTATTAAAACAATTTGGTCAAGTTAAACCAGGTATAGACCCAACTACAGGTATGGAGAATCCCGTATGGGAAATGATGCATCCGTCACCAACAATAAGTGAATCCTGGGAGAGATTTGGTAAAGGTTTAATGAAAACAGGTGGAAACCTTATGAGGCCTGAAACTGCTATACCAGCTGGTATTACGGGATTAGGAGCTAAAATGGGTTATGATTGGTTATCTGCTAATAAGCCAGAGTGGATTCAAAAAACTAAAGATATTACAAAGGGGCCGACTACAAAGGCTATAAAAGCAATTGCGCCTTATGCTGTTAATAAAACTGTTGGACAAGTTGCTAAAGGTATTTTAAAAGGTTCTGGCGTAGATGATAAGACTGCAGCTTTAGGACAAGAAGCTACAGAAGGTGCAATGTCTATTATTCAAGCTAAGATTGGTAAACATGGTGTTGCTAAAGTATTAGGAAAAGTTGCCAAGACCTTAGGTTGGAAAGCAGCCGCTAAAACTATAGGTAAATTTAGCGCTGGTGCTTTAGGTGCTGGAGCTACATATGGTATTGGTACGGGAGTGATGTACACTTGGCTAGCAAAAGATTTATACGACGTATACAATATTGTAAAAAATATGGATTAAACTATGGCTATGCCCCAACAAGAATGGCAGCCTACTTTAAACGAACAGCAAACTAGGCAGTTAATAAATGCTTATAATAAAAAACCTCAAGCATATACCCCCTATTTAGAAAAAATAAGAAATCATGCCTATTATCATAATGTTCCTTTTTATGAAGGCGAATTTTCTATTTTAGAAGCAATAAAGCAAGCTGGTGCAGGAGTTGTAGAGGGTTTTACTACTCTTAATTTACTAGAGCATCCTGACAATCAGTGGGAATCAATCATTAGAAATGTAGGGCATTTAGTGGGATTTGCCCCAGGTATGATTACCTCTCCATTAATTAAAATGGGTATCAAAAGTGCTGCTCTTATTCCAAAAAGAGGTATTCCTTTAGCTGTAGCAGAGGACTTCTTTTTACCAGGAGCGAAGAAATATGGTAAAAAGTTTTTAAGTGCTGACCTTGTCCATAAGACTAAAGCGGGTCAAGCAGTTTCTCAATTCCTATCGACACCATTAGCTAAAGATGTTGCTACAGGTGCATTTAATCTAGGTGTAGCTAGTGGTATATCTTCTTGGCAACATGGTGTAGATGCTATGATGGATAGCCTTTTTCATGGAGCTATAGCAGGTGGTGTCTTTAAAATGATAGGTAATAAAATCAATTTAGATGACAAACAAGCACAAACATTCGCTAGAGGTTTAGCAGGTTCTTTATTTATGGGTCTTCCTGATACAGTTAGAGGAGGAACAGTTCCAGACCAAGTATATAATTACCTATTAGGTGCTTATTTTGGCGGAAAGGAATTGAGTTGGAAAAGAACTCAAGCTAAAAAGATTACTCAAGAAAACCTAAAAATGGCACGTACTTCACAAGACCCTTACCTAGAGCAGACATTAGACCCTACAAGATTTGAATCATGGAAAGAAGCTCCTAAAGAAGTTAAGCCATTGCTTTACGAAGAAGCTAAAGCGATGACTGGTATTGACTTGCTAGGAGGTGAGAAGCCCGAAGCTTTAGGTTATGAATTACTTGAAAAGCTAGGACTATCAAAAGAAGTTGATGTCACAAAAAGGGAACCTAAAGAAGTTGATGCCACAAAAAGGGAACCTATTGATGTTGCAGCCGAAATGAATAAAGTTTATGAAAGAACTAGAGATGAATGGCTTTCTAGAAATCCAGGCAAAACTGAAAAAGATTATTTACAAGAAGTGGAAACAGGGACCCTTTGGATGATGGAATTAAATCCAAATATGACCAAAAAAGAAGCTAAAGAACATGGTTATACTGAAAAAGAAAGAGTTGAATTTAATGAAGGACTTGCTTCAAATAGAGAGAACTTTAATAAAAACTTTAAGAAATTTGTTCAACCATTTATAAATCAAGTAAAAAAACTATTTAATGAGGGATATACTTGGAATGAAATAAAAAATATGAATTTTAAGCTTACTTCAGGTAAGTCAACTAGCAAAACTTATGGAGATAAATTTAATCATTTGTCTAGAATGATTACAAGAACAGAGAAAACGAATAATCCTGAAGGAGCTAGATTTATTAAGCAAAAACTTTCAGAGCTTATTAGTAAAGGAAGTGCTAAAAAAGGCGTTCCTACAGAAGTTCAAAAAAGACGAGCACAAAATAAACAAAAAAAAATAGATAAACTAAAAAAGAAATTTGGCGATGATATTGAAATAATAGGGGATGAGTTAATAGGTAAAGATTATCGAACAGAAGAAAGTTTACGAGTTGAAAATAGAATAGAAGATTCGTCTTTACCAAAAGGAAAAATAGTTATAGGGAAGGTTCTTGACCCAGGGGTCAAAAAAGATGGTAAGGTTGTTAAACCGCCTAAAATTGAAATAAGAGAAGGTACAGGAGAAGTAACTTATAAAGAAAAACTTTCTCGATATAAAGAAGATTTAGCTGACTGGAAAGCAGAAGAAAAAGTTCGTAAAGAATTAGGCCTAAAATCAAAACCTGCTCCTAAAAAACCTAAAGCAAAAGCCGTTAAAGAAACTCCTAAGGTTAAGCAAAAATATTTACTTACTTCTGGTCAAAGAGGATTAGAGAGTACAATTTCTAAAGAGGCTGAAAAAAGGGGTGTTAAAACAGTTCAAGTTAAACTATTAGACCAAAGACCTGTTGGTAAATTTGGAAAGGGCGAGGTTATAGATTTAAAACCAAATACCTTAGATGCCCAAGATTCTAATGTTAGATTTGCTATTGATAATATTAATAAAAGAGTTAATAAAACAAAGCAAGGCAAACTAATAGACATAAGTAAATACAAAGGCGGTGCAACAGGACCTGCGATGATGTACTTAAAAAGGGATGCCGCTAAAATGAAATTTGCAGACTCTATAGTAATAGCAGGTGAACTAAACGGAAGTCTATCTGAATTAAAGGGTATGCAAAGGGTGGTAGGGCAACTTGCGATTGATTCAGGTAAGGATATATATGTATTTGACAAGAAATATAATAGCTGGTTTAAGTATAATAGAGAAGCTGGAAATCCTCTTACAAAAGAGGCTGGTGTATTTGAAACTATGGACATAATACCCGATATAGGCAATAGAACGGCCTTTTTTGGCCCCGAACTTCATACTGGGGCTGATATATCTGCTATGCAAAATCTCCTTGAAAAACAGGCAAATACGGGCTTAGAAGGTGAAATGCCTATTAATACACGTAAAAAGGAAAATTCTGAATTAATGAGGCTTGATGATATTTCTGCTGGTGAAGGGTTTGAAGGAATTAAGGACAGCTCCTTATCTGGTATTATAAATAATGGCTTATATAGAGATAAAAATTTTATTAAAAATTTTACAGATATAAACAAAAGAACATCTGAGGTTGAGAATGTTATAAAAGCTGCTTTAGATACTTATACTCCATATAAAAGCACAAGAAATGATAAAAATAAACATGAAACTAATTCACGTTCTTGGATTAAGGAAATAGAGGCAAAAGTTGGATATAAGTTACCAGAAGAATTAAAGGGCGATTTAAGAAAATGGCTTGTAAGGGAAAAACACGGAAAACTTATTCGTGTTGCTATCTCAGATGGAACTGTTGAAGGAACAGAAATATTAAGTCAAGATACTCCTTATACTAAAAACAATACTCTGAAAAATGATGTAGTCCCTAAAAGTATTATAGAAGAAATACTTGAGCCTTATAGTAAGACAG
>TARA_R100001594_G_scaffold74562_2_pt1 | contig 12273 bp, 16 predicted proteins | sample TARA_R100001594 | Tara Oceans TARA_R100001594 (sample SAMEA2622752) | marine metagenome | biome: marine biome (ENVO:00000447); feature: marine epipelagic mixed layer (ENVO:xxxxxxxxx); material: "saline water (ENVO:00002010), including plankton (ENVO:xxxxxxxx)" | depth 150 m | reverse complement strand
CACTGTAGTGCAGGTCTTCATGTTGGAGCTATCGACTATGTTACCAGCTATGGCGGCATCAACTTGGATAGCCATGACGACAATGATAGTGATGGTGGAAACCAGATCGTTATCTGCAAAGTCAATCCTGCTGATGTAGTCAGTGTCCCAAGCGATGCTAAATTCCAAAAGCTACGAGCCTGTCGCTATGAAGTGGTCGCAATCTTTGAAGATGTCTTTGATAAATCGGTTGAAGTTTTAGGTTCTACAGTTGATAATGTTAGTGTCGTAAAGTATAATGATGCTTGGAAAGAGGACATTCGTGTTCGACTTGAGCGTCTATCAACAGTCCTAAGAGGACAGGGGGCAGGAGTTTAGAATGAAGTGTATCGTTACTGGTGGCGCAGGTTTTATTGGTAGTCATATTGTTGACAGATTAATCGAGGATGGTAACGAGGTAATCTCGTTGGACAATGAGTCAGCTACATCTAATAAAGAATTTTATTGGAATCCGCAGGCTTATAAAGCTGTACTTGACATATGTGATTATGATAAAATCGAACCTCTTTTCAAGAGTGTTGATTGCGTCTTTCACTTGGCAGCTGAGGCTCGTATTCAGCCAGCCATTAAGAATCCCTGCAAGGCATCAGCTACCAATGTCTTGGGAACCTGTAACGTGCTTCAGGCCGCTAGGGAGAACGGTGTAGATCGTGTAATCTACTCGTCTACATCGTCCGCCTACGGTTTAATCAATAACCCTCCACTCACTGAGGATATGCCAAACGACTGTCTTAATCCTTATTCAGTCACTAAGGTTGCGGGTGAAGAGCTATGTAAAATGTATACTAAACTATTTGGGCTAAAGGCACTAATATTCCGATACTTTAATGTATATGGTGAGCGACAACCTATTAAGGGTCAGTATGCTCCTGTTGTTGGTATATTCTTGTGTCAGACCGAAGCTGGTGAACCAATGACTATTGTTGGAGATGGCCTACAGAGAAGAGACTTCACACATGTCTCTGATGTTGTTGATGCTAATATGTTAGCAATGAACACTGAGTCCGCTAATATATGGGGTCAAACTTACAATATTGGTACTGGTAAAAATTACTCTGTTTTAGAGCTTGCAAAAATGATCGGCACAAAGTATACTCATATACCTGAGAGACTCGGTGAGGCTAGAGTAACTCTGGCTGATATAACTAAAGCAAAATCTTCATTGGGTTGGCAACCTAAAGTCGAACTTAAAGACTGGATAAGGGAGTATACAGATGTTTAATAGTGAATTAGCTATGGTCTGGTCATTATTTTTCATGGCTCCATTCTTCATATTTGTTTTATCAAGGTTAGGGCTTTTCTCTACGGTTTATGGCGTTAAAACTCCAGAGGTTCATTATGTGTACGAACCCCCTGCTTCACCCACTTCAAAGGAAGAGCAGTGGGATGCTATAGTGTCTTCAACGATGCAAAGTGCGATGCAGGGAGATAGAGCAGCCAGAGATTGGGTCACTAAGCACGTATTCACCGATCCAGTTATACCAGACAGTAAAACTAGTCCACTCGTCAGCGATGCTGTGGATGCTTTGAAGCATGTCGGATACAAGGCTAGTGATGTTAGAAAAATTGCTAACGAACTATGTTCTCATAATGATTACTCATCTTTGGAAGATTTGATACAAGATATTATTAAAAACTGCTGATTTGTGTATAGAAGGTTGTACTATGAATAGACTTAAAAACTCGCTCTGCTACCTTTGTGGAGCTATGGATCGTGTTAAGGATGGAGGTGCTGGCTGGAGAGAAAACATAACTCCTAAACTAAAAGAAATGGGTGTTGGTGTTTTGAATCCATGTGACAAACCAAGTGATTATGGTATCGAGAATAACGAGACTAGAGAATTACTTGAGCAACTAAAACGATCTGAAAAGTATGATAAAGTCACTGACTACATGAAACCTATTTGCGCGATTGATTTGCGTATGGTTGACATTGCTCACTTCATAGTAATGAGTATCGACGTAGATGCTCACCTTTGCGGATCATATCACGAAGCGGCTGTTGCCATTAGTCAAAAGAAGCCAGTCGTCGTAATGTGCAAACAAGGAAAGCGTAAACTTCCCACTTGGATGTTTGGTGTAATACCACATGAGATGGTGTTTTCAAACTGGAGCGAAGTTTTAGAATATTTGAATCACATAAATGAAGACGAAGATGCACAGCATCAGAATAGATGGCGATTTTTTGACTGGGAGAAAGTATATGTTTAGTTTTTATTGCAAGGCTTGCAATCATGAAGTTGACTCCGAAGCGTGCAGACTTGCAGATATAATTGAAACCAAAGGCGGCAGAGTATATGTTTTTGAGTGCTGTGACTGTGGAGAGGTTTCATCAAGCGAATTAATAGAGGAATACGAATATGACTTCTAAAAATAATATTATAAAAGGTATCAATGAAGCTCTTGTGTCTGAGATAGATTCGATAACATTCGATAAACCTCCCACAGAAAAACATTTAGATGTAATGAACAAGCCATCCAGTTTAGTGACGATTGATTGGAAGAATGTTTTGCCGGAACCTCCGAAGAACAGTTCAAAAATAACTCGTAGAGAACTAGAATATATATCATCTATAACTAATGAACTTTCAGAGGAAGAATATATTTTAGTCACTGAAGTTGACAAAGACCCTAACAATGTATTTATCGGCTTACTAAAGAAATATGGACTTGAATTTCCGAAGGAAAAATTTGAAGAGTTCTATTTTGAACAGGTTGATCCTATAATCCTTAGCCTCAAACATAAATACAATAGAGCTAGGCCATACCAGCTAGCGGAGAAGTATGGTATAGAGATCAATGTTACTGAGACTGATACTCACCACACACCGGCATATCCATCTGGTCACACAGCATATGCCGCTTTTGCAGGTTCCATGCTTGCCACTCTCTATCCAGAACACACATCAAAGTTTTATGAACTTATAAATCTAGCGGGACGAGCTAGGATTTTACAAGGCGTACATTACCCTTCAGACAATGATGCTTCTATGGTTATAGCATCTGTGATATATGAAGATTTGAAATATAAAATATTTCCAGATATGAAAATCAGGGGGTGAATTGGAATCGACCAGTAATAAAGTTATTGATCGCATGTAGTAGTTGAACGAATGGCTACTTAAAAAATCGTTCACATTTTTTTAAGTGTAGAAGAGAATTTCGCACTCGCCGCCTAGCGGTAGGGGTATCACAGCCCTGCAAACCAAATAGTGATGACGCAGATAATTTTGCTAGAGTATATATACTTGAACTAAATATATATGATAACAATAATTTGTTTGACCCCGATAATTCGGATAGCCTAGTATAATAGGCGATAATAATTATACTAAACATGTAGAAGTTAATAATAATATTATGTGGCACGCGGGTTCAAATCCCGCCACCTCCACTTTTTTATTTTGTCCTGTCCGAACAAGCCCGATCATGGTGTGTGCAATGGCAAATTTTTTTTTCGTGTTTTTACAAAACTTACACACTAAAATATATAGTATTGATCGGAGGAAAAATGAGCAGAATAAAAGTCTTTATATTAAATTCAAACAACGCAGACATCGAGAGCGATTCTTTACTATCTTGGTATGACTCACAAGACCCAAACGGTTTTGTTTTTGAGCCTTCACTCGAAGGAATCATAAGACAGTCCAGAGACTTGGACATTCCTATAGACGTTGAAAAGTCAAATTACGAAGAGCTTCCATCTAAAACAGATTCTAATCTAGTAATTCTTCTGAATGAAAACAGCATGATTAGCTCTAAGTATCTGCTGAATGTTGTATCGCTAAATAATATGTATCCAGATTTTTCTATACTTTGTGGGAACATTGAAAACCATTACACTGGTGTGCGTGATGACTTTTTTATAAAAAAGATTAGCCCCTATTATCGCTCATATAATGTCTTCCCTTCTGACGGTGTTGTGCTTTCGGACGTATCTAAAGATATTTCAAACCTACCTCCGTCTTACAACATATCAGTGAATGGTGTAGTTTACAATAAGCTGGGAGGAGTCTGCCCTTTAAGGACATCGAGAGGTAATATACTAGATAATCGTCAGTTTGTTTCTAAGGCTTCAAAACTAGGAGATGTAATACACTCTAAGAATCTGGGAGTAAAGAATATATTTTCAGAAAAAGACTTGTCAATGTCTTCGGTGTCGAAATATTTTTACGGACTAGGCTATCTTGCCTCAATATCTATAAAGAGTAGTGACTCTCCAGTCTATGAGCATGTATGGAAACAGTTTGTGGAAACCCCAGAATCTCTGGATCATAGAATCTTAGGAAGACTTACGTTTGAAAAAGAGATACCAGAAGGGCAGCATAAATTATACGGACAGAAGATGGCGATGATAAAGTGTAGTTATCAGTGCGGTTTATTTGAAGGACTTTCAGGCTTAGAGATATTATGATTTCCCTAGATATTTCAAAATGTTACGGTTTTGATAAACATAGAAGCGGCTGGGGTTATTGCATAAACTCTCTTAGGCCGTTTCATTCTTATTCTGGAATACATGTCGATGGTTTTATTGAGCATAATTTTTGCTGGCATATCGAAGACTACTTTTATGGCGGAGCGAAATCTCATATACCATATAAAAAACCGTGGATTGGTTTTATCCACAACCCTCCCAACCCTCCTAACTGGTTTGATATGTACAACTCTCCAGTGGCTATGTTTTCCAGAGAAGTGTTCCGTCAGTCCCTAAAGTGTTGTAAAGCAATCATTGTTTTATCTGACTATCTAAAAAGATGGGTTGAAGGGATATGCGACGTTCCTTGTATATCTGTTAAACATCCAACAGAAACAAATGCTCCCAAGTGGTCTCCCGAAAAGTATATTAACTGTGATCGTCCTACTTTATTACAAGTGGGATACTGGTTAAGAAAATTAGAGTCTATTGTAAATATAAAAGTTCCATATCCGTTTACAAAAAAATGGCTACCAAGTCATAAAGGTTATGCAGAAGAATTACTAGCTGTTTATAATAGAACTAAGTTAGATTTTTTTGAAGGAAGATACAAATGGTCTGGAGTAGAGCTGTTGGACTGGGTTTCTCACGAAGATTACGACAAAATGCTAACTTCTGGAGTTGTGCTTTTAGACCTTTACGATAGTTCAGCAAATAACGCCGTTATAGAATGTATAGCAAGAAACACCCCACTGCTCGTAAACAAACATCCAGCTGTTGTAGAGTATTGCGGAGAAGATTACCCACTTTATTTTGACGACTTAGATCACGCATCTTCTATTCTCGTAGATACAGATAGAATAATTTCAGCACACAAATATTTTAAAAGCATGGACAAGTCTTGGATAAAGGGCGACTACTTCGCTAATGACTTGATTTCAAAATTAGAAAGAATAAAAAATGAATGAGAGACATTATTGCACAAGACCGTTTGAGTTTTTTGAGACTTATGACGATGGCAGTATCGGGTTTTGCTGTCCTTCTTGGTATAACAATTATGAGATAGGAAACATAAATGATAACTCTATTGAGGAAGTCTGGAATGGCGAAGCGGCACAGGAATTAAGGCGTTCTATCCTAGATGGATCTTTCAGGTATTGCGATGAAAAAGTATGTCCACACCTGTCAACAAAAACTCACTGCGTACAAACATTACATCAAATAGAAGTTGCGGGTGACAAGGGCTGGGATTTAGTTGCGGATGACATAAAAAACAACAGGACAATATTGAATCATAGTCCTCTTCAGATTCAGTTTGGGTACGATAGATCATGCCAGTTGGCATGTCCATCTTGCAGGCTAGAAGTGATCATGGAGGGCGGAGCAAGAAGAGAATTTATCATTGGACTACAAAATAAGCTAAGAAAAGAAGCATTTAAGGATGCTAAAACTTTTACAATTACAGGCTCCGGCGATCCTTTTGCTAGTCCGGTCTTTAGAGAATTATTAACGACACTCAAGGAAGAAGAGGCTCCAAGTTTAGAATACATTCAACTTTTAACTAATGGGCTTTTACTTGACGCGTATTGGGATAAAATATCAGACTTCGCAAGGGAAAAAATAAAACACATCTCAATCTCTATAGATGCGGCATCAGAAGAGATATATAAAAAAGTCAGAAAAGGCGGTGACTGGAATCGTCTATTAGAGAATTTAACTTTTGCGAAGAAGCTAAAAGATGAAGGACAAATAATATCATTTAATACTAGTTTCGTTATACAAGACGAAAATGTTGAGGAGATGTTAGATTTTGTTGACTTATGTGCAGGCTACGATGTTACCCTTGTCCAATTTCAAACATATGAACCAGACTTTCTAGATTTCACCGAAAACTTCTTGCCTATTTGGTATGAAAGGGCTGTGCAAGAAAAAACACACCCTAAACACGGAAAGTTGATTAAGGCTTTACATCATCCAAATATAAAAGCTAGGTATATAGACTATTTAAACTGGGAGACAACTCACGAAGACTGGCAGTATGGATATGCTACAAAAGTTATGGTTGGAGGCTTAAGTTCTGTCTTGCTTCATGGAGAAGATATATCTCAATTAGAAGCCAACTTGTTGAAATATGGATATAAAGATGTATATTATGATGGCAAACTTCATATTGTAGAAAACAAATACTTAGAAGATTTTGAAGATACAGAAAGAGTAAAGTTTGGAGAACTTGATCTGGTCTGGGATGTATCTCAAAATAAATGGCTAACTCATGAAGACTGGGAAAAATTACAAGCTCCAATTTTCAATGAACAAAACCAATATACATTAGATGCGATAACTATAGACGCTAAAAATAGTGACCTTCCAATAATTGATACATCTAACTTATTTTGCAAACAGCCATTTGAAAACTTTGAAGTTGATGAACATGGAAACGTAAGAACATGTTGTGCTTATTGGATGAATCAAACAATAGGAAACATACACCATTCACCTATAGAAGAAATACTTAACTCAGAAGAAGCTAAAAAAATTAGAGCCTCAATTTTAGATGGAAGCTTTTCTTATTGTAATAAACAAACATGTGCTAGGTTACAAAGTAAAGGTACTTATGATGATCAGTCTGGTCTTTTCTCAAAAGATAAAGTGACAGATTCTCGATATAGAAAAATTATAGATGAAAATATACTAGAAATGGAGAGAATCAAGCATATTAACTTCCTATGGGATGACTCCTGCAATTTAAAGTGTCCGAGCTGTAGGATAAGTTCAATATTGCATACTTCTGGCAAGAAATATGATGATGCCGTTAAAATACAAAATAAGATAATGGATTTTGTTTTAAATGAACAACCCAAAGGCGAGACATCGTTAAATATTACTGGATCTGGAGATCCTTTTGGCTCTAAGGTTTTTAGAGACTTTTTAATAAACTTTGATGGAGAACAGCACCCAGAAATTCAAATTAATTTACAGACAAACGGTGTGATGTTTACAGAAAAAATGTGGCGATCAATGCACAAATGCCATAATAATATAGGAGAGGTCTTAGTCTCAATTGATGCTGGCACAAAAGAAACTTATGATATAGTTAGGGTTGGTGGTAATTGGGACTTGTTGATGAAAAATATCCAGATGTTGTCCAATCTGCGACTTGAGGGAAAAATAAAAGTTACACTAACTCTAGACTTTGTAGTACAAAAACACAATTACAAAGAAATGCCTTTAGCTATTGAGCTGGCCAATTCTTTAGAGGGTGTTGACAAAATGAAGTTTTCTCTTGTTACAGATTGGGGGACTTGGAAAAGAGATGTTTTTGAAGACTACGCCGTATGGATGGAAAACAATCCACTACATGAAGATTTTGTAAATTCATTTAACAATGAAATTTTTTCAGGTAACAAAGTAGACTTAGGAAATGTCTATCACTATTACGAATTAGCAAGAGGTAAAAATGATTAATATAACAGCGCCGATCAACAATCTAGGGTATGGAGTAGCGTCTTTTAACATCGTTAAAGAGCTGTTAAGGATGAACCATGACATACAGTTAAATGTTTTAGGTAGGATAGAAGACCCGCATCAGATGTCTGTTGTATATGACTGTATAGAAAAGTCAGTGAGTAACAATTCAACATCAGTCAAAATATGGCATCAAAATGATGTGCATCATCATGTAGGCAAAGGTATGCATGTTGCTTTCCCTATATTTGAACTTAACGAGTTTACAAAAACTGAAAAGTGGAGTCTTTCCCATAATGACAGAATTATGGTGTGTTCCGACTGGGCTAAATCTGTGGTGGAAAGCCAAGTGAAAGTTCCAGCTAGGGTCGTACCTCTGGGCGTAGACTGTGCAACATTCTCTCCGGCAGGCACATCTAGGTCTCAGACAATATTCTTTAATTGCGGCAAATGGGAAGTGAGAAAAGGTCACGATATTCTAGTTCAATGTTTCAATGAAGCGTTTGATTACAACGATGATGTTGAGTTGTGGATGATGTGTGAAAATCCCTTCTACTCCGAAGCCCAGCAAGCGGAATGGATAAATCTCTACAAAAATTCCCCACTAGGATCAAAAATAAGAATCATACCTAGACAGACATCACACCAAGATGTATGCAACATTATGAGACAGACCGACTGTGGCGTGTTTCCCGCTAGAGCAGAAGGTTGGAACTTAGAGCTTTTAGAGATGATGGCGTGTGGTAAACATGTTATAGCGACTGACTATTCTGGCCACACAGAGTTTTGCAATCACCAGAATAGTAGCCTCGTGGACGTAACAAGTCTCGAAAGAGCGTCTGATGGCGTATGGTTTAACGGTCAAGGCATGTGGGCTTCTCTAGGAGATAGACAAAAAGACCAGATTATAAGTCACATGAGAGACATTCATAACAAAAAACAATCAGGAAACTTAGGCCAGAATCAGGATGGAATTATGACGGCTATGAGTTTCTCTTGGGAAAACTCAGCTAAAAAATTCATAGAAGCTATAGAATAAGGTTGCAAACATGTCTTCCTCATGCTAGAATATTGTCAGTAACCAATTATCTTTTTATAGGAGAGAGAAAATGGTAGAGAAGTTTAAATCTTTAGTGAAGTCGAGACGTTTTTGGACGGCTATTGGTACTGTTGTTACCATAGCCTTGCAAGATGTCATCGGCATCCCCGAAGATACAGCGACTAGTATTGTTGCTATTGCTGTAGCTTGGATTGTTGGTGATTCTCTTCGTACAACGGAGTAGGCATAAATAGAGAATCATGATTCAGGGTCTGGCGCAAGAAGCGCCGGACTCTTTTCAAACAGGAGAAATAAATTGGAATTAGATTTTATTACAGCCGCCGAATCCCACTATAAAGCAAAAATGGATGAAGCAGCCTTGACAATGAGAGTATACATGAGGAATGCCGCTGGAATTGGAGAACATCCACAGATCCTTGAGGAGTTTAGAAATGCCCTTGAGGACTTCCAGAACGCTAGAGAAAACTTTAAGCTGGTTCAGGAACTTAAAAGCCAATTTATAAGCACACAGCAGGCAGAGTCAGCACCGGAAGGTACAGAAGGTGAAGACTAAAATAACTTTACTGCCTGTGGCTTATGATACTTCGAGGGCTCCTCTAGACCCAAAGAGGAATGTCCTCCTTGTAGATGAAGAGCCACTTTCTAGATATATAGCTAACGAGCAACCAGAAGACGTTCTAAAGAAGATTTGCGAGGAGTACATAGGCTATGCCTATAGCTGGCTTACTTTTGACTTGGGAGGTTTTTTTAGACACTCAGACCATTTTGAAGTAGTTTACTACTGTAGCTTCCCAAATATGTTTGGGTGGAACAAGAAGGGTAACACTTTACGAATGTCGCTTGACGAAGAACTGAAACAGATAGGAGAACACTACTTTGACATACTCTCAAGATTCACCGCAAGAAGATACGGGTAAATCATGCTTTTTCGAGTGCTTTGTTGATAAAGAAACTGGCGCTGTAATGTTTGAGTGTGGTTGGGGAGATGGAGAACTTGACATTAATAACTTTGTTTTTATGTTAAAAATGTTGAACACAGGCAAATATGAATCTATAGTTCTAGAAGAAATAGGGAATCAATGTGGAGAATCAGAAGAAAAATTAAACCAATACTTCAACCTTTTAAACAAATATGAACAGCTATTTGCAGACAGGGATTCTTCTTCTGTTGCAATAAAACCTAGTAAGATAGACCCCTAATAATGTGTATAATACATTATACTAATCACCTTTTGGAGGCTAGGGAATGTCAGATAGCAAAAAAATAGCTTGGCAGAGCTGGAACGCTATGGTAACTGAGTTTTATGAAAGCGACATGGACTTGGCTTTACTAGAAGAGTTATTTTCATCTCAAGTACACGAAGAACCTAACGAAAATACGCTAAAATTCTTAGAGCCAACTCCTAGAGTTTTATATACCCCATATGGCCCATTTCCAACAGAGTCATTTTTGAAGCCATCTGATAGATGGGATTGTTGGATTTGCCACACAAACTTTGATGTTACTGTATCTATAATAGAAAGCATCGAAGAGATAGCTGGAGTTGAAGCAATAAAGGCTATGGGAAGATATACAATGTTTATAGGAATTGCGAAACTTTTTAATTCTACTGAAGTTAAACTAAATATAGAGAATTTAATAGCCGATACAAAACATATAAGCAACATGGAAACCGCAGCAGAGGATCTCAAAGACGCTATAGAAGCGATAAAAGATCAGGTTTCAAATAAACCATATTGGTCTATTTTTGTTTCCTCTGTTGGTGATATTGATTATATTATGTCAGATTCCTTAGATGAGAGCTATCTGCATGATTTAAATAAATTTGAAAACTTACGTGAAAAAGTTGGTGGTATTATTATTAGGAGTTCTAATGAACAGAAACATTGATGAAGCAGTTATTAATATTGATTACAAAAAAATTATGGATAAAGTTTGCTCGAAATACAATCGCTTTGTAGACGCTGACGATTTGTCCTCTATGAGAATGGTCACTTTGTGGCAATGTCTTAATAAGTTTGATCCAAGTAGGAATGTTAAGTTTACATCTTACCTATATCAACAGCTGACATTTGCTATCAAAAACTTCTTGAAGAAAAAGAAAAGAGAGTTTACTAACATCCCTTTCGATGTAGCTAAAGAGCCTATGGAAAACATAGAAGTTTTAATGCTAGACTTTCCAGATGAATATAAAAAACTTTTGCGGCAGAAGTATATCTACAGAATGACAATGAGTGAAATTGGACAAATGAATGGGTATAGCAGAGAAACAGCGCGTCGAAGGTTTAACAAGGCTAAAGCCTACTACGAGGAGATGAATGAGAGTAGAGCTACTGTGTAACGAGTCGAAATATCCAGACATATTGAGATGCATATTTGAGGCTTCTGAAAAAAGGCTAGATCAGATATGCGCTCCGTCTGGCATGATACCCAGAATAGACGAAATCTTTATACGGGAACACTGTAACTTTTCTGCGCTTGTGGATTTTCCATACGGAATATCTGAAACAAGAATTAGGGTTCATGAGATATTACTCTCTGCTAAGAGAGGAGTAAAGGACATTGATCTTGTAATAAACAGGAGCGACATAGAGTCGTCCAACCTAAACTCAATAAGAAAAGATTTCAGAACATGCCTTAACGCATGCAAAGAGAACGGACTCGCCATAAGGCCTATTATAGAATATAGGATCGCTGATGATGAGTTCCTTTATGAACTCTGCTCTTCCTTAAAATACAATGGAGCTACAGAAATTGTTATAGGTACTGGTTCTATGGTTGATGATATATTAGACAATATAATTTCATCCAAATTAATAGAGGACAAACTGAACCTTCCTGTCGTAAGTTGCTCTCCAATACTTTCTCAAGAGCATTATGACATATTTTATGATTCAAATATTCATGGAATCAGATTAAAGTCTTACAAAATACTAGATAATTTGTGTACAATATGGTAGGAACAGGACACTCTTATGGATAATTGAGGATTTATATATCTTTATTTTTGCATAGGAGTCATATATCATGGCAGTTCCCGGCGCTTTAACAAATTATTCCGTATCTACTACGGACAACACAGCCGCTTCCACCAACAAAGAAGGTGGAACAATCTTAGGTAATGATAACACTGGTGACGTTATCACTAAAGCTTTTGAATTAATCACCGCAACAAAAGATAACTACAATGCTATTGGCACAGGGCCTATTACGGGCAATGGTACTAATGCTATGGTTGGTGCTCAAAAGGCTCTTTCCGCTGGTACGTTCGCCTATCACGTAGCAGGCGAGTAT
>TARA_R100001594_G_scaffold31198_3_pt1 | contig 12285 bp, 17 predicted proteins | sample TARA_R100001594 | Tara Oceans TARA_R100001594 (sample SAMEA2622752) | marine metagenome | biome: marine biome (ENVO:00000447); feature: marine epipelagic mixed layer (ENVO:xxxxxxxxx); material: "saline water (ENVO:00002010), including plankton (ENVO:xxxxxxxx)" | depth 150 m | reverse complement strand
AAATCACCTGATGCGTTTGTTTATAACGCTACATTAGAAAGAATCGTAGATGGCGATACCTTTGATTGCTGTCTTGATCTTGGTTTTGATGTAAAGCTACATAAACAGCGTGTTAGGCTTGCAGGCATAGATACTCCTGAAAGTAGAACTAGAGATCTCGCTGAAAAGAAACTTGGTCTTGCTGCCAAAGAAAGATTAAAAGAACTTTGTATAGGTGGAATAAAGGTTAAATCTTTAGGTAAAGGAAAATATGGCAGAATACTTGGAATACCATATACCGAAGATGGCAGAGATATATGTCAAGTATTAATAACAGAAGGCCATGCTGTTGAGTATCATGGCGGTACTAAAACTAAAGTATGGGGAGATTATTAATACCTTGTGGAATCAGCAGTTACCGTAATACAAGAAGTTGGATTTCCTATTGCAGCCGCACTTGGTCTTGGTTGGTTTATTTATAAGCTTATCATGCGTATTGTGGATGGCATGGAGCAAAAACTAGATGTAGTTGATGAAAAAGTAGCTGGTCAAATACAAGCTATTGAAGAACGACTAGGAACAAAACTTGATTCACAACATGGTATTTTGGTAGCATTAATAGACAGAGTGCGTAGTTTAGACAACGAAATTATACGCCAAGACACTTTAATAAAAACTATATTAGGTGTGCCACAATTAATTGATAGTAACAAAATAGCCAAGGCTGATAGAGATGACCAAAGAAAAGATTGATCCTTATGAATTAGAAAAAACTAGGATAGCTGTATGGGCTTTTCTTATTGGTGCTATTATGTTTGTAGCTATCATAGGCATGAATTTAGCAGCCGATACCATAACTCATAAATTTAAAAACCCATCATTTAGTGGCATTGCTACAAGTTCACACTATTTAACAATAGAAAACCAAGAATTTAATCGTAAAATGTCTATCAAAGAAGAAATAAAAGCTATTCAAGAACAAATAGAAAGAGATAAAGAAAATACTACATTAGCTAGGTTTATTCGTAATTTAGAATCAAGGATTTATGCACAACTATCAAGACAGTTGGTAGAAAACTTATTTGGAGAAACGCCAAGCACAGAAGGTACTTTAACATTAGAGGGTAATACCATCCAATATAGTATTAAAGATGGCCTTATTACTCTAATTATTACGGATGAAAACGGAAATGTTACGGAAATTCAGTTGCCTATTGGCGATTTTAGCTTCTAGTTGTAGCTTAGCTCCAGTAGATACTAACTTACAAAAGGGTAAAACTTTACCTAGTGTTCTGCAAATACAATCAGAAGAATTATTAAATGTAGCACAACCTAAAGTGCCTATAGTTGTAGCAGTATATCCAAATAGTTTTACTGATCAAACAGGTCAAAGAAAAAGTAATAGTGAGTTTGCTTTGTTTTCTTCTGCTATAACACAAGCACCAGGTCATTTGTTAATTAGAACTCTTAAACATACTGCAAATGGTAAATTTTTTAGAGTTGCTGAAAGGGTTGGACTAGATAATCTTACCAAAGAAAGACAACTTATAAGATCAGCTAGAGAACAAAACGAAGCAACAGATGGACCTAAACCTATTATGCCTTTATTGTTTGCAGGTGTGCTTATGGAAGGTGCTGTAATTGGGTATGACACAAATATAAAAAGTGGTGGTATTGGTGCTAGATATTTAGGTATAGGTACTAGTAAACAATACCGTATAGACAATATAACAGTTGCCTTGCGTATGGTTTCTATAGCTACAGGAGAAGTATTAATTGATGTTTTGGTGAATAAACAAATTTATAGTTATGGACAATCACAAGATGTTTTTAGGTTTATTGAAGCAGGTACAGAACTTGTAGAAATAGAAACAGGAGATGCAGAAAACGAGCCTACAACTTTAGCTTTACAAAAAGCTGTAGAAGAAGCAGTTTTGCAAATAGTAAAAATAGGTTATGATAAAGGTTTTTGGGAGAAAAAGAATGACTCAATTAAAATTGATAAGCCTGATTGTGATGCTGACTGCATTGACAGCATACGGGGCTGATAACGAAATATATGTAGATCAAAGTGGTGCTACTGCTAATATAGATTTAGAACAAGTTGGTTCTGGAAATATTATTGGTGGTCTAAATTCAGTTGCAGGCACGCTAACTGCACTAGATTTAGATGGTATTACTATGACGTTAGATATAAACCAAATAGGTGATACAAACAAATTTCTTGGTGATATATTAGGAGATTCTGTAACAGGCTTTTTTGAATTTGATGGCGATAGTAATACTTTTACTATTCAAGGCGACCCTACTAATACTTATGGTATTGATAGTTCAAATTATAATGTTGATGTTACAGGTAGTTCCAATACATTTACTTTAGACCATGGGACAAGTGCACTGGCTGCTACATTAGATTTAGATTGGATTATACAAGGTGAAAGTAATACTTTTGATTTTGATATAAATTATGATGGTGGCACTTCTTATGTTGATGTTGATGGTGATAGTAACACAATAAACTTTACAGGTTCTGGTTATGCAGGTGGCTATTTTTACTTAGATCAAGCTGGTAACAGCAGAACATTTAACATTACACAAGCAAGCACTCAAGATAATGACTGGCTTAAAATTTTATCTATTGGCAATAGTGGTACTGTGTGCGTCATTCAAAACGACCAAGGCACAAGCACAAGCTGCTGATATTGGAGATATATCTGAACTAAACGGCTCTGCTCAAATAGTAAGAGATAAACCTTACGAAGCTAATTTAAAGTTTGCGATACAAAGCAATGATGAAGCTATAACCAAAGATGGTCGTATGGCTATTACTTTTCTTGATGATTCTACTGTAAAACTTACTGAACATTCACAATTACTTATTGATGAATACATATATGACCCTGATCCAAGCAAAGCAAAGATGGCCCTTACCTTTGGACTTGGTACAGCAAGGTTTATTACAGGCAATCTAAACCGTATAGATAAGCAAAACATAACTCTTAAGACACCTACAGCTAATATAGCGATACGTGGGACTGATTTTACGGCTACAGTTGATGAACTAGGGCGTAGCCTTATAATTTTGCTACCAGACGCTCTAGGGCTCTCTAGTGGCGAAATAGAGGTAGTTACAGCTACAGGAAGTGTTTTGCTTAATAAACCTTACCAAGCTACTACCGTAGATGTATTTGAAAGCTCGCCCACAAAACCTGTAATATTAGATTTAACGTTAGATATTATTGATAATATGTTAATTGTTACACCACCTAAAGAAGAAGATATTGCACAAGAAGAAACAGCAACAACTAAAACAGTTAATTTATTAGACTTTAATGATTTAGATGTAGATTATTTAGCAGAAGATTTTTTAGAAGATAATAGTTTAGAGTTTACAGAATTAGATATTAACTATTTAGATGTTAATTTTCTTGAAGATTTATTAAATGTTTTAGATGCTTTAGCAATAGAAAAAGAAGAAGATCAGTTAGCGTTAGCTACAGGTGTAAATATTTCTGGTACTTTAATTGGTCAAGATTCAAATACACAGATAACTACAATAGTAGCAGGACAAGTTATAAGTTTACGTAGAAAAGTAAGCGAATCCGTACAAGTAGATTTAAACTCAGGAAACGGCTATACAGTAATTTTGATCCAAGATGGAGTTTCTAATATAGTAAAAATAAATGGCGGAGGAGATTCTGTAATAACCATTAACCAAAGTAGCGGATGAAGAAACTATTATTGCCTATACTTATAATACTAGCACTACCCCTAGTATTCCAAAGTACACCCACAGAAATATTAAAATTAAAAGTTTTTGATTATCTTGTCCCCAAACATGATCCATCTGGTTATTTCACCATATTAAATATAACTGAAGAAGATATAACCAATGAGGGTGGTTGGCCACTTCCAAGAAAAAGACTTGGAGAAATCCACAGCGACATAATTGCAAAAGGAGCTGTTGGAATTGGTTGGGTTATTTCTTTTCCGCAACCTGATCGTACTGGCGGAGATTATTATTTTTCAGAGTCATTAAAATACGGCACATCTATATTAGCAATGTTTGAAACGCCAAATGGTAAATATCCAAAAACAACTGGAACAGTAATACTCGGTGATGATGTTGGTGGGATGCTAACTAGCGGTGTTGTAAAAAATATAGAAATATTAACAACTCATGCCCAAGAGGGTATAGCTACCGCACCAACCGATGTAGATAACCTAGTTAGAAAAATACCATTACTACTTAGAACTCCAGATGGATATGTTCCTGCCTTTGGAACTGAGGTTTTAAAATCATTGGTTAATGCAAAAACTTATGTCATTAAAACTAATGAACTTGGGATAGAAGAAATTAGAGTTAAAGGATTACCACCAGTTAAAACAGATAGTCTTGGGCGTAAGTGGATTTCTTGGGTTGATACTCCAGAAACTACATTACAAGAAATGGATGTTGCGGGTAAGTTTGTATTCGTAGGTGTAACCGCTAATGGAGTCATGCCTCAAATTGCAACTCCAACTGGTTTATTAGAACCACATAAGATTCAAGCAGCATTATCTGAGTCAATTTTGATAGAAAACTCTCCATATATTCCAAATTGGCACTTGGCAGCGGAAATTTTAATTTTTGGAATTTTTGTGTCGCTGGTGTGGCTCACAATCAATTCTTTGAGTGTAGTTAAGGGCGCAGGTATTCTTGGAATTATCTTGCTCACTACGGGCTTCTCAGGCGTTTTTAGCGTTCAAAAGGGCTTTTTAATTGATTTTTCATGGACTTTTGTATCACAAATCATAACTGCAACGATTTCTTTCTATCTTAATTACCAAAAACAATATAAATTACGACAACAAATTAAAAAACAGTTTGAACATTATTTAGATCCACGCCAGGTAAAACAATTACAAGACAATCCAAGTTTATTAAAACTCGGTGGTGAGCGTAGGTATTGCACATTTTTATTTACAGATGTCAGAGGTTTTACTGCTATGTCTGAAAAATTAGAACCAGAAGAAGTTACAGAAATAATGAATAAAGCACTTACCATACAAGCAGATGCAGTTAAAAAGTATGGCGGTATGGTAGATAAATATATTGGTGATGCCATGATGGCTATTTTTAACGCACCGATTGACTTACCCAACCATGAAACTTTAGCTGTGTTATGTGCTGAAGAGATACAAGAAAATATTAAAAAAGCTGATTTGGGTGTTGAAATAGGTATAGGTATTAATAGTGGTGATGCTGTTATAGGCAACATGGGTAGTGATACAAGGTTTGATTATACTGCTATAGGTGATGCAGTAAACCTTGCTGCTAGGCTTGAAAGTTCTACTAAGGATGTTGGAGAAGATATTGTTATAGGTTATGATACTATTCATGTAAAAAACTTTAGCGATCAGATTATACTGAGAGAGTTAGATGACATTAAAGTTAAAGGAAAAGAAAAATCTATAAACATTTATACAATTATATGACCACGAAAAGAATAACAGCAAGTCATGTTGCTGCCGACTTGGCGGTTTCAAAAAAAGAAAACGAAGAACGCTGGAAAACAGCATTTAATGAATTTGCAGATATAAAAGAAGAAATAGCAGCAATTAATAACACTATTAAAATGGCAACATTTGGAGTGTTTGGCTTTATTGGCGCTTTATCTATTGCAATAGTAACGGTGATTTTATGAAAGGTATTTTAAAAAATATAGTAGGTGCTGTTGCACCAACATTAGGTTCTGCTATGGGTGGCCCATTAGGCAATATGGCTATGGGTAAAATAGCTGATGTATTAGGGGTATCTAATAACCAAAAATCTATACAGCAGGCTATGCAAAGTGCTACTCCAGAACAAATGCTTGAACTTAAAAAGGCTGAACAAGAGTTTGAAGTTCAAATGAAAGAACTTGATGTTGATGTTTTTAAATTAGAAACGCAAGACAAGCAAAATGCTAGAGGTATGTTTAGTAAAGACTGGACTGCTAGAATTATTGGTATTGCTACCATAGGCGGTTTTCTTGGTTATATATTTTTAGTAACATTACAACCACCAGAGCAAAACAGCGAAGCATTAATTAATTTGGTGCTTGGTTATTTAGGAGGATTGGCAAGTGCGATTATTTCATTCTATTTTGGAGCATCTAATTCCAGCGACAAAAAGGAGTAACATGAAAATATCAAAAGAGGGTTTATCCCTAATTAAAAAGTTTGAGGGTTGCGAACTAGAGGCATATAAATGTGCGGCAGGAGTTTGGACAATAGGTTATGGCTCAACTAAAGGTGTAAAAGAAGGCGATACCATTACCCAAGAAGAAGCTGATGAATTGTTGTTGCACGAAATGGAAGAATACGAAGGTTATATAAATGACTTGGTTGAAACCGATTTAAAACAAAACGAATTTGATGCTATGGTTTCATGGGTATTTAATCTTGGGCCAGCTAATTTAAAAAGCTCAACTTTATTAAAAGTTTTAAATACCTCAAACCCAGACTGGAATGATATACCAGCACAAATAAAAAGATGGAACAAAGCTGGTGGAAAGGTTTTACAAGGTTTGGTAAGAAGAAGAGAGGCTGAGGCTTTATTATTTGAAGGTAAAGAATGGCATGAGGTTTAAATCTTTGCTAAACTACAACAAACTAGGAAAAATATGCTAGGACTATTAAATCAAAAATCCGATCCAACTTATACAAGTGGTTTAAACTATGCACAATCCATAGCTGGTGGAGAGAATGTACCTAACATGATTGCACCAGGTATGAGCTATTCAGCTGCTATGCCACAAGGTTATACGCAAGCAGACTTAAATGTTCCAGTTGTTTCAACAGTTCCAGCAATTCCAGATGATTCATCATTTTTACCAGGTGGCGATGCTGTAAATCCACCAGACTATTCACAACTTCCAGATAATGTTATTGGTGGCGGTAGAGGAGATAACATAACTTTTTTAGATGATTTAAGATTTCCCCCACCACAAGATATTCTAGGAAAATATAGACCGCTAGATCTTTCAGGTATTCAAAGCATTTTAGATTCATTTAAGACTATTACAAAACCAACAAATAAAGAAAAAATTAGTGTGCCAGATGTTCCAGTTGTTCCGCCCCTAGAAGATTATGGTTTTGGGCCAGGTATTATGCCGCCATTGCCAGATGATTTCTTTATAGAAGAAGAAATGATGCCACCAATGCCACCAATGGAAGATATTAATATTCTTGAAATTCCAGACATACCACCAATAATTCCACCAATGATTCCAAATGGATCAACATTTAGTATTGAGCAGCCACGATATAGCTTATTAAGGTAATGGCATCACAAGAAGAAATTTTACATTCAAACGAAGCAGAGTTAATTCTAAACTCTGAAACATTTAAAAACGCAATACAAATACTTAAAGATGAGTACACAAATCTATGGTTATCTTCAGAAGGAGATGATATAGATACTAGAGAAAATTTACACAAAGCTATAAAGCTGTTGCCCGAAGTTGAAAAACATCTACGGATTATTGTAGAAAAGGGTAAGATTACAAAATCACAATTAGGCAGATTACATAAGGTTGTGTAAACTACAAGTAATATAGTAAAATATTACTTTACATTTTTAAGGAATGAATAATGACCAATAACGCAAAGCCGACTGGTTTACAAACAGACATACAAGAGGCTGAACAGTCTTTTGAAAGTTTTTTGACTCCAGAGGAACAACCAAAAAACGAAATAGAAGAACAAGCATCAGAAGATGTAGTCAACGAAGAGGAAGTCCAGGAAGAAATCAATGAAGATGAACCTGTTGAAGATGAATCTGTTGAAGATGAATCTGTTGAAGATGAAGTTGAAGAAGATGCAGAACAAGAACTCCAAGAAGATCAAGTAGAAGAAGAGGAGTCCGAGCAACCACAGCTATATACAATAAAAGTAGATGGCGAAGATACACAGGTTACGCTTGAAGAACTCCAAAACGGATACAGTCGCCAAAGAGATTATACGAGAAAGACTCAGGAGTTAGCCGAACAGCGAAAAGCTATAGAGGCTCAACAACAAGAGATTTCTCAAAAAGATGCAATTTATTCACAGTTGTTACCTAGAATGGAAGCGACTTTGAAGGGCGAGTTAGAAAACGAGCCAGATTGGAACGCACTTTACGAAGCAGATCCTATTGCTTATGTCCGTGAAAAGGATGTTTGGAATGAGAAAAAGCAAAAGTTGCAGGCCGTACAAGCTGAAGCACAAAGGGTTCAACAAGAATCCCAAGTGGAACAGCAAAAGAAACTTCAACAATTTGTTGAATACGGCAATCAACAGCTGCTTGACCAAATTCCAGAATGGCAAGACAACGAAGTGGCATCAAAAGAAAAGATGGCAATTCGGGATTACGGTGTTAGTGTTCTTGGGTACACACCACAAGAAATGGACAGCGTTTATGACTACCGAGTTTTACTTGGTTTAAGAAACGCATGGTTACAACACAAAACACAACAAGCAACTAAAGTGAAACCAACTGAAAAGAAAGCGGTAGCTCGTACCGCAAGACCTGGCACTTCAAATGTTCCAAAATCTACAACTCCTGTGAAAAGAGCAAAACAAAGATTAGCTAAAACTGGCAAAGTGCAAGATGCAGCTAAACTTTTTGAACAAATAATATAAACTTTTTTTTATAGGAAAATAAATTATGGCTAAAGTCACAAATGCTTTTGACACATATACGGCGACTGCTGATAGAGAACAACTTAGTGATGTTATTTATAACATTTCTCCACAGCAAACTCCGTTTATGTCATCAATCGGAAAAAACTCAATCAAGAATGTAGTTTTTGATTGGCAAACAGAAACATTACCAACTCCAAGCGGAACTGGTCAGTTAGAAGGTTTTGAACTTTCAAGATCTGCATCAACTGCTACTACAAGAGTTAGTAATGTAGCAATGATCTCATCAAGAGATGCAACAGTAACTGGCTCTCAACAAGCTAGTGATCCAGCAGGTAAAAAGTCAGAAATGGCTCATCAACTTGCTATTATGTCTAAAGCGCTAAAAAGAGATATGGAAACAGCTCTCTGTCAAAATGGTGCTAAGACAACTGGTAACGCAACAACAGCTAGAAAAACTGGTGGTTTTGAATCTTGGATAAAATCCAATTATAGCAAAGCCGCAGCAGGCGCTCCTACTGGTGGCGGTACAGCTCCAACAGATGGAACTCAAAGAGCTTTAACTGAAACTCTACTCAAAGATGTATTGGAACTCTGCTTCACAAATGGTGGCGAGCCTTCAATGGCAATTTGCGGCCCTGTAAACAAGCAGAAAATATCTGCTTTCACAGGTAGAAGTTCAGCTAGACAAATTATTGATGCAAACACAGTAGAGGCTTCTGTTTCTATTTACGCATCAGATTTTGGTGAGCTTAAAATAGTACCTTCTAACTTTAGTAGAGAAAGAACACTATTATTAGTGGATCCTGACTTTGCAAAAGTATCTTACCTAAGAGATTTCAAAACAGTTGACATCTCAACAATAGGTGATGCTCAAACTAAAATGTTAGTAGTTGAATACGGTTTAGAGGTGAGCAACGAAGCTGCTCATGGACTCGTAGCTGATTTAACAACAACATAAGTTAGATTATCTTGGGGTGGGTTTAACTCACCCCTTTTTAAATGACAACAAAAAGAACAATCACCGATCATAAAACTGGTTACAAATCAGAATTTGTAACTGAAGATAACAAGTTTGTTTATCACACCACCCAGAATGTCGCTCCTGTTATTGACCATGTTAAGAAACTAAGGGACAATACATTAAAGCCTGGAAAAGATATGCGACATATAGCTGAAGTACCGATGGTAATTTGGCAAAAAGCATTAAGAGAAGGTTGGTCTACAGATTCAGCAAAATGGAAAAAGTGGCTCAACAATCCAGACAATAAAGTATTTAGAACCTGGCAGGGCAAAGTATGACATATTCAGAATTAAAGACAGCAATAGCAAATTATCTAAATAGATCAGATTTAACATCTGATATTGATACATTTATAGACAACACAGAAGCAGAACTTAACAGAAGGTTAAGAACTAAAGACATGATTAAAAGAGCAACTGCTACTGCTGACTCACAATATTTAACAGTTCCAACAGATTGGTTAGAGGCAATTAATGTAGAAATTACAGCAAACAACTTCAGTCCTTTATTCCAACAATCTATAGAATCAATGGATGTCTATAGAAAAGCAAATGATAATTCATCTGGTCAACCTATTTATTATGCAATGGTAGATGACTCAATAGAATTAGCACCAACTCCTGACAGTTCTTATACCCTACAGCTTACTTACTATGCTAAAATATCTGCATTGAGTGATTCAAATACAAGTAACTTTGTATCTGCATCACACCCAGATGTATATTTGTATGGTGCATTAAAGCACGCTTCTATTTATTTAATGGAAGATGAAAGAATACCAATGTTTACTCAACAATTTGAAAAAGCGTTGGAAGAAATGCGATTAGAACAAGAAAAATCTGCATTTGGTAAGGGATCTCTCATGATGAGAAGAAGAACCTACGGAAAAAGGCAAAAAAGAAATTATTACTACGGTAATTAAATAAGGAGAAAAAAATGGCTGGATTTACAGATTATTTAGAAAACAAAGTATTAATTCATGTGTTTGGTGGTACTGCTTATACTGCACCATCAACTTTATATGTTGGATTATTTACAGCAGCACCATCTGATACAGGTGGCGGTACTGAATGTTCTGGTGGCTCTTATGCTCGTAAGAGTATGCCTGACATGACAGTAAGTGGAACTTCACCAACAACAGCAACCAATGGAGCAGCAGTTGAATTTGTAACTGCTACTGGTGCATGGGGAACTGTAACGCATTGTGGAGTATTTGATGCTGCTACTAGTGGTAATCTATTAGGTTGGGCGGCATTAACTGCATCTAAAACTGTTGCAAGTGGAGATGTATTTAGATTTGATGCTGGCGATTTAGATATTACCCTAGCGTAACAACATGGCCTCTATCGGCTATGGTCAATATAATTACGGGAAAGCCGATTATGGCACTCCCGAATATGAGTTTGCAGCCGCAACCATAGCTCAAACATCTGGTTTTAGTGCAGCTGGTAGCGTTACTGGTACAGCATCCGCATCCATAGACCAAACTTCTGCATTTACATCTGCTGGAACAATAGTATTTCCAGCATCAGCTACGATTGCTCAAACAAGCGGTGTAACTGCAACCGCAGAGGTTATTAAACTAGGCTCTGCATCTATAGATCAAACATCTGGCTTTACAGCTACAGGAAGGCAGATTGATAAAGGTGAAGCAACTATTGCACAAACCTCTGGATTTACAGGGACAGCAGAAGTTGTAAAACTTGGTACAGCATCTATAAATCAAACATCTGGTGTTAGCGCAACAGGAACAATCGTTCTTGATGGCGTTGCCTCAATAGACCAAACCACAGGCTTTACTTCAGCTGGTGTTCGTATAGCTTTAGGCCAGGCATCTATTGACCAAACATCAGGAATGACCGCAACACCAGAGATGGTGTTAAACGGAACTGCTACTATTGCACAAGAAAGTGGCATGACTGGAATTGGCGGCCTTAAAATTAATGGCGAATCTACTATTGCACAAACAAGTGGTTTTTCTGCGATAGGTGGTTTAAAATGGAATGACCAGACTGTAGCAACAACTGACTATACAGAACAAACACCAGCTACAACAACTTGGACAGATCAGTCCGCAACAAGTACAGATTGGACTGATATAGCAGCATAAACAGGAATTAATTATGGCAGATACATTTACAACAAATTTAAACTTAACTAAGCCAGAGGTAGGAGCATCTACTGATAGCTGGGGAACAAAACTTAACGCAGACCTAGATACACTAGATGCAATCTTTGCAGCTGGTGGTACAGCAGTCAATGTTAAATTTGCTTCAGCAAACTTTGATGATAATGCAAAAGCTATCTTTGGAACTGGCGATGATTTAGAGATTTATCACGATGGAAGTAATAGCTATATTAAAGATGGCGGTACTGGAGATCTTAGAATAGCATCTAATGATTTATATATTAAAAACGGTGCAGACACAGAAACCAAAGCATATTTTTTAGATAATGGTGCGGTTGGATTATATTATGATGATGCCGTTAAGTTTGCTACAACAAGTAGTGGTGCAACAATTACTGGTACTTTGGTTGCAACTTTAGCTACAGCAGCACAACCTAATATAACAAGTGTTGGTACTCTTATAGGTTTTACTTCAACAGGTATTGATGATAATGCAGATGCAACAGCA
>TARA_R100001594_G_scaffold108255_2_pt1 | contig 12302 bp, 5 predicted proteins | sample TARA_R100001594 | Tara Oceans TARA_R100001594 (sample SAMEA2622752) | marine metagenome | biome: marine biome (ENVO:00000447); feature: marine epipelagic mixed layer (ENVO:xxxxxxxxx); material: "saline water (ENVO:00002010), including plankton (ENVO:xxxxxxxx)" | depth 150 m | reverse complement strand
CCTAAAGTTTTATAGCCTAAACTATCTTCGTATATTTTTAACACTTCGCCTTCGTGTCTTTTTATTTCAGCTTTGCAAAGTTCTATGTTCATATATTATCATCCTCCATATCGACAGGTCCACCAGTAGCTAAACTCTTTTTTCTCCAAAATATACTCTGTCAATAAATTCTTTTGCTTCTTTTAAAGAATTTGTACTATCTTGATAAAAACCAGTTTCAAAACTTGCATCTTTTGCAGACATACCTTCTTCTAATTTACCAAAAGACCATTCTCTACGAGGTAATCCATAATTTGTTCCTACATCTTCAATAGCAAAACCTCTATATTCATAAAGACCAGGTGCTACTCTTTTAGATTTATATGCTCTACTAGATGTAGGTAAATCTGTAATAGGATTTTTTACTAATTTAATAGTATCTTTGTCAATAATATTGTAAGTTGCAGTTGGTTGAATGTTTTGCAAATCAGCTATAACTTCAGATTCTAGTGCATTATCACTTAACTCAAACTCTAAATCTTCTGCTAATTGATACCTCCTAGCTACTTCTTCTGTTGCATCACTTCTTAAAATATCTTCTATATCAATATCAAACTCCTCTGCCATTTCTTCCATAACTTCATCAACACTGTAGTCATAATTTCTTTCTACAAGGTCTTCAACATATCGTTGTTTAGCTCTGTTAGGTATTGATGCAAATACAGTAGGTATATAAGCTTTTACTTTTTCTACAGGTATATCGTACTCTAATACGTAAGTATCACGAACCAAATCTCTTTTTTTCAAAGTGCCTTCTTTAAAAGCTTTATCTTGTGCTATTGATTTTTCAAACGGGTCTGCAAACATATCAGGTGGCACATAATCTTCTGTAGCTTCAACAATTTCTCTAGTTTGGTCAGTTAATCCTTGTTCTACAGCATGATGTGGGTCTATTGTAGTGCTAACTATACCTTGTTCTGGTGCAATCTTTGTTCCACCACCTTCGCCAATATTAAGGTATCTGTAAACCTTGATATTGCCGTTTGTATCAGCGAATTGACGTAAAAAAGCTTGTGAATTTAATGTTAATCCAGTGGTTTCTAAATTTTTAATAAATGGATTAATATCTTCTAAGTACTCTTGAGATTTCTTTTTTTTGCTTAAATCTCCACGAACCCAATTTTTAATTTCATCTATATCCTTTGGATTTAAATCAATTTGATTAAATTTTTGTTCATAAGAATATCCTCTATAATTTTGTTGTGTTTTGGTTAATTTTTCATAATCTATCGGTAATCCTTCTAAGTCATACTTGTCTGTTGGCTGTAATTTATTATATGTATCACCTTGAATCCTATACATCTCTTTTTGTATTGGCAAAGATTTTTTTGATTTACCAGCTTTAGCTATTCCAGATAATAGGCTAGTAGCTGCATCACCAATAATTTTACCACCAATATTAAAACCTAGCCTAGCCATCTGGTCAGAGTAAGGTAATCCTGTATTAGGGTCTTTTCTATCTGCAGGGTCTTCTTTAGTATTAGGAACATCAAATGTACCTGTTACTAAACCACCTGTAGCAAAAGTTCTTACTCCATATTTTAATATTTTTTTTCTAAGTTCTGGAGTAATTATAATAGCATTAACTTTGTACATTTCATCAATGTCAGGGAGTTTAGCTTTTTTTCCATACGTTACTTCATAAGCAATATCTAATATTTTTCTATTTTCTTTAGTCCAATCTATTGCATTTGTTCCTAATTTTTCATCTCCTTCTGAAACATCATACATTAAATCATTTTTATCTATTTGTAATTTTTCAAATGTGCCACCATATTCTTCTGCAAGTTCTTTCATATATTTTGGACCCCTTTCAGCATATAAAGATTGCATATATTTAGCTGGTCTTGTACCATACCTATCAATTATTAACTCTGGTTGAACTAGTGAAAGAGCTTCTTTACCTTCTTTAGCAGCAGCATATAATTCTCTTTCTAATATTCTTTTATACCACTTTTTAGTTACTGGATTTTTCCACATAAGATTTTCAGGGTTTCCGTAATCGATACCAGTTTGTTCCACAGCCATTCTTAAAGACCCTAACTGTTGTTTAAATTTAGTAATAAGCTCTTCAGAGTATCTTTCAACATTAAATTCACCTACTTCTATTTCAGGTTGATTTAAAGGTTTAAACATATCTTCATTAATTTGATTTAAAGGAATTTCACCTTTAATATGGTGAGTAATTTTTCTGGTATTACCTTCTCTTTGTTTATCTAATTTTATTAAATTACTAAAATCAATATCAGGTAAAGTATTGTAGTCTTCAAAACTTTGAGGGTTATTAAAATCAAACTTTTCTAATACTTCTAGTTTAGCATCTATAGCTTCAAGAATTTCTCTAGTTGCGTTATATACTCCGTAAGCTATTGTTTCGTTTTTGTCAGTCTTTATACCATAATTAAAAAGTAGTTTATAATAATCACTTTGAAGCTCTTCTATGTTTCTAGCACTAATAGTTCCTACATCACCTTTTCTTAATCTTCTATCTTTTATTGCTACATGTCCAAAATATGTAGTGTCATCAGCTCCATAGAAATGAAACCCTGTTGTTCCATGTGTAACTTCATCAGTTTTACGACCTTGTACATTATAAGTTATTTCTCTATAATTTTCTCCACCGGGAGAATTTTCATCAATAACTCCTGCTCTATTTATTACAATATCATAATCTGCTTGATAGTCTTTCAATAAATCTTCTTCTTGCATAAACATTTGCATTTGAAGTTTTGCTTCTGCAGGACTATGTATGTTTCCTATGCTTTCTGCTATAATTTCACTATCGTGTATTAACTTTTGTATTTTACTATCTTGAGAACTAATTATGTAACCGATGTCTTCATTACCATATGCGTATAAATCTAAATCTCTATCCATTGTATCAATACCATAATCATCACCTAATGCTCTGTCAACATCAGATAAATTTACTTTTATTACTTCAATATCTTTTTGAGTCTTGTTAAAAGGAATCCCGGCAGGGTATATTTTAGTACCTTTAAGTTCAATATTTTCAAGTTCTTTTTCACTATATTTAAACAAATCAAGTCCTTCAAAGTTAATAAAATCATCTTTATTCATAGTAGTAGTATGAAACTTTAAATCATCTTTTAAACCTGTTGCAGTTCTAACAAAAGGAACTATTTCTAATCTTCTATCTGATATATCTTCTACTATGTCTAATGCTTCTTTATAAGGATGTTCCATTATATATTGTTCTATATCTAAATAATCCATTTCATCTTTTGTAACTGCTGTGCCTTTACCTCTTGTCGCTTCTTTCTTTAAAAATTTAATTAATTTTGGTCCTGTCATTCCTTCTGGAGCATCTTCTGCTAGACTTCTAAGCACAGGAGAAACATTACCAAACCTATCCATGTAATATGACTGTATTAATTCCTGTACTTTTTTATCAAACTCTTCATTAATTTCTCCATCTATATTGTAATCACTAGGACCACCACTCATGTCATCATATTTTTGATAAAAAATAGGTTTTAAATTATCTCCTAATTTACTTGCGTTTAATTTCTTAAGAAGAAAAGAACTTACTTTACCACCAATACTAAAAGGTTTTCTTCTTGTAGGTTCTCTTCTTGTAGGTTTTCTTCTTCTACTACCTTTAGCATTACTATCTTCTTCATCTGGAAGAAACTGTTGAACATGTTCTCTTATTACACCTCTAGGTAATTTATATGGTTTAGCAAGTTTTTGTAAGGGAGTAAAAGGTTCTCTAACACCTGTATACTCTTCCATAATATCTCCAAGGTATCTATCAAAAACATTTTTAGTTCCTGTTAAAGGAGTTTTACGAGCTAGTATTTCTAAAAATCCTCTATCATACATCATCATTCCAATAACATCACCAAGTATAGGTCCTCCTGTTCCTACAGCAGCAGTTAAAGGACCTTGTCCATAAGCCATACCTTCAAGACCTCTAAAAAAGTATTCTGATGGACCTAGTAAACCAACACGCTGTACACCTCTTATAGTATCATAAATTTTATCTTCGCCTCTATCTATTCTTTTTCTTTCTTTTTCACTAGCTCTCCAATAGTTAGTAGCCATAGCAACATTAGTAGCTATAACAGAAAAGGCAGCAACTTTAGGAGCATTAACTGCTGTGTCTGTTATAGTGCTTCTTGCAAAGTTTCTTAATACTGTATTACCAAATACTGTAGGATATCTTAAAAACTGTGTAAATATATCTACTTTAGGATTTGTCATCCATCTACCAACACTACCAAACTCTCTGCCGGTTTGTAATATAACACCATTTGTAAATCTTCCTGCTCCTCTTATCACATCATTCTTATAAAAATTTGTATTTTGAGCAGTTCCATTTATATTATCGCCATACTTTTTAATCCATTTTAATCCTTCATCTACATTAACACCTAAATCAAATAACTCTCCTCTGATTCTTTCTCTTGAATTTTCACTTAACTCCTTACCTATAATATTTTTATTTTTAGAAAGTTTTGTTAAATTTTCAAATATTAAATCTTTACCTGTAGAAAAAGCAGCTAACTGTACTGTTTTTGTCCAAGGTATAAGCATGTTAAGTCTATAAAAACCTCTAGAACCTCTTTTTAAAAATTCGTTTTGTAATCCATCACCATCTAAACGATTTGTTAAATCTGCAGCAGCTTCATCTACAGCTAAAAAAACTCTGTTCATTTCTTTTACTATTTCTCTATCAGTTAATCGATGTTTTTCTTTTAGAATTTGACTCATATCTCTTCCAAAAATATGCCCTCCTTCTTTTATAGCATCTTGTATACCTTTAAGTGCAGATTTTGTAGGAGCTTTACCTAATGTTATAAATGCCTCTGATATAGAAGACACAGTAGCTAAAGGTAAGTAAGCCATAGCATTTGCTAATTTAGTTCCATCATATAAAGCTTGAAATCCTTCACTTCTAAAGTAATCTACTTGACCAGTAATAGATTTGTAAGTTTTAATAATTTGTTCTTTGTCTGTTCTAGTTAATTTTCTACCGGCTGCTTTCATTTCTTTTTCTATTTTATTAAGAAATCTATCTTCAAATTGTTGTACATTATCTAGTCTAAATCCTATCATAGCTGATGATGAAGTATCATCAGGTGAAACTTTACTAAGTTTTAATCTTCTTCCTAGAAAATGTATTTTGTGTTCTATAGTTCTAGCAGCATTCATATAATAATCTGTAGTAATCATATGTAAATCATTACTTAAAAATTCTTTAAATAAATTATCATCTAAATTTTCAAATACACGAGCTTGGGTTAATAAATTAGAATGAGAACTATATAGTTCATCTTGTTTATTAAGCATTCCTTCAACAACATCATCTACTTTATCTCTGTCAACAATTCTAAATTTGTTTCCTTTCTTGTCTGTTCTAAGTCTTGTCAACATTTTTTTAAACTTTTCAGGATTGTCTGATATTGCTTTTCTATCCCAAGCACGAGGAAAATAATTTTTAATATCTTGAACTTTTATACCAGCTTTTATAGCATCTTTTCTTATACCATCATAAAACTTTCTTAAATTTTTAGAAACTTGTACTACTTCTTTAGAAGCATTTGGAACTTTACCACCTCTTAAAAGAGTAACTACTTGTTCTCCTAATTCAGGAGACATCCTACCTGTTTCATATAAAGGTCTTATTGCATCTTCATAAGCTTCTTTAAAATTACCTCTTCTAAATTGAACATCTTCACCATAAGAAAATCCTATCCTTGTTTTAGATTTTTTAGTTAAATCTCTATTAAATTCAGAATTAAATTTTTGACCAAGTAATCTAGCAGTTGGAGAAAACTCTGCAAAAGGTTTTAATACATGAGCAGAAGTACCTATACTCCAAGATAACATTCTATCTTTATATCTTCTGGCATTAAATACTAAATCACTACCTGCTTCTTTTCTATAACCATCATTAGTATAAAGTCTTTCCATTCTTTCTTTAAAGAATTGATTTTTATTTGCAAGACCTCCAAAGACACCACCTGCTAATAAACCTATTGCTGTTGTATTTACTAATTCTGGAGCAGAAAAAGCCTTTCTCATTTTTGTATTTAGTTCTGCTTTTTGTCTAAAGTAATTATCTGTACCCATCCAAATAGCACCTTCACCAGCTACAAGTGCAGTAGCTTGACCTGCTGTAATTTTACTAGGTTCTGTGTTTATTTTAGCAATTCCTTTTAAAGCTTTTTGTGCTGCTTTACCTGATGCTATTCTAGTTGCTAATGAAGTACCTCCACTTACAGGAGTAAAAAGAAAAGAAGCTAAAAGTGTTGGGTCAAAAAGCATATCTATTCCAGCATCTTTAATAAGTCCAAGATATTGTTTCATACTTCCCATATCTGCACCATCGAAAGTTTCTCTTAAATATTTGTAGTCTTGTTTTTGTTGAGTGGTAAAACCACCAGTATCTGACATTCGTTTTAAACCTTTTACAAGATTAAAATCAGCATCTCTAAAGTATTCAAAAATATCATCATCTCTTTCTCCAATAGAGGTCATAAATCTTTCAGATATTTCTTGGAAATGCTCATCGTTTTCTAGGTCATCAAGAGTATAACTCATACCTAAAGCAGATTGTCCTATTCTTTTTCTATTTATAGCCATATTTTAATTTAATATATGAAAATTATTTATATAGAAAGAAGCATCAAAATCTGCTTCACTAATATTTAAATCATTTATTTGATTCATTAAATCTTTTTCAAAATCTAATGTAAGATTTCTGTAGTTTTCTAAATCTTTTGAAACACTAGGCATTACTCCACCATACTTTTGTTTTGCTACATCAGTTAAACTATTATAATAATTACTAATAGCTTTATTAACTCTACTATCTACTAATGTTATTTTTGGTTTCTTTTTAACATCTCTTATTGTATTTAAAAATATTGGTAAACTAGGTATATCTAATTCATCTTCTATTTTTTCAAACACAGCATTTCTATTATTTTTATATTCTTGTTTTTCTATTCTATTAAGATTATCCCAATTATCTATATAATCTTCTTTTGCATCACTTTCAGCATCTTCTAAACTTTGTAAGTTATTTTGAGAAAGAATTTTATTAATAGCTTCTCTTTCACTTTCATCTTTAATATAGTATGGTAATTCTTTTAGCATTTGTGAACGAAGTTTATGTGATTCACCTTTTGTATAATTTTTTATATTTTTTAAATCATCAATCCAATTTTGTAAATTTGAAAGGTCTGGTTCTTGATTAGTTTTTTCAGCTAATATTGTTTCTACAGCATATAAACTAGGTTTATTTAATGCTGGTATATTTGTGTTTTTATTTATATGGTAATTAATTGTAGCAATTTCTATAGCTAAAGTTTCATCCATAACAATATTTTTATGTTTTTTTAGTATATGTTTAAAACCACCCTCTATATCACGCATAGTACTACGATATGTATTTACATTATATTCACTACCTTGATTATCTTCTAGTACTTCAAAATAATTTTTAATATTAGGAGAAAGGTTCTCTGCATAAGTAGAATTTTTTATTATATCAAAAACTTTATATGATACTGCTTCTATAGCGTACTCTTTTTCTTCTACAGTCCTGTTATCTTCTTTAGGTTTGCTAAGTGAATCAACATAAACTATGTCAAAAACATAAGGTTCATCAGCACCTTTAACTTCTTTAGTAAATAAGAAGGAAGGAACAATATTACCATCTTTTTCAGAGTCTTCAATATATACTCCTTCTCCTATCGTTTTATAGGGTCTATACTTTTCTGGGTTTTCTTCAATAGCTTTTCTTAATGCAGTAATAGAACTAACACCATTATATTCTTCTAAAGAATTTTTAAGACCACCAAAACCTAGTAAATCAATTTTATTAATTTCTTGATTTTTAACTTGAGCATCTTTAGCTTGTAAAGTTTCATCAGTATGAGACATACTAATTTTTTTAAGTGTGTTACCAAAAAATTCTGCTAAATTTCTTGGAGCTTGAATACCTGTTTTAAGGTATGCTTTTAATTCTTCAGGACTTATTCCAGCTACTTTTTCATGATGTTTAATAACATTTTCCCATGCTTCAAGTCTTTCTTTAACAAAATCATGTGAAAGTCCTTCTAGACCATCTACTGAATATCCTTCAGGAAAAAAACTTTTATATTGTTCTAAAGTTCTATTATAAAGTATTTGTTCATTATTATATCCTTTTTCTCTTTCTGCATTAAGAAACTTTAAAAAAGAATTAGATGTGTTTATTTTAGTAACATAATCAGACATTTCCAATTCTTTTTCTTGTGCTAATTTTTCATATTTATTGTTTAAAGACATGTTAAAACCTTTAACAGCTAAATCAGCTAATAATAATTTTTGAGAAGCCTTGTCTTTCTTTTTAGCTATTTTTTCATTTCTTTTTCTAACATTATCAAATTGCTCTTTTGCAAAAGCTACTCCACCATCCTCATAAAATCCAGACATTATTGTTCTCCTCTAGACAACAAGCTTTGTTCTTCTTCTTGTTGTAGTTGTTCTTCTTGTTGTGGTTCTTCTCTACTTAATAAACTTTCTGACATATCAAGACTATCTATTTTTTGTAGTATTTCTTCAGGTACTACTCCTTCAGGAACTTTAGAGTCTTGTGAAACTTTTGTTCTTGTCAACTCTTGTAAGTTTTTTTGTTTCATCATTTCAATATCTTCTTCATCTTCTTCATCTATATCTTCTTCTTCATCTCCATTTATACGATATTGAATATTTGCTTTTTCTGCCAAAGCCATTATTGTGTACATAGTAGGTTCAATTAACATCATCAATAAATCAGGATTCCATTTACCTTGTTCAAAACCAGCTCGTAACATTTGTAATGTTATATCTGTTATAGGGACTCCTGCTCCTACACCTTTCATAAGAGGAACATAATTTTCTTTTTCTAATAATTGTCCTGCTATAAAATCTAAAGCTTCTCTATAGTTTGTATACTCTGGTGGATTTTCCCAAGGATATCTTTGGTCTGGGTCATTAGTTAATGATTGTCCGGGTATAGGTTTACCTGTATTTACTAATGCATCTATTGCCTGTTGATTATACTGTTCTGCCATAATTTACATTCCTCGTTGTACAAATGGAGCATAAGCTTGACTTATTTCTTGCCATGAGTTTGTACCAATTTTTTGTTGAGTTAAATCTGTTGATTCATAAACTCCTCTATCACTACTTATAGGACTCATTCCACCAACATCTACATATGTATTTCTATAGTCAATATCTTCTGTTCCTGCTATTTTTTTTCTAGTTAAATCTCCAACACTTTTAATACTTCCTTTTAATGCTTCATCTTTTGCTTTATCTAGCCAAGATGAATCTTCATCTTTTACTTTATCTAGTATGCTTGGTTGAACATTTTTATCTGTATTAATATCTATCATTTCATCAGAAGTAATTTTAAAATCTCCTGTTGATTTTGCAGAAGATACTTTTATACCTTTTGGAGTACTATCAGAAATAACATCTGTAGCAGTATCAGTAACTACATCAGTAGCTTTATCTGTAAGTGCATCAGTAGGTTTAGCAAATATAGAAGTTCTATCAGGACTTAAAATAAATCCTTCTCCTTTCATGAAATTTTTAGCTCTGTCAAATCCATTTCCTATAGCTTCAGTAACAGTCCGATAAGTATTACCTATAGCAGTTCCTGCATTGTGTATAACACCTACAGCTTTTTGTAGTATGTTACTACCTTGGGCAGCCCAACTTCCTATATTACCCCACATAGCTCCTAGATGAGGCATTAAAAACATCATACCTATTTGACCAACAATTCCTAGTTTACCAAAAGCTTTACCAACTTTTTTAACAACTTTCTTAATTGCTTTACCTATTTTTTTAACTGTCTTTCTTAAAAATCCCATATTAATCTCCTAATCCTACAACTCTATCTATTATATCTGATATATTATTAAAGTTACTTTGCCAATTTTTAGCAATATCTCCTTCAGCACTAGCAGCAGCTATCATAGCTTGTACTTTTCTTGTAGCAGTATCATTAGCCCATCTAAAGTTATAATCTGCTTGGTCTCTTAATTCCTGCCATAAGAATGATTGAGCTGCTGAAGTTAAACCAAAAGACATTTTAACATTTTCTTGATTAATAGTATTCTGTGCTGCTGTATCAGCTAAATTTGCTCTTCTTCTCCATTCTACATTTGACTGTTGAATTGCTAATGCATTTTGTGTATTAAATTGGTCTCTATTAAAATCCATTTGTTCATTAAACTGTCTTACTTGATTTACTATAGCAGCATTTGCTTTATTTAAATCAGCATCTCTTCCTGCTCTACGAGCTTCTGCAGCATTTGTTTGCTGTGCATTAAATTGCTTTGAAGCATTTATTTGTTGAGAATTAAATTGTTCCATTTGAGCATTAAGATTTGCCATAAACTGTTGAGTTTGATTTTCACTAGCAGCATTAAATTGTCTTGCAGCATTTGTAGCAGATTGATTACTAAGCATTCTTTGTTGTTCTTGTTGAGCTTGTAATACATTTGCTTGTTGTTGATTATTTAAATTAGCCATATCTACAGCTAAAAAGTTTTTAGCATTTTGTATTCTTCTTTGACCTTCTATATTAGCTTCAGCTAAATTAGCTTGTGACATTAATACAGCATTCTGTATTGTAGCTTGTTGTTCATTACTAGCTTCAGTTAAACTTATAGTTTGCATAAACTTACTATTACTTAACTCTGTTTGTTGGTCAGCATTAAATTGAGCCATATTAAGATTAAATACTTTATCAGCATTACTTAAAGCTGTTTGTTGTCTCATTTGAGCATTTTGTAATTCTGCTTGTGCTTCAATAGATTTCTGTTGACTTACACTTTGTTGTATAGCTTGTGCATTACTTTGAGCTAAAGGTACAGCACTTTGTATAATAGCATTAAATAAATTATCTCTACCAACACTAGAAGCACTTAAACCTCGTTTAGCTAACATAGCTTCTACACTAGCAACAGCAGGTCTAGCCCATGTAGGTATCTCACCATTTTCCATACCACTTAAAAGACTATCCATTTGATTAGACACTAAAGCTTCTTTAGGTAATCCAGCTATCATACCTCTTTGTGCTTCTGTAAAATCTGTTAGCCTAGCTTCTAAATCTTCAGGGTCATTACCAAGACTTGTTATATCTTCTTCTGATAATCCTGCATTTCTTAATTGTTTTTTAGCTCTTGTTATTCTAGCTAAAGATGTACCAGCTACTTGTGCTGCTGATGCTTTTGCTTCATCACTTAATATTCCTACTACTCTTTGTGCTAAAGCACCGGGTTCTATTTCAACTTCTGCTCCTTCTACTGGTGTAACTCTATCTACTCCCATAGCTTTAGCTATAGCATTATCTTGCATTTCTCCTTTAGCAGCATTTACTTGTACTCCTTCAGTTATAGTATCTGCATTAAAAGTAGAAGCAGTAACAGGCTCTGGAGTTTTTACTGTAGAAATATCTTCCATTAATTGTACAGCTTCTGGTCCAACTTCTTTTATATATTCTGGAGTAACTCCTTTTCTTTCAGCTAATGCTATTGTTTCTGCTTCATAGTCTTTTCCTCTTTCAAGAGGTACAAGTTTTTGTTCAGGTATCATTCCTTCTGGAACTTTACCAGCAGCTATATCTTCTGCAGTTCTACCTGTTTGTGTAATTCTTTTTCCTCTTTCTTCTTCAAACTGTTCTGTAGTTCCTGTTATAGGTGTTTCTCCTTCTGGAGGTGGAGGAGGTGGAGGAGGTGGTGGAGGTGGTGGAGGTGGTGGTGGAACTCTATCATTTCTACCTCTGCCTCTTCCTCTACCATCCATAACATCATCTACACCCATAGATACTGATTGTTGATTATTGGCAAAAATCATTTCATCTCTAGGATTAGGCTGGTCTGGCATTTTTGTAATTGTTCTATTATCTACAGGATTTGTTGGAGGATTATCTATATAAGAAGGTGTAGGTGTTTCTTTATTAGTATTATTTCCTTGTCTTTCTATAGACATTTCTTCTTTTCTAGGTTCTTCAACAGCTCTACCAAGCTGGTATTTTACTCTACCACCTTTACGCATATCTAGTCTACCACCTGTAGTATATTTTTTTTGATATTTTTTCTTTTCCTTTTTAGCCATAGCTTTTCCTATTTTACTTTACTTCAAAAAGTTTGTCAACTTTTTCATGTAGTTTTTCTAATCTTTCCATTAGAACATTCATATCATCTTTTACTTCTTGTTTAGTTACATAATCTTTTGCAATTTCTTCT
>TARA_R100001594_G_scaffold1168_5_pt1 | contig 12315 bp, 19 predicted proteins | sample TARA_R100001594 | Tara Oceans TARA_R100001594 (sample SAMEA2622752) | marine metagenome | biome: marine biome (ENVO:00000447); feature: marine epipelagic mixed layer (ENVO:xxxxxxxxx); material: "saline water (ENVO:00002010), including plankton (ENVO:xxxxxxxx)" | depth 150 m | reverse complement strand
TATGATAATACTTTAAATGGAGTAGATAATGTATATGCTATTGGAGAAAATAACACTTTAGCCGACGCAACTGCTAACGGTGTGTTTATGATTGGGAATGGAATTACGGGTCAAGATGGTAATATGGTGGTGGGTTATAGAAATGATACAGCAGGTTATCCAGCTACGGATTATGCTTTAGGACTAGGTAACACTAAATTAGTATTAAGTGTTGGGTCGGTTACTAATAGTAATGCTATCATAATAACAGAAGGTGGTGTTAATAGAGGCGGTGGTACAGCTCAAGAACCAAGAATAGTTATGCCTAGTATTATTAACTTTAATTTCACCGGAGATGTAGACGCTGCTAACAATGGAATTCCAATTGGAGGTATTTATCATAATAGTGGAGAATTAAGAATAAGAATAGCTTAATTTTTATTTATGTAAAAATTTAATTAAATGAGTAATAATAAACTAGTAACCCCATATTCTAAGGATAGAAGTTATTTAGTAAAATATAATCAAAGTAATTGGGATGCAAAATGTAAATTATATTTTGAAAAATCTGATATCAATGTAGATGAATTTTATGGAGATGTTTTATATGTAGGTATGGGAAACGCATGGGGACCAAGAAATCAATCTTCTAATGTAAAAACTACTACTATTATAGAAAAATTTCCTGATATTATAGAAAAATATAATATTCCAGATAAAAACTGGAATATAATCTTAGATGATGCTTACACGGTAGATTTAAACGATACTAAATACGATATAATATTTATAGATATTTTTGCGTGGTTTATTAAAAAAGAAGAATTTTTGAATTTATATAGCAAATACAGTCAACATTTACAAGAAAATGGAACTATTCATTATATAAAAACACTTCCAGTTAAAGAAAACGGAAGAGTTATAGCAAAAACATTAAAAAACATCTCTTTAGAAAAAATAATCAAAGAAACTAAAAAATACAACAAAACAAATTAAAATGAGCAAAACGGGTATAATAAGAGACGGATCTATTACGGTTGATAAACCAATTAAAATAGAATTCATAAATAAAATTACAACAACTGTAAACACGATAAAACTTCATTACACAACAGGGGTTTTTGGTGGTAATAATAATTCTGAAGTACTTATACTTCTAGTTAATCCAGATGTAACAGCTTATACATCTGAGTATATAAGAGAAAGAGTTTTACTATGGATTAGTGACGGGTTAGCATCAAGTTCAGTATTAACTCTTAACGATTACTTAGGTGATTTAGTTGTAACTCAAGTTGGTGTTGTAGGTAATCAATCAACGGCTCAAATTATAGCCGCAGCTGATGTTGCTACTGCTTGTGCTGCTACACCTAACGTAGATGTTGCAATAGACTCAACAGGAGCTCCATTACTTGGAACTGGAATATACTTGGTAGATGGAGGTGGTGTACCAACTGGACCAGTTGCAGCTGGAAACTATGCTTTATTGCTTAATTCCAGTAAATATTTTATTACAGTAAATAGTGTTAGTAATATTTCGTTTATAGAAGTTTGTCCAATTTTATTAGATTTTGTTTATAATCTACAAAATTTAACAAATCCTGTAACCGAACCAAATACTGATGCTATATCATTTACTATGTTTGGAATGGTACCAGGTGGTCCTCCTGGAACAACTAGTTATGAACAGTATTATACTTATGGTCCTGGGGCTCAATCAGATCTTCCAGATTTTCTTGCCTGTGATCCAGTTTCAAACGAACAAATTTATGGATCAGGTAACGCAATGTGGCCTGTAGGAATTGTAAATAACGCTACGACAAATGTACCTAACTTTGCGGTTGAAGATGTAGCTTTTGGTGTAGTACTTGCCGATCCTAATGTTGCAGATTTTAGTAATGCTCAATTATATATATCTTTTGATTTAAATGCTAATGCAGGGGTTGTTGATGATGCTACTTTTGTACCTTTCCAGCTACAGTTTGGAGCAGACCCAGCCTTTCTTGGTTCACCAGGAGGTGGTGTACCTGGACTTTGTGATGGAACAGCAACACTAACACCAGGAAATACTACACCCAATCTAGCTGACGTATTTACGCAAAGCGTATGGTTTCCAGCAGGGCAATCATTACAAGGAACTGCTAATTTTACAGATGGTTCTTTTTGTCAATGGGATAAAAATACTGGTCTAGTTCTGTTCGCATCAAATCCTAACTGTCTATCTTAAAAAATAAAAAATAAAAAATTATGAGTAAATACATATATATAAACGGAGCCGTAGAATCAAACCCTACAAACGCAAACATAGGTTTAATACCTATAGACGAGGTTTTAGATTTTGAATGTGAAATAACAGCTGCACCATTACAGTTTGTTGTTTATTTTGGTGGTCCTTATGAAGGCACATCTAATCAACAATATAATATACAAGTGGATAATAATCTTATTAGTGATGTTGATGCTAAAGTTCAATTTGATAGAGCTTTTTCAAGAACTTATTTTCAAGCATTAACTGATTCAAGTCCTGTTACTGAATTTTATCCTCCTAATGGAGTAACAATAACCGCTTTAGTATAACAATAAACCCTGCTCGGGAAGAGCAATAAACCAAATATAAACTTAAAACCAAAATTATGACGTTTTATTATCAGACTAAAACGTGGAATAGTCAACCACGCATTTCAGAAGAAACCATTAACCTTTGGAAACATCTCGCAGAAAAGAAAAACTGGAGAATAACCCAACTACCTAACGGTTTTTATCAAACTGAATACCAAGATCCAAATGAAGATACTTGGCACGACATAACCCGAAGAGAAACTATGGAAGGAGCAGAGAGCGCTATTGATGGATCAGTAGAGCATTATGCTAAAAAAGTAGATTTCTTAAAAGGACCAAAAGTCGTAAAAACCTTTGAATAAATTAAATTAAATTAAATTAAATTAAATATTATGATTTTAAAAAATCTTAACTTTGGCGCAACAGCCAGAGACAAGGTTCTTAAAGGTATAGAAAAACTCACAAATGCTGTTAGCTCCACATTAGGAGCTAGCGGTAAATGTGTGATTTTAGAAGACGCACAGGGTAAACCTATTATTACTAAAGATGGTGTAACTGTAGCAGATTCAATATTCTTAAAAGATCCTGTAGAACACATTGGTGCAACACTTATAAAAGAAGCTGCACGTAAAACAGTAAAGGAAGCTGGAGATGGAACGACCACAGCTACTATTTTAGCACATGCAATATTAAAAGAAGCATATCCTAAATTAGATAAGAAAAATAGCAGGGAGATAAAAGAAGGAATTTTATCAGGAGTTAAAAAAGTAATAGAATATTTAGGTAATAACTCTGTTCCTGTAAAAGATAAAATAAAAGAAATTGCTACTATTTCTACAAATAACGATGCTAAATTAGGAGAATTAATAGCTGAAGCATTTACAGCAGTAGGAAAAACAGGAGTGGTTATTATGGAACCTTCCTCAGTAGGTGAAACCGAAATAGAGATAGTAGAAGGTGTAGAATATGATAAAGGACTATTAAATCAAAATTTTATAAATAATAAAGAACATAGCACGTGTGAATTAGAAAAACCTCTAGTGTTAATAGTAGATTCTAAAATTGATTCTATAAGACAAATACAAAACGTATTAGAACATGTTATAAAAACCAACAGAGCTTTATTAATTGTAGGAGATGTAGAAGCGCCGGTTTTATCTGCGTTAGTAATGAATAAACTTAAAGGTAATATTAAAGTAAATGTTATTGATCCACCAGCTTTTGGATTAAGACGTAAAGAGTTGCTAGAAGATTTATCTTTATTAACTAATGCTCAAATAATAAATGAGGATTTAGGAGATGATTTAAATGCTATTGAAATAGATTACTTAGGAGAGTGTATAAAAACCACTACTACTCAAGATCAAACTATAATGAGAGTAGAAGAACCTAATGAAGAAATCAAAAAAATTATAGCTAATATAAAAGAAAAATTAACTACAAAACTAAAACCTCATCAGGTTATAGGTTATGAGCAAAGATTAGCCAGGTTATCAGCTAAAGTTGCCATAGTTAGAGTAGGGGCTAATTCAGATATTGAATTAAAAGAAAAACAAGATAGAGTAGAAGATGCTATATGTGCTACAAAAGCTGCAATAAAAGAAGGTATAGTTGCTGGTGGTGGTATTGCTTTATTAAACGCGGCGTCAAGTATTGAAGAACAAAATATAGGAGAAAAAATATTATTATCTTCTATAGTATATCCTTATAAAATTATACTTGAAAACGCGGGAATTCAACCCACAACTCAAGAAAAACCTGGGTTTGGAATTAATGTAGTTACAGGAAATATGGTACATATGATAAACGATGGCATTATAGATCCGTTATTAGTAACTAAAAGCGCTTTAATTAACGCGGCTTCTGTAGCAACTACTATTTTATCTACTGATTGTGTAATTAATAATGTAAGAGATTATGAAAGCAATAGGTAGAAATTTAATTATTGAAAAAATAGAAGAAGTAGTTACTAAATCTCGAGGAGGTTTGCTATTAAATAAAAACGATAGAAGTGATATTAGATATATTGAAGCTAATGTTATATCAGTTGGAGAAAGTGTAGTAGGATTAAAAGAAAATGATAAAATATTTTATGATAGGCATGCTGGGCATTTTATAGAAATAGAAAATAAAACTTATCATGTTATTAAGGACCAAGATGTGGTCGTTGTTTTATGAAAAAGCTAGAAGCAAGTGATCTTAAAGATTTAAATTTGTTAAAACATTACCGTGTAATACGCAAATGGGCTTGTAAAAACAACGACTTAACTGATGCTGAGTTAGAATTAATAATATATTTAGATTGTATAGATTTATTTACAAAAAAAGATTTTGAAGCTGGAGTGTATACATATAGCTGGAATAATAGACGATGGAGTAAATTAATACAAAATGATTGGATAAAAGTGTGGAGACATAGAAATAGAACTACACAAAAATATAATATATATAAAATTTCATTTAAAGGAAAACAATTAATAAGTAGAATTTATAGAATTATGCTGGGGTTAGATGATATTCCGATGAGTGAAAGAAGAAATAAATTGATTGCTGGAAATTCATATACAGATAAAGTTATGTACAAGGCAATGTACAATGTTAACAAGGATAAAAATAGATAAAATGTCTGAATTTGCAAATAGAAGTGATAATTGGTTAAAACAAAGAATTAGTGGTTTACAGAACCTACAACAAGCAGCTATGGGTATAGGGCTTGGGAATAATTTTAATTTTAGAAATAAATATCAAGACGAATTAAATAGAAGAGCAAATGCTAGTGGTGGAGGTGCTAATAGTTTACAACAGCACCTAGAACGAGATCATGGTCAAGGAAGAGATACTGTAGACTTAAATGAAGGACTTAAAACACTTCAAGACGAAGCTATTTTAAATCCTACAGAAACAACAATGGGAGGAAATATTCAACCTGGAGCCTATAATTTAACAGGGTTTTCCGAAGGAACAATAGATGCTTCTAATCAGATGTTTAATACGCCTGAAGAAAGAAATAAAATAATTTAAAAAATTCATTATGCACAACAAAAAATATGATCCAGCAATGGAAAAATTAAAACCAGGAACTAAAGTTGGTATAGTTGGAGAATCTCATATATGGGATGGCCCACTAGATCAAGTTGGAAGACCTCATGGACCAGGATCAAGCACTGGACCTAACGGTATGTCTGTATTAAAAGCAGATTGCGTTTATAAATCAGGTCCTATAACTCAAGTAGCAAAAGGAAGATAACAAAATAAAAAAAAATAAAATGGCAATATATAATGGAGCAATAAAAGTAAGACCGTGTGAGTGGGTTAATATTCCTCAACCTGGAATATTAGTAGATTTTTTCCCAGACGCAACATGGTTTTATGACGATACTAAATTCCCAGGAATTTTTGATATACCAGATAGTATAAGAGATACTTGTATAGAAGCTAATGTTGGTGGTGGTGATGTAATATACGCTACTGATACAGCAACTGGCGCAGACTATATTTGGGAAATTGAAGAATTCATTCCCAACTTAAATACAATCATTGGTGCGATTATAACTATAAAACCTCATAATTGTCCACCACTTCCACCAGGAGGGGTAATATCTGGCGCTGATTTGGATTTAAAAATATACAGAGGTAATTATAGTCCTACTAACGGAACTTTAGAAACTCTAACGGGTTATACTGGAGCAGGTAACAGTGAGGGATATAGCTTGTATAGTCAAGGTGGTGGAATAATTAAATTATTAACTGTTAACAATGATTTAATAGATTTACCAGTAGAACCTACAGCTAGTATTATAGATTTACAAGTAGTAAAAGTTTTAGAGGTAAACGCGGGCGGAGGTCCAGGAGCTGGTCCAGATGTATGGGCTTTGAGAGTACAATAATAAATAAACAACAACAATAACAACAAATAATCATGGGATATAAATTACCAGACGCTTTTAGTCCTTTACGTAAAGATTGGATAAGAGGTGCAATAAAAAGACCAGGTGCATTTAGAAAAAAAGCTGAAGCTCACGATATGAGCACTAAAGCTTTTGCTAATGAAGTAATTGCTAATAAAGACGATTACAGCACTCTAACCGGACAACAAGCAGAGCTTGCACACACATTAATGGGAATGAACATGAATTCCCCTTTAAACAAACATGATGAGATACAAGCTGAAATAGACGCTGCAAAAGCAAAATGGGATAAAGAAAAACCAGAGGGAGACTTCTATGAGACATATGCTCATCTTTATGAAGCTAGAACTAAAGCTGAAGCAGCTCACAAATCTAGTCCATTAGATAATAGGTTTTCTGATGCTATTCAAGATAAATCTTTATTAGAAGAAGCTCCTGCTACAGTAGAAAGCGCTAGTAAAGCTGTAAGTGATTTTGGTAGTAAAGTAGAAGAAACAAAAACTAAGAGAGAAAACACAAAAAATGAAACAGAGCCTAAGTCTAGAAAAGACGCACGAATAAGCAAAACTAAAGAAAAAATTAGTAGAGCTAAAAAAGATGCTTCTAGAACTAATGCTGAAGGAGGAACTAAAGAAAGTCAAGCTACAGCTAGAGCAAAAGCTAAAAGACTTGAAAAAAGAGCTAAACGTCAAGCTGGAAGAGCAGAAAGAAAAGAAATTAGAAAATCTAATAAGTTACGTGAAAACAAAAGGCAAGCGATAATTAAAAGTCGTAGAAAACAAAAAGAATCATAAATTTAAAAACACATAAAATGGGACAAGGACATAAAATAGATCCAAGAACACAAGGACATCACGCAGTAAATTCATGGGAAGAAGAAGATGTAAAGAGAGGTAGAAAATTAATGGCAGAAGGCCATAAAGGACATGCAGAAGCATTATTTGATGATGCGCATGGTAGTTATAATTATGATGGTCATAACTCTACTGGACCTGAAATGAGATCACCAGCAAATTTAAAATTTGGAGGATGGAGAGATTCAAGAGAATTAACAGACATGCCAATAATGGATCATGGAGCAGCTACTCCACTTCATAATCAAGGATATGTAGCTAGAGAAGATGAATCTTTAGGGATGAGAACTGGAGCAGAAAAAAATTTCTCACAATCTTTTAAAGCACGTAGAGAGGATGCTTATGGAAGATGGGGTAAGAGAGATGAAGAGCATCACGGCAACAATCATATAAATAAATAAAAATGCCTTACAAACAGCGTTTTGGCAAACATAACGCATCTCCATTGTCATATGGTATGAGTTCTAGTCGATATAAACCAAAGGGTGGATATGGTGTAGGTGGTTCTAAACCTAAAGAAACACCTATAACACCTAAGGTAAACACTGGTATAGATGCAGAAACTGATGTTATATCACAAAATAATAATATAGCTAATCTTGAACTCGCTAGTGTTCCTAAAAAACGAGGTTTCTTAGATTGGGCTCAAGATGGGTTAACAGCAGCTGGTATGGTACCTGTTTGGGGTGCAATACCAGATTTGATAAATACAGTAGTTTCTGGCGGTAGAGCAGCTCATGCAGCTGCTACAGGTGATAACAAAGCACTTAAGGAACATTTAGGATACGCTGCATTAAATCTAGCAGCAGCAGTCCCAGTAGCTGGACACGCAGCGGGAGCTACTAAATTAGCTATGAGTGCAAATAAAATACAAAAAGCAGTTAAAAGGGTTGTTCCTGATTTAGCGGAAGTTAGTGTTAAAGCTGGAAAAACTCAAAAATATGGAGTAAAAGGTATTAAAGGTGTAAAATCCGGTAATGAGGAAATAGAAATAGCTCAACAAGAAAAACACAGACAAAAAGTTGGAGACATGCTGAGAGACTCTGATTATGCTGGAGACGGAGGAGATGTGGAAAAAAATAAAAATCTTGTTTAAAATGGCGTTTAAACTAAAACCACCTTATAAAATATTAACCACACCTATTTATGAAAGAGAATTAGAACCAGGTGTAATGGGTAAAGGAAATAAAAATGGCACTATTCTTATTGGTGATAATGTACCGACAGAAATGCATTCAGATGTTATAAATCATGAAGAAGTTCATATAGATCAAATAAAAAGAGGAGATTTATGGTATGATAACAAAAATGTATATTGGAAAGGAAAATGTTACCCAAGATCTAAAATGAAAGAAGGAGATAAAAATTTACCATGGGAAAAGGAGGCTTATAAAAACTCTTAATAAATTAAATATAATGAAATCTAAAAAAATTAAAGGAACTAAATCTATACAATCAAAAGGCTTAGGAGATACAATTGAAAAAATAACTAAAGCTACAGGAATTCACAAAGTAGTAACAAATGTATCACAATTAATAAATAGAGATTGTGGGTGTAATAAGCGAAAGGAAAAATTAAATAAAAAATTTCCTTATAAAACCCCTAATGATGAAATTAATATAGATGATATGATTAAACATCAATTAGAAACAGATTTAGCTATTTTAAAAGGAAGTAAAATAATGTATGGCAAAGATAAAAAAGAAATTTAAAGAAACAACAATTGGTCAATTATTAATGGGCGCAGCTTCAGTAATTAACCCTACATTAGGAAATGTCTTGCAAGGAGTAACCTCGCCAAAAGAAGCTATTGAAGCTATAACTAAAGCTGATGCTCCTTCAGAAGACAAAATTAAATTACAACAATTAATATATGACCAACAAAATAAAGAAATAGAATCTATAACTTCTAGATGGGAGGCAGATTCGATGTCAGACTCATGGCTTTCCAAAAACGTACGTCCGTTAGTATTAGTGTGGTGTATATGTATATTTTCATTAGCAGGTATTTTAGATAGTGTTGAAACAGTACCTTTTCACATAAATGCTACATGGAATGATACTTTCGAGAAAGTTATGATGGCCGTCGTTTTAGCCTATTTCGGCGGACGCACGACTGAAAAGGCAACAAGTATATACAAAAATAAATAAACAAAAACAAAAACAAAAATTATGGCAAGTAGATATGTAAAAATACCTGTATATCAAGTATTAAACAAAGACAACTCTAGCGGTGAAGAAACTTATCCAGTTCAAAGTACTATAATGAAGACTTTAAGAGTTCCTCAAGAGTATTTAATGACAATGACCGGATCTGGTTACATAAGAAGCACAGTTGAGGGTGAAGTTGAAGAAATTGAAGGATTACAAAAAATTACTCATACTCAGTTAGATGGGGCTTTAGGAGAAGATCAAAATCAAAATGGAATGTGGTTTCAAATTCCTTTAAACACAGAGAAAAATACTTTTCACACTACTTCAGGTGAAGATTCTTATAATACAGAAAATCATAGTGTAGCATTATGGTTAAGAGTTTCTCAAGAAGTAGTATATGAAGATCCAACAGACGGTACAACAACAGCTTATATAATGCCTCAAGTAGTAAATTGGGGAATTGGACAAGGTTGTCAACAAGAAGTAATAACAGACAGAGATGGTTTAGATCCAAATGATCCAGAGAAAATGACTTACCAAGTTGGAAATATAGATGCGGAAGGAACTGTAAATTATCTTCAAAATAAAATTATAGAATGTTTAGCAGCAAATCCAGGCGCTCAAGAAACTTTATTAGATTTTGGAACTGTAGATAACAGTAATACTATAAATGGAAAATTAGTTGGAAAAACAGATGCATCAGGTACTTATCCAACAAACACTGGTCCTGATGGAATAGTAGGAGATGCGGTTCGTGGTAAATGTCGTTTACTAGTAACATGCGCAGCTGTTACTAATTCATTTGAGAATCCACAAAGAAATCCAGGGACGGATCTACTTGATCCATCCAGTTATGATCCAGCTGAAGCATTAGGAGAAGTATGGGGAGCTACAGTGCAGTATGGTACCACGGCTGGCATTAATGATAATGCAGGAGCAGGAAAAGGAAGAGCACCACAAATACAGTTCTTAAATGCGTATGGATCAACAAATCCAGGAACAATATCATATAGTTTAGGTATTGGTAATGTAAATATAGCATCAGTAGCAGCTTCAGTATGTGAATTTTATAGTAAATCTTCAGGTAAGAAACCAGGAGGTGGTGCAATGATGGGATAAATCAATAACATAATATAAAAATAACAATTAAAAACAAAAAAAATGGCAGTAGATAAAGCATTGAATTATTTGAAATGCACAGGTTATCAAATTAGAAGTAGACAGTACGACTCAGTTGCAACTTCGTCGATACCAGGTGCACAACCAGATATACCACAAATAAATTATTTAGTTTGTGAAGAACAAGTAAGAGAAATTAATATAAATAAAGACGACATTATCCATGTATTTGGATATAATGCAGCAAGAGAGAGTACAACATCAGTTCCACCGGAAGTATTCTGGAAAGTAAGTAATAGAATAGGATTGGTATTAAAAAATCAAGACATAATAGAGCTACAGATAGTAGGTAGAGCACCTTATGTAGAAGTAGTTGGACCAGATGATGGAAAAGGAAGTGGTTTACAAGTAGCATCAACTAATAATTATAATACACAAGGACTTCATGTTTATACTGAACCTTTCGTTGGAATAGATTATGGAAGTGGTTTTGCTAGTGGAGCTAACCTATCCACTCAGTTAGATTGGAATGGTTGGTATCAAATGGATGGTAAATGGCCAATATCAGATGATTGTGAACCAGGAGGTGCTGAGAGAGCTCAAACTAAATGGAGTGGAAACGCTATAATGCAGTATTTAAAAGGTATAGGATACATAGGTGATGTATATCCAAGTTTTGATGCTGCTTCTTCTACACAAGTAGCTCAAACAGTTAATAGTTGGTTAGTAAGTTTAATAGAAGAACAATTACTAGCTAATCCAGGAGGAAAGTTACAAGATATAACTTTACCTACAGTTCCAGATTTCTTAACAACAGTAGTTGGTGAATTTGGAAAAACTTGTACCTGGTATCATGGTTTTGAACTTAAATTTGGCGGATTATCAGCAGGATATATAGTAGATTGGGTTGTACCGGAATTAAATCCAGATTACACACCGTTTGCTAGATATAATGTACAATGGGGTTCATATCCATTTAGATATCTTACACAAACACCAACAACTGAAGAAACAGCTCTTCCAGATCCGAAATTTGGAGAAGGACACGGTGAAGAAATGCCACCGGAAGCATAAATCAATAACATTTTAAACTTAAATTATGGCACAATATTTAGAATTTGAAATTGTAAATACGTCGGCGCCAACTACAGAAGGAAAATTTGTTATAGACAAAGATGATATAAAATTTGGATATGCAGTAAATAGTGCTGAATATCGACTTGTAATAAATGATTCGTTTGATACAAGTGGAACTCAAGTTAACTTATCATTAGACACTACAGTTGATGGTAGCGGAATAGCCCCAACAATTTTAAATAAAACTTTAAACGAAAGATGGGCACGACTTATGACAGCTAATCCTGGCGGTGTAAAAACCAATGTAGGATTTGGTAGAGATGATGATGGTCAACCAATATATATAAGCGGAGGATTATCAGGAATATAATAACAACGGGATCATTTTTATAATGGTCCCGGATGTTTAATTAAATTTAATAAAATGAAAGAAAATAAAATAACTAAAGAAGAGTTAGATAAAATTTTAACTTTTCAAAACAATATAGCGCAGCTTTTACATAAAGTAGGGGTTGCAGAAACAGAAAAACATGCGTTATTACATGAATTAGCGGGTGTAAATCAAGATCAAGGGAAATTTAAAAATGATTTAGAAACTAAGTATGGCGCTATCAATATTAATTTAGAAGATGGTACTTTTACAGAACACAAACCCCAAGAAAATGAG
>TARA_R100001594_G_scaffold61108_1_pt1 | contig 12325 bp, 9 predicted proteins | sample TARA_R100001594 | Tara Oceans TARA_R100001594 (sample SAMEA2622752) | marine metagenome | biome: marine biome (ENVO:00000447); feature: marine epipelagic mixed layer (ENVO:xxxxxxxxx); material: "saline water (ENVO:00002010), including plankton (ENVO:xxxxxxxx)" | depth 150 m | reverse complement strand
GAAGGAGCAGATGGAAACACTGTTATTAAAATGGATGATAGTGCTGAAAATCTTAAAGGAAAGCAATTAAATGTTTTCTTTTATAAGGATAGTAGTGGTTATACATCTGTTTTACCTCAAACTGCTCCTACAGAGTTTGTAAATGTTGTAGAAGAGTTCAAAATTAATGACATTCAATATTATAAAAATAAAGCTGAAGGTTATTATACTAAATGGGTTCTTCCTAAGATTAAAGAGAATGAAAGCAAAGATCCAACGGATACAATGCCTTCTTTCTTATTGGAAGATGATAAAGAAACTGCAGCATTTTAAAAGTAGTTGATTGGGGAGGTAGGTTTTCCTGCCTTCCCATATATTAAGGAGAAAATATGTACAAAGAAAGTTCTGCAAAAAGCAGTAAAAAAACATACACTAAAGAAAAAATATATGCAAAAGAATATGCAAGATTATCACACTTTAATAGAGTAAAAAAATCTGCAATGATTGCTTCTGGTAATAGATTAAGATGGTGGATATATAAATGGATTATGGGTGAAGATAAAGCCAGAAGAACTGAAAGTGCAATAGATCCAAAGCCAAGGCCTTCAAGAGCTAAAAACAAAGAAAGAGAGGACAAATGTTAAAAGAATTTGCATTTTCATTAAGTAATAGACATTATTTCCAAGATTCTGCAGAAATAGATAAATGGATGGGATTAGATAACGATACATTTATGTCTTTATACGATTATGATGATAGTGTTGTAGAGTATTTTGGTAAAAATAATAAATTATCAGGATATGATGGAATGATATATATGCCTGATGAGTTTATATTAGATGTAGATGGCTCTACCTTCAAACAAGCAAAAGAAATGTCAATAGGATTAAAATTATTACTTGAGGACTTATTAATACCTTATGTACTATATTTTAGTGGCACTGGGTTTCATTTTCATATACCATCAGATGCATTTAGATGGAAACCATCAAAAGATTTACATATACTTGTAAAAAGCGCATTAAAAGATGCAGGTATATTTGAATATGCTGATCCATCTGTAACAGATAAGGTAAGAATAATTAGAGTTCCAAATACTAAAAATACAAAATCTAATTTATATAAAGTTCCAATACCTTCTCAATGGTTAGAAGAAAAGAACTGTGAAAATAAAATATTAACTTTTGCAAAAGCACCTAAGAATATTCCAGATACAATAATGGAATGCAATCCTGTATTTGATGCTTTAACTAAAAAACCTGTAAAAGAATCTATTCCAAATAAAATACCTGAATTTATAAGTCAAGGAAGAAATCCAGATCCTGTAAATTATCCTTGTATAAGTGGAATGCTTCAATCGGTTCCTATGGGTAAGCGTCATATGGTAGCATTAAGAATAGCAGCATGGTTTAGATGGTTATATCCTGAAAATACATTAAGATTGATAATGGAAAGCTGGAGGCAACAAGTAAGTAGTAATAACAGTCCTTTTGGCGCAAAAGAAATGGAATCTATTATAAATAGTGTTTATGATGGTCATAATGGTCAAGGATGTAGATATGGATGCCATGACTCTATTATGGATCAATATTGTAAAAATACTTGTAGACTCTATAAGTCTAAGAAAAATCAGACAGTTATGGATTCTAAAGATATGGAAAAAGCTCTTATAGATTTCTTGAGAACAGATACAAATCCAATAAACTTTGGAGATATTTATAAAACTCAAGACTTTCCTATATATCCAGGAGAAGTTGTTATATTGCAAGCTCCACCAAAGTCAATGAAAACTATGTTATTGCAAAATTGGATAAATGCATTCAAAAGACCAACCTATTTTATAGAAATGGAAATGTCTCCAAGACAAATATGGTCTAGATTTGTTATGATAGAAAATCAATGGTCTGAAAATGATTTAAAAGAGCATTATCAAAACATGAGAAATGGAATGGATGAAAAGTTTAAATATTTAACAGTTGACTATTCCGCTCCATATGCTAATGAATTAGAAAAAAGAATAACTATGCTTCCAATAAAACCTGAAATAGTTGTGGTTGATCATATGGGCTTATTTAAAAGCAAACAAAGAGATCCTAATATGAAAGTAGAAGAAGCTTCTCAAGCTATGATGGAATTAGCAGTTAAGCATAATTTAATTGTAATAGCTGTAAGTGAAATAACTAAACAAGCATTTAATGAAGGTATGAATATGGCTTCAAGTAAAGGTAGCTTTAGAACTGCTTACAATACCAATAAATTATTATCTGTAACTCCTAGGAAAAGTGTCTCTACAGGGCTCATAGAACAATTACATTTAAAATGTGAAGCTAATAGAGAAAGAGAACATATTGATATTAACTTGCAAGTAACTAATGCAAATATTAAAGAAATGGAGGTAATGAATGGAACGCTCTAAATTTAAAGAGTTGTTTGAAGACATTATATCAGAAGTTAAAGAAACTAGAGATGCTGGACAAGATGAGTATGCTCATGAAGATTCCAATATATTTGCTAACTTTGAAAGAGTTGGCAATCATTTAGATATTACTAGCGAAAAAACATTAATGGTTTATCTTTTAAAGCATATAGATGGTATAATAGCATGGGTTAATGGTCATAAATCTCAAAGAGAAGATATTAGAGGTCGAATTAAAGATGGAATTGTATATTTAATGTTATTATGGGCCATGGCTGAAGATGAATCACCTAAAAGATCTAATAATTATCAAAAAATAGGAGATCATGTGTAATGAGAGATAAAATAGGAGATTATGAAGATTGGAAGGATGGGCATGATGCATTTAGAGCTAATACAGCTACATTTGCAAAAGAAACAACTAAAATGCTTGAATTTCTGCACAATCAAGTTGAATCATTGCATAACAGAGTTAATGAATTAGAGCTTATAATAGAAGAAAGGAATAATATTGAAAGACATACTAGACAAGATTCATAGAAAACTTGAAAAAAATGAAATAGGTTATTATAAGGCAAAATTATCTAGCGCAGAATCAATATTAAAAGAGCTTTCTAATATAAAATCAATTAATAAGTTTGAGATTGAGGATTTAGTCGCAAAAGCTAAGTCCCACCTAAATCCAAAGATATACTCTGGAGATTATTAATGAAAAATAACATAAAATCATCAAAAGCTAAAGGAAGAAGGTTGCAAAACTGGGTAAGAGACAAACTCAGAGAATACTTTCCTTCTTTAGAAGATGATGATATAAAATCTCAAACTATGGGCATGACAGGGGAAGATATAGTTCTTTCCCCTGCTGCCAAAAAATTAATACCATATTCTTTTGAATGCAAAAATCAAGAAAGACTTCAAGTCTGGAAAGCTTTGCAGCAAGCAGAAGATAACTCAGAAGACAGAACTCCTGTTTTAGTTATGAAGAGGAATCATTCAAATACGTACGCGATAATCCCTTTCAATAAACTAATGGAGCTAATAGATGACAGATGAGTTGTGCCATGAATGTAGAGAGAAGATACTAAAAAAAGTTGAAGATGAAAGAAGATATTGTGATCAATTATCTAATATATATATGCAAGTTAGAAATATAGAAAGTAAATTGAAAATATTATCTACTTTATTAGAGGCAAAAGTAATTCAAGAACTTAAAAGACGTTAATCTGAGATATAATCTCTAGCAGCTTTTATTACCCCAGGTGCTGATTTATGATACAATCCTATAAATTTAAAAGGATCTCCTTCAGAAATCGTATCTATTACCATATTAAGAGCCATAGGAAAAAACGTTCTATACCATTCTTGATAAATTTTATCCTCTTCTTCATCAAATAAGTTACCTGAGACCATTAATAATGACATTGTTCTAAAAGCAGCGCTTAATATTACTGACTCACCTCCTCTTTGCATTGCCCCTGTTAAAAGTGGATTGCCAAATAATTGCGTGAATTTCTTTGCCATTGCTCCTACTACAGGAGTATAGAATAGAAATGTTGTCATAGCAGACATACTGCCTCTATACAATAAAAAATCTCGTGCTTTTTTGTCCAATTCACTTTTAGGGGATATAAGATTAGCAATTAAATTAGGTTTACTTTTTTGCTGATTCCACCAATTGGTCATAGTTCTATATTCATTTCTCATTTGATGCCACTGATATGGTTTAAACTTCCATAAAGTAGTTCCTACAGCTCCTCCAAACATTTTAGGTAGATATGCAGGAGACATACCAAACATTGTGTTATACACATATATACGTGCAAATTTTAATACTTCTGGTTGTTTGTATTTCCAATAAGGATCATCTGAATGCTTTTCAATATCTTCTTGAGATACTATTCCAGCTTCAACAGCAGCCATTGCTCCTTGCATCGTAGCTTCAATCCTCATTTGTTTTTCAACAGGCATAAATGCTAAACCTTCAAACCCCGATGCTTGTGCAATATATCCTCCAGACAAAGACCAACCTACATATTTATTAATTTTATCTTTAGTCATTATCTTACTCAAAGTCTTTTTTAGATACTTCTTTTTCTGAGGATCTAAATTAGAGATACCATGACTAGCTTCCCAAATACCTTCATAAAGATTTAGAAGAGATCCAGCATCTATTTTGATTTTCGGATCAATTCTAGTCATTAATTCTTCCATCATTGAGTTCCAAGCTTTGTCACCCATTGCAAATTTTACAAACTTTCTTCTACTCCATTTGATCTTAGTTAAATCTATTAAATGCCTATATCCTCCTGTCTTGTAAAGTCCTTGAGGACTCTCACCTTCGCCTGCAGCGCTTAATAGAGTGTCAGCTAATGCAGTAACAGTATCAGTTGTACCAGCTAAATTAGCAATTTCTTCTGCAATTTTCTTTGTTTTATCATCACTTGCAAATCTATGAGCTTTATGCCACCCAGTAATTCCTCTTTCTATGACTAATGACAATCTTTGCATGTTATTAGCTAAAGCAGATGTATATTTCAAAAGACCTCCAGATATAACTAAACTATGAATTTTAGCTCCATAATATAATTGCTCTGGAGTAGCCTTTATTCCTATTTTGCCTAATAACCTTGCAAATCCTGCATCACTATATCTCCAATTAAACACTCCTGACTCTACATCTAATGAACCTAAACTTCTTTTAACATGATCTAAAATATAATCAGATGTAATTTTAGTAGTACCAGCAACCGTATTAAGAGTATCTATTTTAAGTGCATTTCTATGAGATTGGCTAAACATTCTATCTGCATATTCTGAAAATACTCCCCAATCTTTTCTTCTTCCATATGTTTTAAATCCTTTTCCATCTTTTGTTCTTACAGGTAAAGGACTCATAAACCCACTTCTATGCTTAAAAAACTGAATCATTGAATGAACATCCAACGGTGGACTATCAGAAGCAGATTTCATTCCTAAAGCTACTTGCAATTTATCGTCAAATATGCTTAGTAATCTTGTATTCTTTTTTATTTTATGTTTGATTTTTATGCCTTCTTTAATATCTTTGGATTCTCTTGCAGCATGTAAATCTAAATTATATTGAGCTATTTTATTTTCTAATGCTTCGTGAGCATGCATTAATCCTAATATAATATCAGTATCAGAATACATATAAGGTACATAATCCTCAACTTCACTAAAATAATCATTCGTAGTGACAACTTTACCATCTGAAACAGCTATATTCATATTCATATCAATTCCAAGAATATCGTTCATAACTTTATCAAGCTCACCTCTTGTCATTTTTGATTTAAATTTTTTCCCAGATAATTTTGCAACTAGGGCGGTTAAAGCTTCTTTTTGATCTTTTTCTTTTGCTAATACATCTTGTTTGATACCTTCTAAAACACTTCTTATTGTAGAGATTGATTCCCATATATATTGCGGAACCTCCATTCCTTCTTCTATTAATTCAAATGAGCTTAATGCATTTACTTTAAATTCTTCTCCATTTTTCTTTACCCCAATTAAAGGTTTATGTGATTTTGCAGTATACCATCCATTTATACCTATTCCTTCAAATTTTCTACCTGCTAAATTGACATTTTCAGCCAATCCTTCACTTGAAAACCATTTAATCCAAAAATTAGCATTGCCAGACTTTTTAGACATAGGTTTTTCTAATGCATCATTTCCTTTTTTAGTTGTTTGATAAGGAACTTCATAGGCATTCCAAACTTCTTCACCTTTACTATTCACGCTCTTAATAGGTATATAATAATAAGTTTTGTTATTAAAAATAACACGTTGAATTTCACCACCCTCATTCATTTTGTTATTAATATTTCTATTTAGTATTTCTTTGTATTTCTTTGAATCTTTTTTAAATTGATCTGACTCTGTAAAGCCATATCTTTTTTCCTTTTTATTGTATTTTCTTTGGAATAAAGGTTGAAATACTATATTTCTTTTTTCACCATCCAATGCTTCATGTATAAATTTAACTTGATTTTCTAATTCTTTTTCAACATCTTGAACACCTGAGTTTTCAATTTGAGTTCTTAGTTGAAATAACAATTCAGATAATATATTTTTATATGGAGCAGAATCAGAGAATGTTTCATCTGAAAGGTCTCGACTTTTATTTACTAAATCGTATCCAAGCATAGTAGGATCACTTTCCAATAAAAAAGAAGCAGGATCATACATGGTATTCCTTATTCCTAGCTTATCTCTAAAATCTCCAATTTTACCGTAATTTTTAGCAGCCTTGTCTTGTTTCTTGTAAATTTTATTCAATTTATTATATATCGATCCAAGCGTAGAAGCATCTAAATCATGTAGATGTTTAAATGGTTTAGTATATTGCTTTTGAATATATTCTTTTATAGCAGGATATATAACATGAGGATTTATATCATACATAGCAGAATCACCATATTTAAGCATTCTACCTACAACTAATTTGTTAATAGATTGCAATATATTAGCCTTTACTATCGATTCGCTTAATTCTTTTTGAAGTCTTTTATTTTCAATTTCCAACCTTTTGAGCTCTTTTTTAATAAGATTTTTTTTATTTCTAGCAGCCCATCCCTTTTCGGCAATATTTTTTAAAGCTTGTTTACTTGTATAAATTAGTTTTTTGTTAGCAATTATATCTGCTTTATATCCTTTTCTAGGTACCATTGGGAAGCCAAAATACTTCCAAAATAATGCTTGATATTCCTTTTGTTTTTTTGCGATAATTTCTGAAGCTTGTCTTGTATCGCTAGATATGGTACATTTTTTTTGAGCCATTTAGCACTCTTTCTTTCTTATTTTATCAATCATTGAAGCTATAGGAATCTGAGATCCTTTAAAATCAGATATTCTAGACTTATTTGTTGTTATAAATTCATTGTTAGCATCTCTAGACATAAAAACTTCATCCCATATTTCCATATATTTTTTCAACAAATTTACATCCATTACTTCTACTGGAGGCAAATACTTTATATTTTTTCTACTTGCATCACCAGTAATAAATCTTAATGTTGCAGCTGATCTAACTCCTTGTCCTAATCTGCTTTCAGCAAGAGATATCTTGTTATCATATTCTATTGCTAAATTAAATAACCGCTCGTCAAACTCAGCTTGCTTGACTATTACACTGTCTTCTTTTTGATTATCTTGATCATGGTTTTCATTTCTTTTTTCTGGCGATTCTTGTTCAAAAGACTTGTAAAATTTACTAGAAAATTCTGCTGCTAATTCTAGTCCTTTTTCAACTGCCTTAGAGCTAAAACTATGTATAAATTCTTTTTCTGCTTCTTGAAAAAGCTTATCAGCGGCTATATAATGAGTCAACTCTAATCTTTCATCATCAAAAAGAAAAGGAAACAATCCTTGTTCTTCTGTAGATTGCTCCCACAGGTTCTCTAATTTTTCATAAGGTCTAATAAGAACTCTTTCTTCTGGAGTAATATTATCATCTCGCATTTCTATTTCTTTAAATCCAAGCTCATATTGCTTTCCACCTATTTCCCATTTTTCAGAAATAGATTCTTGTATATTCCTTACTTGATCTTCTTTAGAAGAAGTTCTTTTTGAATGCAATTCAGCTAAATCATGATAATACTTTTTGATACTCATTCTTTTTCTAGTATTCTTAGTTCTCAAGTCTCTTAATGGACTATAATTAAACTCTTTTTTTAATTTGCTTAATAATGCATAATGCTTATCTGTTAATTCTCCTTCAATAACATTGAACATCTTATCTATATACCATTCATTATTTCTGGCACCCATCCCAGCTGTAAGTAATCCAGTCTTAAGATTGTCTACAGCAGCATTGGCAACTAATAAAAATTCATGCTCTCCAGATGTTTTTAAATACTTTTTACCATGACCAGATTTCCAAGTTTTACCTTCTTTATTAACTATTTCAGCATAAGGAGGAATATCATCTTGAGTAATATCGTCTCTTAATGGAACATAATCCATAACATAGAATTGATTTTCGCTATCTCTAGACCATAACATTTTAGGCTCTAAAACAACTTCACTTCCTCCAATAGGATTGCCATCTGCATCATATTCACTTAATACGATTCTTTTAAATTTCGCAGATAAAGTAGAAGCTACAGCTTTTAAATTTGCAGCTTGTCCTTGTGCTGAATAGCCATTAATAATATTTACCATAGCTTGTTTTGTACCTTGATCATCTAAAATACTAAATTGTTTTGGAGTTTCAAATATACCAATATCTGCATTTGTTGTTTTTGCTACTTCTTTATACCAAGGAGTTTCGTAAAATTTATTCAATTGCTTTGCTTGTTTATTGTCCAATAAAATAGTACTAGCTTTATCTATATCGTGATCACCTACTAATCGAACAAAAGTATCTTCTGGATGATGATATATAGCATTTCCCTCATCTTCTACAAATTCTTGAATATTTCTTGTTTCTAATGCAGATATTTGAAGAACAGGAGCTCTGAATGTCAACACATTTACTTCATTAGTTTTTAGCCATTCATTTATTTGTTCTGTTGTAGGATCTTTTAATCCAGATTTCTTTACAACAGCATCCCATATAGAGTGATTTTCTTTAGATAAAATAACTTTACCTCTCTCAACTTCTCTTCCAGGTTTCATTACATATTGAGATCCTTGTAATGCATTATCCCTATTATAAAGCTTTGTATTGTACGTTCTGCCTTGCATTGCACCTTTTCTCATAAGCATATTTAACAACATAGGTTTCAACTGCATCAAATTATTACTATGATATACACCAGCTCCTTTAGTTGCAACTAGCATTTTTTGAAGACCTGACTTAATATCTGTTTTTTCTGTAAACAAATGAGCAACCATATTCCATAAAATATCAGGATTACGACCAGCATCTAAAAATTGATCTATATATAAATCTGATTGAGATAATACTATATCAAGCATAGCTTTTTTATAATTATCTAGATTTTCTTTATCTTCTTTATTTTTAGGATCATCGAATACAAAATTCAAAGATTGCAAATATTGAGTAGGACCATAAGTATCTTCAGGAGATTTTGTATGAGGAGTAATAATTATCCTTCTAGAAGACTCTTGCAAATCAAATTGCACAGAAGAATCATTTTTCAAATCATAGATACCTGTATTTGTTTTAAATACATCCATATCTCCAACTTCATCTACCCATTGATTATATTTAGGAGAATAAATCTTAACTACCCCATCTATATCCTGCATTTGAACTATCGTATTTCCCTTTTTCCCGTCTTTTCGCTTTTCGGTTATTTCTAATCCATCTATAGCTACATGTTCTGCATGCTTTTTCTCTATGTAACTTTCTGAGCCAGTTTGTTCATCAATAGTAACTTCTTGATAAACAGTTTTAACTTCACGCAAATTATGCTCATTTTCTAATACAGGATATACTCCTATATTGTCAGCAGTATTGTCTAAATATTCACCAGAAGAGAAAGAACCTCCATCAAAAATATTTACTAATCCTTTTATTCCTGGAATATCTCTAAGATGCTCGAATTTTTCACCTTTATACCAATATTCAACTTTATTTTGATCGTACATAATATGCCTACTAGGACCTATTCCTTCTGTTTGCAACCCTTTTGACATATTTAATCTTAATCTGTCGAATATATTTAATGCATTATCGCCCTTTGGCCCCATTAAATAGTTATTACCTCTAACAGCTTGTAACCATTCATGCTTTGCTACCATACTAGCTAAATGCATTGGAAACATTGGAGTATCTCCAAATCTTGTTTTATAAGTAGATTTTCCTTGATTGTATAAAATATTTGCTTGATCTTTTGTCATATTGCCCGCTTCAACTTGAGACGATATGTAATTTTTAAATGTTTCAGACCCAATCTCTCTTGTTATCTGTACAATACTATCATATGCTTTTTTATATAAAAACTGATCATTTCTATATACAGGCTTTTGTCCTTTGATTTGAGTAACTCTAGGAGCATTTATCTCTTTTTTTAGTAATTGTAATAAAGAAACAATAGATCTTGCTTGCTTATTAAATTTAGCCAATTCTTTTGCAGGTAAAACCTTTTCATCAATAAGTCTTTGAATTATTACATTTCTAGGAAACAACTGCTCAACAACAGAAGGCCTGACTTTTGCAGTAAACACTTGCCCACTATCACCAGGAGTCATAGCTACAATAACTAAAGGAGTAGGATATCCTTTTTGATTTGTCATAGTTAGTAAAGAATCAGACCATTGGTTTATTTTATCTATATTGATAGACTTAGAATCTGTTTTTTGCTGAGCCCACCATCCACCATCATTCCTTTTTTTAATTTCAACTATTTCACTTAAACTAAATGTAGTAGTTACATCTTGAATCCTCTCTCCTCTAATAGTTCTTTCAGACGAATCTAAAAAAGATGCAATTTCATTATCAGGAGTTTTAGTCTTAGTGTTTAAATTTATACCAATTTTCTTTAAAAATCTACCAACAGTACCTGAAATAGCCTTTGTGACATCATCGGACGACTTAATATTGACACTAGGGTCCAAATTAGCATATATTAGCCTATTTCTACTAGCGGAAGGTATTTTGTTCACTTTACGATTAACTGTGTAAAATAATAGCAAATTACGCCTTTTAATCGATTGCTTTTTATTTAGTTTATTTATAGGCTTTTTTGAGACTGCCACTATATCTTTATTTTTAAATGTCTTTCCTACATAAGATAGAAAGTCTTCAAAATCAACTGCTGATTCTATAGCATTGATTAAATTTTTATACTGTTTTCTTTCTAATCTTTCTCCAATAGCGCTAATATAAAATGCATCAAATGTTTTAGTACCATTTACAGCTTGTCCAATATTGATTCCTGGAGATCTAAGGCTTTCATTTAAAGTATTATTATCTGTTGATGGACCTTCTGGATTTTCTGGCAATATAGCATCAGCAACTGAAAGACCTATAGTAGTTGCTGCATTGTAAATATCATTTACCATAGTTACTTCTAACAGCTCATTCAAATCATTTAATTCAATTTCATCTATCGTTGAATAATAATCTTGAGATATTCCTGAAAATTCTTTCGATACAACAGCATCAAGAAGATTGATTTTCCCTGGATCTTTGAGTTTTGATTTTAATACGACTAATGCCGCTACCGTAAGATCTTCAGCTTTATATTTAGCTATATACTTTTTAAGTAAATCTCCAGTGTTTTTTAAATATTCTGATCTATATCTTGGACAAGCCATTAAATTCCCCTATAAACAATTCTTGTCATCTGTATCATCTTTTAGCTTTTGAGCATCTTTGTTTAATTTATTAAATTCTTCTTTAGTAATTGTCTCTCCACCAAAACGTATAACTTCTTCACCCTTATCATCAAATGAATCAAATACCTCTTCAGGTCTTCGAGTGTCTTTTTGTTCTAATTTTTTATCTAATATATCAGCTAAACCACCAGTAGGATCAAAATCTCCCACCTCATCTATAATTTTAGCTTCCTGTGCTTCTAATTGATCTAATTCTTGTGTAAGGCTTAAATCTTGCTTTACGGCAGGTTTCTTTCTTCCTACAGGGACAGGTTTTTTAGCTAATATTTTTTTAGCTTTTTCTATGTCCTTATCTTTTATATCGTATCCTTGTTTTTTTAATTCTATTAATGCCTTAGCATCTTCTATGGCGGCTTTTGTTTGATTTGTAGGCTTTTTAGTAATTACAGGCTTAGTTTTCCTTCCTACTGGAACATTTTTCTGTCTTATAGTAGTATTTGGATCTATTTGTTGTTTTATTCCAGACAATATAGATAATACTACTGCTTTTTTGTTTTGTTTTAATTGTTTGTCATTAACGTTAATTTTAAACTTTTTAGCTACACCTTTAATTACTTTATCTGAACCTTCAAGTAAGTAATTACCAGCTGTTGTTTT
>TARA_R100001594_G_scaffold38260_4_pt1 | contig 12341 bp, 6 predicted proteins | sample TARA_R100001594 | Tara Oceans TARA_R100001594 (sample SAMEA2622752) | marine metagenome | biome: marine biome (ENVO:00000447); feature: marine epipelagic mixed layer (ENVO:xxxxxxxxx); material: "saline water (ENVO:00002010), including plankton (ENVO:xxxxxxxx)" | depth 150 m | reverse complement strand
TATTTAAAAGGCAGACCTACTAACTGGAGCCATAATGTAGGAGTTGTAGATATATTTACAAACGGCAATTTTAATTTAGTGGTACTGGAGATAGTCAATGGATATACAAGTTATTGTGGAGAAATAATAAGTGCCTAAACAGATATATCAATTAAAAGATTTTAGTGGCGGTATAAATACATTGCAAGATCCAGCTGACATTCAAGATAATCAATTTGAATCATCTAGAGGCTTTATGTTCAATACTCAGGGTTCTATTTCTCCCTCTTATGTAATGAATGTTGCAGCTAATAAAGTTACAGCTTTTGCTAATACAAATATCACTACAGTGGAATCAGGCTTTGGTCTGGGTTATTTTGAAACAGATAGAAATAGAGACGCTGTAACGGTTGCAGTGACAAGCTCTATTACAGGCGATGATGACAATGAAGGATCTGCAACTGGTTTTATAGCTAGGCTAAATGGCGGTATTAGGCGAGAGTTAGAACGTAAAAGTGGAGGAACTCAACAAAACTTAGCTGCTTCTTTTCCAGTTGGGACTAGAATACTTATAACATCTAGTGATTTTAGTGCTGATGGGTTTGATCCAAAAGGACAGGGCATTTATGATGTTGTTGAGCATAATGGAAACAATATTGTTTTAGATAGAGCAATACCTATTATTATTGAAACTCCGCCTCAAGATTTTTGGGGAGCTACAATAACAGGAGTTACAGGAACAGATTTCTTGCTTCTTATAGCAAACCCAGCTACACACAAAATAGATGTTTACTCAACTAATACAGCTGGAACTAATTGGGAAAGTAACGCTATTACATTAAGGTCTTCTGCTAGCGGTGTAGCATCTCAAGTTTTATATTATAGCATTAATGAAGCTATAAGGTGTTGTGATACAGCAATTGGATCTAGCTCTAAAATTCAATGGTATGGCTTCATACAAAGAAGACATTTTGATGAAGCAAATTCTAGTACAGATGCTAATGCTTATTTAGATTTTTATGCGAAAGATAATACACTATCTCCTCCTTCTGAAAATGGTCTAACATCAGCATCTACAGCTTCCCCTGCAAATTTTACAACTTATCCAGCTGTAGCTGGAACTGGTTTTGAAGTTAATATAATTACAGATCAAGATGAAAATGGTGCAATACCTGCTGCAACATATGAATTAGCTTCTACCTTTATATATGATGGCAATCAAGAGTCCCTTCCATTCGCTTATTCTAATACACATACTGTTGCAGATGCTTATGATTTGAAGTCTTTATCTTTAAATGTAACTGCTTTAGGCCCATATGATCCTAGAATATCTGGTGGTAGAATCTACATAAGAGAACAAGGCATAGACGCAGAATATACTATGTTAATTGACATTGACTTAACCAAAGGTTGTAGAACTAAATTTTCAGATGATTTTACAGAATGGCACGATGCAGGTAGCAGTCAATATAATTGTCCAACTGCAACAGCTTCTGCTAATTTTGTTGTTAAAGAATTTGGATTAGTCACATATGAAGTTATTAATGGTTTTTCTTCTAGTATATTTAGCAATGCAATAGGAGATGATGGTGAGAACTGGAAAGATTCTGTTGTTGCAAATAATAGAGCTTTTGTTTGTAATTTAAATATTAAAGATGATATGACTGGCAAGTCTAAAGCATTAGCTAGTGTTGGAAATTTTGGTGATAGAATTATGTATTCAATGCCTAATCGTTTTGATACATTTCCATATCATAATTACATAGAAGCAGCTAAAGGTGATAATGATGAGTATGTTGCTATAGATTCTTTTGCTGATAGATTATTAGCTTTTAAAAGATTTAGTTTAGATATAATCAACATAGCATCCCCTGATGACGCTGGTTGGTTTTTAGAAGATAGTAAACGCTATATGGGTATAAGAAACACTCAGCTTGTTAAAAAAACTCAATATGGTTTAGTGTTTGCTAACCCTAATGGATTATTTTTATATAATGGAAATAATATTGTTAATCTTTCAGAGAATTTAATAAGTGATTCAGATTGGTCTTCTCATATAACTACAGATAGTTGCATTATATATGATGAACAAGAGTCCCAAGTTTATGTGATAAAGCAAATGGATGGCGATGGTCAGGCATATATGTGCGATTTAAAGAAAAATGTTTTTACTAGAATTAAAGATTTTACCCCAGATGGCAATGATGGAATTACCAATTCAGTAGATACAGATCAAAATGTATATGTAGGTTATGATGCAGGTTCTCAAATTGATGTTCATCAGCTTGTTAGAACTTCAACAAAACAAACTGGAGGTAGGCTATATTTTAAAGATTTGGATTTTGGCGATCCTTCTGCAATTAAAAAAATATATGCAGTATATGTTACATATAAATCAGATGAAGCCTTAACTGGTCTATTTCATATTAGAAGAGATGGAAGTAATATTGATTTAGATGGAACTATTCCTATTTCATCAGGTTGGAATACTGTAAAGATTGCACCCAGTTCTCCTATTACATGTACAAAAGCTCAGTTTAGATTAGATCTTGATACAGCTGATCCTAATGTATATATTAATGATGTTAGTATAGAGTATAGAATAATTAAAAAGAAAGCATCGTGATGGATAGAATTTCTAGGTATATTAATAACAGAAAGCAAGACAAAATTCGCATGTCTAATAGCAGACCCTCATTACAAAGCTTACGTGAGGGTGAAGAGGTTCTCTATATTAATAAAGATAATAAGCTTTGTAGATATAGAAAAGAAAAAGGCATTCTATGGAAGTCTGAAATGAGTCACGATGGAAATCATATTGTAGAAAAAGATTTAAAGATTAGAAAGAATTTATCAGTCTCAAAAGATATTCATCTTGATGGAACTATAAAATTTGATAATGGAGTTGATATTACCACTAAAGCAACAAGTGGTAATGAAACATTAAGCATAACAACGGAAGAAACTGTTGGGAGTTCTGTAACTCCTGACGGTAGTTTAAAAGTATATATAAATGGTACTTTGTACCAAATCCCAGTAAAAGAGGTTTAATATGTCATTAAGTAGTTTATTATTGCAACAACAAATGAGCGAGACTGAAGCAAATCTGCAAGATGTGTATGACGCAGAAGACAGAAGGCGTCAAAAATCTGGAAAATGGGCAGGGCTTGGAAATTTTGGTGGGGGTCTTCTTGGCTTGGGTGCTGCTGCAGCTCTTGGCGTTACTGCTCCTTGGGCTGTTGGTTTAATAGCAGGTGCAGGTTCGCTTGGTGGTGGTAAGCTAGCAGAACAATGGGCTGGGGGTAGTACAGATCAAAGAACTTCTTTAGGTCAAAATGTTGATACAATAACTGGAGGCAAAAAAGAATTTTCACAAAAAGTTAAAGATAGGTATAAAAAGAATGTTGATAGATTTCAGAAAGAGCAAAATTCAAGAATATTTAATAAAGCAGTGAGTACTGGAATTAAAGCTGGTATGTTTGCTTGGCAAGATCCTTCTAATCAATTTACAAGAGGATCTAACTATTTGCGTAGTAAGCTTGGATTATCTCAAGCTGGAGGGCCAGTTATCCCTGATACCACTGACGCTATTAATACGATGCAAGCTTATGATCCATTTGGTAGTCCACCAAGTCAATTTGGTGCAACTCCAAATCCTACTGGTGTAATGTCTGGGCCTATGGCTGCTCAAGTAGCTGCTGACCCTACAATTGGACAAGGAGTGCTTTCTTATGATAATTGGATGGATCAACAAACGGCTCCAGTTACACAAAATATTATGGGAGGTTGGTCTGATATTTCTAATTGGAATCCATTGGAACAAGCAATGAATAGAGGTTCTGCTATGAAATCAATTGGATTACCCACACCACCTATGAACATGGGGATCCCTAGGCGAATTGGGTATGATCAGTATCCAAGTGGTTTTATTGGAGCTCCTAATCCGTATTTACAAGGTAATACTTATACAAACAAACCTTAGGGAGTAAGATTTATGCACATACCAAATCATATAGACACAGACCCTTCATCAATGACATTTAGTGGCTCTGGTGGAGGAACAAACCCAGCTCATTCTAATCCATTACCAGCTGCGTCCTCTGCTCCATATAGTGCTGCTTATGGCCAGACTTTAGGTGCTAATTGGGGAGGAAACATGTCGGGACTTCAGAGTGCTTGGAATAATCAATTTGGCAATACAGCTGGTACCAATCCAACAAATCCTAATCCATATGATTTTAATTGGTCTTCCAGTACAATAAATCCATATTTACAAGGAGCAAATGTTAATAACCCAACTGGAATGGATCAACTTCAATGGCTCAGTGGTCAAGGTATAGATGTTACTGGGCTATCAGATGAGGAGCTTGCTTTCTTACCATCTATGGATAAGTTAAATACAGCTTGGAATAGAATGAATACTAATGTGGGAATGGCAAGAACAGGTCTTGGTTTTGGAATGGATGCGTCTCAACTAGCTGGTACACAAAATTTATTAGGAATGAGTGGAGGTCAAGGTCTTTCTAGCATTGGAGGTGGGTTTGGCAAAACAGCTGCAAATATGTTTAGCAATTTAAGATCACAAGGTCAACAATATAGAACAGATTTAAATCAACAACTTGCAGGTTTTCAATCCGATGTACTTGGAATGCGTTATGACTTTGAAGATGCAGAAAGCAATTATCAAGATAGTTTAACAACAGCATTAGGAAATATTATGGCTTCTGGCGAAACAGATTTAGCTGTATCTGCAACAGCTGGGCCTTTTAATCCCCCTCAAGGTGCTTCAATTGGAACTAATTACCAATGGGGATCGAATACATATACATTAGCAGCTGATGGTCAATGGAAAAGACTAGGAGGCGAAGGTGGGGTTGCAGGTGCTCAAGAAGACGCATTTGGAGCAAATAATTATGTAGATGCTGGTTTTAATGCTGCATCAGGTATAGACCCAAGTAATCCATTACAGGGAGTACTTACTCCAAATACAACTACGGATGAACAAGGTAATCAAACTACTACAACATATAGTTTCTTATCAGACAATAGACTTAAAAAAGATATTAACTATTTATTTACTATGAATAATAAAGTTCCTATTTATTCATTTAAGTATAAAGGGTACAATGAAACTCATATAGGTACTATGGCTCAAGACATAGAAGATATGATACCAGATGCTGTATCTGAAGTCAATGGATATAAAATGGTTGATTATGAGAAAGTATTTAACTTTAAAGGAGGTCAGTAATATGGCAATGGATAGATATACATCAGGCTTTGATATAGCCGATACCTTAGAAGATACCTTATTAAATTGGGTTATGTCTAATAGGAAATTACAAGAAAACGCTAGGCAGTTTAATAGAGACCTAGAAGAAAGAAAAAGGCAGTATGATGCAACTTTTGGAGAAGGCAAAAGGAGATATGATATAACTGATCAGCTTGGTAGAGATATGCGTTTAGGTGATAAAAAAATGGCTCAACAAATATTAGGTAGGGAAAGCGTAAAAGAACAAATAGAAAAATGGGATAGAGCTAGGAAAGCCTATACAAATGCTCAAGAAAAAAAGTTTTTTGGTATTGGTTTTGATGAACAACGTTCTATAGAGAAATTTGAAAAAGAAGTTGGCCCTCGACCTGAATTAAGACCAATGACTTTACCAGATTATCCTTTTATGCCTAGTTATGGAATGGATCAAAGTATTATTAGTCAAGCTCCTTCTCAAAGAAGAACAAATTTTTTAAATGAACTTATGCTAGGAGGTATGTAGTGAATGGCATAGATCCTTATCAGGTAAGAGAACTGATAGAAGATTATAATAGTAACCCACAGAGATACTCAGATGGGGAGGCAGAAACTATAGCTGTATTAGCGCAAGCTATAGGTGCTCGTTTTCAAAGAGATGGTAAGCCTTTTCAAAAGGGTTTATTTGATGTATTAGATACTGCTACCTTTGATCTGCTTCCAAATGAATTGAGACCAACTTCACGTGGAGAATCTGTCTTTGGAGAAACTGATGCAGAACAATTAGCTAGTGCTTTGGGTATTGGAGCTGGTGTTGTAGGTGGTATTGGTGGGGCTTATAAAGGCGGCAGGGGTCTTTTTAATTATTTTAAAAAGAAAAAAGGTCGCAAAGGTGGTAGTGATCCAATATCAAATGTAAGAGAACAAACTAAATCAAATGTAAGAGAACAAACTAAACTTCTTGGAGAACCTCAACGTTTATTGTCTGGGCAAACTTCTAGACAAACTAGACGCAATAGGTTTCCATTAGATTCTAGAAGTGGAAATCCTATTCCTATGACAAGTAGAGCTGGAGATCCAATTCCTATGGGAGGAGATACTCTTAGTAAAATACGTGAGTTTGAATATAATATGGGAATTGGCGATAGTTATTTTGATACGCAAAAATTAATAAACTATGCTGGTTTAAATATTAAACCAAATCAATTAACTAGAAGTCAAAGAAATGAAATTATTCAAAGACTTATGGATAGTTAATGGCATCACCTTATGAGGCGATAAAAGTTCAAAATTTAATAAGGACTTACAAGACCAATCCAACTATGTTTAATGACGACCAGCTTGATGAGCTGGAACGTCTTGCTGAAAACAATGAAATAGAATTTAAGAGAAGACAAAGCGAATTTTCTTTAAGGCGTGGTCTTCAACAGGCACAGGCTGGTTTCATTGAAGGGCTTACTACCTTTGATCTTATTCCTAAGGAACCTCGTAATACAGGTGAGGCTATATTTAGACAACTCGGTCACCTTGCTGGTTTTGCTCCTGCAATATTAAAAGCTCCAGTGATGGGAGTTGTTCAGGTTGCTTCTAAAGTTACTGGAAAAGAAGTTGCAGATATAGCTAAGCAACCTTTTACAAGTGCTGTTTTAGATGGCATTAACGCATTAGATGCGATTGCTGTTCCTATGATAGGATCTAGATTAACTAAAAAAGGATTCGATGCTGCTCTTACTAAAACTGGAGCAGAATCCCTAGAGTTTTTAAAACGAGGTTCACGAACTAGAGCAATCACAGAAGAAGCCTTAGGGCTTGCATCAGCTAGTGCTATTAGCAATATATGGAAGGGTAAAGATGCTATTGTTGATTCTTATATTGGAGGTGCCATCGCAGGTGGAGCCTTTGGTGGTATTGGTAATTTTGTTTCTTTAGGTAATTTATATAAAGGCACACCTCAACAAGTAGAACAAGCCAATAAGCTTTTGCGTGCAGGTGTAGCCAGTATGTTTATGGGTCTTCCTTCTACCCTTAGAAACGATCCAACTGAAATGCAGATATATGAATATCTATTAGGTGGTTTCTTTGGATACAATACAAGACCAGCTAAAGAGGTTGAGGCTGGTAAATGGATAAATGAAAATAGGGCTAGAGAAGAAATATTTAGACCAGAAACATCTAAAGATTGGAATAAAGTAAATAAGAATGCTCAAGAATTTATTATTCGAGAGCATCCTATGACTAAAGAATTAAACTCAGAAGGTCACGGTGGCAGTACTGGTGCTGCTTTGGGTTATTTAGAAAGAAGATTTCCAAATGCTAAATGGAGAGAAGGAGCATTAAATAATCTTAAGAAAAATAATAAAGAAGCAACAGAATCCAACATACAAGATTTTTACAGAAAGAAAGCTTATGAAGCTTACAGAATAGAAAAGAAAGTTTTTGAGAATGCTGTATTAGCAAACTCATCTATTATTAATGATGAGAGACTCGATGCTATGGATCAGGCTCAACGTGACCAATTTAAGATTGAAGATATATCAGACTCTATAAGTAAATCTTCAGATAAATATGGCGACAGAAAAAGCGTTGGAGAAACTATTATTGAAGTAGCTGAAAATTCTTCAGTAAATAACGTTCCTAATCGTGAATTGTTTATAAGAGAACTTAGTAATAGGTTTGATTCTAAGACTATAAAAAAATTAGATTCTAAACTTAGGGGTTGGTTTAATAACTATAGTCAAAGATTTGTAGAACAAGATATTGTCAATATAGATGGACAGGAATACAGAATTATTACTAAGGAGAAAATAGGCGAAGTAGATGTAGGTGAAAAGGTAGATGTATTGCCAGCAACATATTTAGTTCCTGAAGGTGAGTTTCGTTTAATGACTCATTTTATAAGGGAAGTCCCAAGTGAAAATGGTCAAGTAAAGCAAGAAGCAATTAAGATAATGAAGACGGATCTTGTATTTGATTATGGCGTTCCCACTGTTAAAAATAGATTAGATGGCAATGCATATATTAGATTGCAAAATTTATTAGAAGAGAATGGCAGATACATAGTTAGTGGCATTAAAGATAAAGACTATGTAATGACTGGTCGATTTAGAGATGAGAACTTAACTCTTGATAATGTGTTTGATATTTTATCTAATAAACAAGCTGGTATTATAACAAGAAAACAAGTAGAAGACGCTTATAATAGATCGTTAGAAAAAGAAAGAGAATTATCTGAGTTTGTGCGTGCAGGTGAATATGAAGCATTAGAAAAACTTCATGAGCGTAAATGGATTTCCAATTTCGTTAACTTAGCCGAAATGAACAATTTAAAGCTAGAAGATGCTTGGGCTATTATAGACCCAGCTCAAAATTTTGGTAAGAGTGTGGCTGACTTAAATAAGCGTATGTCACTTGTTACTAATAGAATGACTCCAATGGTTAAAGAAAGCTTTGAGAATGTAGCAGGGATGAATAAAGGTGAAAAGTTTAATGTAATTCAAATAGAAGATAATTTAGGAATTGGAACTGGAGTATCAGATACAGATGGATACATGGCTTTTAGACATGATATATTTGATGCAACTACTAAATCATTTGGAAGAGATGTTAAAAACACTGGCCAGAATAAACCTGTTATTGCTGCTAAAACACCATATGGATTTTTTGCAACTAAGAGTAATGGTCAAAGGGCTCATGAATCTCTTAATGAATGGATGATGAAGAACGATGTTCATGCTGTTATATATACAAGTGGATCTAAATTAAAGGGTAATAATCCTATTTCTACTTTAAAGTATGAAAAAGGTAATTATGTTTCTGATAATATTAATCGAATAGAAATACCCATAGATAAATTACAAGTAAGCTCTGGTACTTATGAGAATACTAAAAAAGATGTTAGAGGCGCTAGTACGCCTATGCAAAAATTTGGTCAGGCAAACGAAGAACAAGCATTCGGCTTTGCTGACAAATGGATTGATACTGTAGTAAAACCATCTCTTGAGGGATCTGAAAGAGGTCGGAAAATTTTAGAGAATTATCAAAAGACTAATGATTTAACAGAAATGTCTAAGGCTTTTGAAAATAAAGATATTAAATTGGAAGAACTTCCTTTTAGATTTGTTATTGATACTCTTTTAAAAAATCCTGATTCTAAATTAGGAAGATTTCTTTCTGATAGGTTAATGCGTTTAGAAGTTGAGGGTGAATTAGATAAGACAGTATTTGAAGATTCATTTTCACCTGATTCGGACACTGCATTTAGAGAGTATCATAGAACTAATGACTTGTTAGCTGAAGCGTTAAGGGGTTCTTTTGTAGCTAAACACGCAATGCCTTTTAATAAAAAGAATTATTTCAATGCCTTAAGAAAGTTTGTATTAAAACGATTTGCTAATCCACATATAGAAACTGCAGGTAAGTCTTGGTTAAAAGGCTATACTCCTGAGATGCTTAATTTTTTTGACATAGATCCTTATTCTACTACTCAAGCTACTATAGTAAAGCCTGATTCAGCAAATTCTATAAATATAATGAGGGGCTCTAAGTATGGAAACCCTTTTATCATGCCTTCTGTTTACGATAAGAGTCCATCCTATTATAAAAATAAAGGATTTATAAGAGCTGGGAGCACGAAAGAAGCTACAGAAAGATACGAAAGCTGGTTAAGGGGTAAAACTGACAAAGGATATATGCCAGATAAAAGAGATGGAATATTAAACGATATTAGATCTGGAAAATTATCTGGTAAATCCCTAGGTTATTTTAAACCTGAAGCAAAAGATAGCCATGCAGTTCGATTAGTTAAGCTTATTAATGAATGGTCTCCAAGAACTTTGAAAGAAGGAGAAATATACCTTGATAACGGTTTTCAACAAATGCCTGTGGTATTGCTCGGTAAACAATACACTCTTGGCGAAGTTTGGGATATGTATACTGGGCGAAAAACCATGCCTGATGGTGTTAAAAAACCAACTAAAGAGGAGTGGAATGATGCTTTTACTTTTCTTGCTATACGTACCCCTGCTGATTCAATGTCTGGTACACGTAAGCTACGATTTAGAGGCTTTACTGGGCAAAGAGGAGCAGGTTCCATTACGCACCATAAAGACAACAAGTATCTTGGTGGTGCAGATAAAGACGGAGACAGTATTAAAATCTTTCAAAACATGAACAAAGATTTAATTAAATACTTTGAAAATGTAAAAGACGAAAGAGGGCATTGGGCTGATTTTCTCAATGTTAAAAAAGATTTTATAGTAGATCTTGAAGGTGCTGAAGTTGAGTATTATAAAAATATAGTATCAACTAATTACAAGCAACTTGATTCAGAAATTAATTGGGTTCGAGGTGGTAAAAGTGGTAAGCGCCCTATTTTTACTCAATATTATGGAGATAAAAATACGGAATATTCTTATACTGAATCAGGGAAGCGTGGCGACTGGACTCCCCTAGAATGGACTCCAGAGTTGATTAAATTAAAACGTGAAGTAGAAAGAATAACTGGTTATAAATTCAATAGTGCTGTTGTAAATAAGTATAAGGATGGTAAAGATAGTATAGGTTTCCATAGAGACAATGAACCAGAGTTAATGAGGTCTGACAATAGAGGGCCTGTTATAGCTTCTATTAGTTTTGGAAGTAAAAGAAATTTTATATTAAAAGATAATACTGGTAAAAAAACTTCATTTGCCTTGGAGAATGGTGATTTGTTTTTAATGAAAGGCGATACTCAAAAAAATTATACTCATGGAATAGCTAAAGAAAATACAACATCGCCTAGAATAAATATTACATTTAGAAGAACTAATTATGGAAGAAGGGATCCAAGAAAAAATCCTCAACCATTCAGAACAAAAACAAAAACATACGAAGAAGCATTAGACGAATTGTTTAAGGGTGATGTATCCCAACAAGTTGTAGATGATTTTAATAAAAATAAAATTATGATGTTTTCCCCATCTTTTAGATTTGAAGTTGCAAGAAATGCTAGTATGGGCAAGGGTGGTTTAGGTTTTGGTTTAACTGCTAAGATTGATCTTCAGAATATGTATGATTATGTTAAAGCAAAAGGTGGGTCTATTAAACTTAAAAACTCCAAGGGTGAAGTTTTTACATTGGAAATAAAACATAATTCACCGTATGAAGGAGTTAGTGCTCATAGATTTTTCTTAGACTTAGGAACTAAGGTAGTAAATGTATCAGCAGATGCAAGCAACGATCCTAACTTAAGACCTTATAGTGAGTATAGAGATATGCTTTCTTCTTCTATATTTAAAATAAACAATAAAGATGCAAAATTTGGTCAGATTAAAAATCTTGTTAAAGGTACGCCATTAGAAGGTATTATGATGTCTCAAAGAAATATTAAACCACATCAAAAATATCTAAATGAAAAAACTAATGAGCGTGAAGCTCCAGATGTTTTTCAAGTGCTTGATAATATTAATAAAGCTAATGAGCTAATGTTTTCAGATCTTGATGATAGTTTTTTTGTACGCACAGTAAATCCTAAATTAAATCAATTACTACAAGAATCTGGATTTAAGGTTGGTAATTATTTATTTCCAGAGTTACAAAGGGCTCATAAAATTTTATATGATTCTTTTATAACAAGTGAAGTTGAAGGTATCCCAAAAAACCCAGATGCATTATACAAGTGGGAGGTTGTAGATAAAAAAGTTACAGGTAGGTTGATAATAAACAATAATAAAACTTCAAAGCAGTTAGAAGGATTCTATAAAATACTTGCAAAGGAGTTATCTTTTACAAGTCCTAATCGTATGAAAAATCTTTTATCAGAAAAAAGTCGAAATTTTAACCCAGATCAAGCCTTAGATTTTTTAGGTAAGGATATGGGTCAGTATGCTTTAATGGAACTATTAACTGGGCAATACGTAGCTGTGCAGAATGCATTTGCAAAACAAGGTAGGAATGTGAATACAGTTATTGAACTCCTTCCTGAAATAAAAAAGAATGCATATGAAATAAAAAGACTAGCTGACACAATCTCCAGAAGAAGAGACGGTGGTGACAATGTTAGGAATGTTGATTTAGATGCATTGATATACAAACATAAGACTAGACTAGCCAACCTTGAAAGAGCTCAAGGACTAGA
>TARA_R100001594_G_scaffold956_1_pt1 | contig 12345 bp, 9 predicted proteins | sample TARA_R100001594 | Tara Oceans TARA_R100001594 (sample SAMEA2622752) | marine metagenome | biome: marine biome (ENVO:00000447); feature: marine epipelagic mixed layer (ENVO:xxxxxxxxx); material: "saline water (ENVO:00002010), including plankton (ENVO:xxxxxxxx)" | depth 150 m | reverse complement strand
AGCTTTGAAAGGTTTAGTTGCAGGACAAGAAATAGGTGGTGGATTACTTAGACTTGGACTACAAGGACTAACACCAGGTGAACAAGGTGTAGAAACTGCATTTAAAAATCAAAAAGAAGGAAATTTTTTCCAAAGAGTTAGAAAAGCGTCAGTATCCACAGAAGGATTTGAGATAGAAACCCCTTTTGATAATGTGCATATAACGATAGGTGGTAAAGATATAAAATTATTGCCATCAAGAATTACAGGTCGTGGTGTAGCCGAAGTAATAGGTGACCCACTTAATGTAGTTGCCCTTGTACCATTTGTAGGTGCGCCAATTAGAGCAGCAGAAATGGCTGCATTTGGAGCAATCAAAGGTGCAGTTGGAGGAGTCTCAACAGGTGTTGCCCGAACAGCAGCTCAAAAATCTTTAGGGGGAGTAATTAAATCCGCAGGTGTAGGATTACCCGTAAATACAGTAGCAAGCGTTGCCGAAGAAACTCTTAAGGGAGCAGCAAAATCTTTTGACTTTGAAAAAAGAATTATAGGTAGGTATGGTAAGGCAGGAGTAACACCTACAGCAACAGCACCTGCTGTAGATGCAAAAATACCAGATATTGAATTTGGAGCAGGTACTACCCAAGTAACAAAGAAAGCTGAGATAGATGCTCTTGAAAATTCGGTAGACAATACTATTAGTGGTATTACAAAACCATTTGAAAGATTTAGAAATTCACGAACAGGAAAATGGGTTGCAGGTAACGAAACACGTACATTTAGACAATTATTTGGAACAAGTAAGGTAGGTAGAGCATTTACAGAAAGAGTAAATGGATTACGTGGAATAGTAAGAGCAGGAGGAAATGATGCTTTTGCTAAAGTATCGAAAGCATTACATTTGCATAATATCGCACAAGCTAGAGGATTGCAGCAAAACGGATTCAAAGCAAGATTTATGGAGTTAGCAGAAAAAGCAACAGATAAGGCTACTGGAAAACAGACCCTTATATATGATGATGACGGATATCTACAAAATGCTTTATACCAAGCAGGCGAACTAGTAACAACTATTGCACCAAATATACGAAATAGAACTCATTCTTTATCTATTTTGGAAAATATATTTTACGACCCTATAGAAAAACGTGTTGTAACAGGAAAGAGCAACTTAGATGTTCTAGCTCCAAACCCAAAAAAGCAAGGAGAATTTAGGCTTCAGAAGCAAGAAGTTAATACAGTTAGAAATCAAGATGGAAGTGTCGAAATACAATATAAAGATGGAAATAATATTAGGTTAACTAATGACCAAGTAAATATTTTAGAAGATACTCTAACTTACTTAAATGATGCAGGATTGCACGCATTTAAAAAAGAAATACAGATAATAAAGGGTATATATAAAGGTACACCTAATAAGAAAAAAAATAAAGATTTACAGAAACAAGCATTACTAATAAGAAAAGATATTGCAAGACGAATCAATCTTGCTGAAAGAAAAAAATTAGGTACAGGTAAAGCAAAAAGAGATGTTTTAGATATCTACGGATTAAGTCAAAGACGTATTGTAAATGAACAAACTATAACAGATGGGGATATATTAAATTATATAGGCCAAAATCCTTTTACCGTGATTAACGGAAGAAAACGTTATTTATTAGTTGACGCATTTGGAGGTGCTGACAAGTTTAAAATCCATAACAGTAGTTTTTTTCTTGACTTAAAAAAAGGAGGAGGAGTAGAACCTGGAATAAATTATGTAAGTCATATATTAAAAGATGTTGCTTCGGCTAACGAAGAAATGAGTGACGCAATGTTAATACTTGGACATAATACCAGTAGAAGGGTAACAGGTAGTAGAACTCGATTAGAAAGACCTAGAGATTATACTCTTGACCAATTACTAGAATCTGCTAAAACTTCTGGAACATTAATATATAGGCCATCAGAAATTATAGAGGCATACAGTAAGGGAGCAATAAAAAAATCAATAAGAGACGAACTAAATGATGAACTATCTAAAATTGCAATAAAAGAATTATCTACAAATAATAAAAAATTACAACAAGATATTGTAAAAATAATGTACCCGGAAGGCAAAAAAGGAATAAAAAAAGGTACACCAGGACCAACATTTACGGAAGCACAAGCTCTTTTATTTAAACGAGAAGAAGACACAAAAAATATTGGTAATTTACTTATAAGGCAATTAGGAATAGGAAAAGAAAAAAGTAGTAATGCCGCATTTTTCAAATGGATAAACGAAGAAATATTTGCACCTATGAGAGGGTTTAGAGCAGGATTAGATTTAGGATTTATGGGAATAAATACCTTGCCTGTACTATTTATAAATCCTGTAGCCTACGGAAAAACATGGAGTAATATTATAAAAACATTTGGTCAAAAAGATAGATATAAACATTTTTTACAAAATAAATCAAATGTAATAGAAGAAATGACCGAAAGCGGGATACATATGAGTAGTTATGGTGCTGACTTATATGATTCTTTACAAAGACCGGGAAGTTCTATTGGGTTATTATCACGAACACCTGGTGTTGGAAATACTCTTGAAAAAGTTGCATCTAAAACATTATCACCATTTGAGCAATCTTTTTATGCTGCTGTAGACTCGGCAAGAATTAGTTTATTTGAATTTTATAGTCCGTTATGGAACAATATAGATGATGCTGCCCTACAATTAGCTACACGAAGGCAAATGGCTGATTTCATAAATTACTCAACTGGTGGATATAGTACAGTTGAAGCAGGATTAACTCCTACACAACGAGATATAGAATCTTCATGGGTATTCTTTTCACCAAGATATACTAGAGCATCAATGGGATTAGTAAGTTTAGTATTTGATGGGTCGGTACAAGGTGCAGAAGCTAGAAGATTGTTAGCTAATGCTTTAACAGCAGGAACTATGATGTATTCAAGTACCTGTGAGGCTTTAGGTGTCGAACCAAACTTTGACCCTACATCTTCTGAATTTTTTTCAGTACCAATAGGTGGTGACCTCGTTGGTCCTGGTACGTTCTATAGACAACTAGTAACACTTAATGCTCGAATGATAGAAAACCCTGAAGCATTATATTTTTCAGACGATAAACCTGGTGTCCAATTTGAAGAAAAATTATTTAATCATCCTATAGTAAGATTTTTTAGGGGTAGAACACCGATAGGTACAGGATATGCAATAGACCTTGCAACAGGTTCAGATTATTTAGGTAGAGAATTAGATGGATGGCAAGATAATATAGAACACGCAGCTACGCTAGGAGTTCCGTTTTGGGCTGAGAGTTTGCTTTTCGCAGACCCTTACAGAGCAGGTCCAGCAGGGTTTGTATCAGAAATGTTAGGTGCTAGGTCATTTCCACGTAATCCATATCAACGTAGGCGTGAATTAAGAGATGCCTTAGCTGCTAAAGAATATGGACATGAATTTGAGTGGAATACCTTAAATCAAGCAGAAAAAAATAATATTCAATTTGCAAGTGTAGAATTACAAAGATTAGATGAAGAAGTAAAAAAAGTAAAAGGTGATAGGGCTGGGGGATTTGATATAAGAATGGAAGAATATTTAGGAAAAAGAGATGTAATAAAAGATACTTTTAGGAATACGATTATTGAAAAAGCAGAAGCGGTTAATCTTTCAAATACTTCTGATACTTTAGATGAATTATATAGTGTAACTTATCCACAAGCTATGGCTGCAAAAAGAAGGGCAGAAATAAAATTAAAAGAAGAATATGCGGATATTATAAATTATTTTGACGAAAAGCTACAGAGCGGTGAATATGTAAAACAATATCCAGATATGGTATATGACGAATATAGAGAACAAGTTAACGACCCAACTATTCGAGCTGATGGTACTATAGATAGTGCTAGAAGAAGGCGATTACAGCAAGTTTTTTTTGATACCCACCCTGGATTTGAAGATTACGCGACACAATATTGGGATACATTTAATAATGACCCAGATAGTATACCTGTTATACAAGAAAGAAATGCCTTTTTAGATAAATGGGGAGATAGATATTTTGAGGGTGTCCAAAATCATGTCTTTAACGAAGCACCTAGACTACAACCATATGAAACAAGTTATAATTATTTCAGAGAATTAACACAAGAACAAAGAGATTATGTTCGTAGTGCAAAACAACCTGTGGTTGCAGTAAAAATGCCACCAGTTAAAGAAGGTGACCCAGCTGTCATACGAGAATTTAATGTTCTAGCTATAAAAGAAATATCAAATAGAATAAATAAATACCAGAAAGCCATGAGACAGCAAAACGTTGAATTAGACAAAGGTGTATATAGATATGGTATCGAAGGTTCACGAACCGTATACCACCCTGAGAATAAGGCAAAATTGGACTCAGAACGTAGGTTAGCAGGTCCGTTTGGAATAGAGAAACAGTCATCCTTTAAATTACTAAACTATGAAAGTAGTTGAAAAATTCTAAATTATTTTGTATATTCAGATATATAACCTAAGGGTTATTTAACAACAACTCACCTAAGGGCAGAGAAAATAATGGCTGAACAAGATAACGTACAACAAACGACTGAGCAAGAAGCTGTAAGCCCCCAAGCAGAAGCTATTGCAAAAGAAATCTTACAAGATAATGGAGCAAAAGCTGATGAACCTACGGGAGAACAGCAAGTAGAACAACCATCTGTTGAAACACCAAACTATGAAAAAGTCCTACGGGATTTCGTTGGTAAAGAACAAGGTCGTATAGCAGATACGTTTGGAAGGAAAGCCGATGAGTTGGAACAGCGTGTTATAGATAGAGTTGATTCTGCATTGAAGCCTTATCAGGAATTAATGCAAAAACAGGAACAGGCTCATATAGAAACTCTTGAAGAAACTGAACAAATAGAATATTGGAAGCAAAAGGCGATGAGGACTGAAGAACCTGTACAGGCAGAACGGTCTATGTCACCCGAACAATCAATACTCGCACAAGAAGTTCAGTCGATGATAAATCAATCAGGAGTAAATATTTCTATAGGGGATACAAGGTTATGGCAAGGTTATAATCAAGGGATGTCAGTAGGTCAATCAATAAGACTTGCAGAAATGAACTTACGAGCATTAACTACACCAGCACCTGCAAAACCTGCTCCTGCACCATCTTCTCAACCGAATACCGCTCCTACAACCCAAGGCGCACCACAACGAACAGCCAAATCGGTAAATACATTATCCGATGCTGCAACATTGTTTGCTGATGGAAATATAAACTCTGCTCAATACAGAGATATAAAGAAACAGCTAAAGCAAAGCGGCTCGGCAACTTTATAGGAAATTAAGATAATGGCAAATGGATTATCGCTTTCAGACTCATCGAGTTTGGAAGATATGTCTAAAATCATTGTCGCTGAAGCAATAGATAACGTAGAACCAGCCGCTCCAATGGCAGACCTTGTTTCCCGCTATGACATACCGTCAGGTGCGAAACAGGTTAACGTGCCAATATGGGGCAGGCAATCTGCGGTTGCTTTAACAGAAGGTATAGATATCTCAGTTCCGCAACAGGTAACAGCAACAGTTGTTAACTTGACTGCATCAGAACACGGTATTTTATCTTTTGTAAGCGACAGATTACGACATGAGAACAATGAAAATGTACTGTCAGCAGTCGGTACAATGCACGGAAGGGCAGTTGGTAGACTTCTCGATAGTGACCTTATAACACTTCTTGACGGATTCAGCACCTCTGTTCCCGGTGCAGGTACTGCCGCATCAGTACAGACAATAGCCGGTGCTGTAGCTTATCTTCGTACAAATAACAGTGATACTTATGGCCCTGCTCCAAGCAAACCTCATGCAGTTTTGCACCCAGAGCAGATACGTAGGTTGACAGAAGATATGGCAGGATTTGATACAGGTGTTAGAAATAACAATGCAATCCCTGATGGACCATCAGCGGATATCATCAGCACATACTGGAGAGGAAACGACCCGGTATTTGGTGTACCTATCTATGAAGATGGAAACATCTCCAGAGACGGTTCTGGTGACTCCAAAGGTGGAGTTTTCGCAAAAGAAGCACTTGCTCTCGCAATGGAAATAGATATCCATGCGGAAGAAGAACGTGACGCATCCCTCCGTGGTACTGAAATAGTTACTGTGGGAACTTGGGGTGAAAGTGAAATTGTTGATGTTTGGGGGGTAGAAGTATACTCCGCTACAGACGCATCAACCACATAAGATAACGGTTAGGATTTACTTATTATGGTTACTCAGGATACCTCGCAATGGATAGCGAAAAAACAAGGGAAGGTAAAACAGTTCCTTGGCAATTCCATCGCAGAGATAAACCTTGAAACTCCGCCAGAGGCAGAGAAGGTGACACTTTACGACCAAAGAGATGGTTCAAAGTTAGTCGTTCCGAGGCACAGAACAGGTAAATTACTAGCCGCACCTTATAGAACATCTACAATAGTAGATGGAACTATTGTGTCTAAAGTAGACGAAAAAAAGAAATTATATGATTGGACTCCACCTCCTAATATTGAGAACAATGTAGACAGCGCAGTTGAAACTGTTTCTAAAATTAGTGGGAACAAACGTAAACGAGGAAAGAGAGGTCGTAGAAAATGAGACAACCAGTAGTATCTCCCCCTGAATCTATGCAGAGATATTGGAAAGACGAGGTTATTCGTAATCGCCCTGAACAAGTAGCTGCATATCTAAAGAGGAATGGGTTAGAAGAACTGCCCTCACCTACGTACATTACTCCAGATACTGCGATATATTATCGTCAGGAGAAGGGGGAATGGGTATCTCTTGAGTATCCGGGACAAACTCACGGACTCGCTACCGCAGTAGAAAAAAATTGGCTCATGGCTCCCCCTGTGGTTGAGACGTTAGAAGCCGATACTACAGTTGCAACCGGTAAGAGCGATTTAGAGGTGGGGTTAGAACAATTAGCTGATAATCTTAAGAAACGAGACACAAGAGAATTGAATAAAGAAAAGACTTTTAAGTGTAATAAATGCACTCGAAAGTTTAAGTCCGATGCTGGAGTTAAAGTACATATTAATGCCAAGCATCGAGAGGAATAATTACTATGACAGCAGGTACTCAACAGTACATTAGTAGGAACGGTACAACCACGACTATGTCTGGTGCAGCCGACCTTACTATTACAAAATCTAGTGATAAAGTCCAGTTAGTAGACCCGGGTGGGTCAGGTAGAAACCTCGACTTAGTAGCGATAGATTCATCTTCAACAGGTGTGGGAACATCAGTTTTAGAAGTCTATGTTCAAAACGAAGCCGATGCTGCGGAAACCTTAACTATCCGAGATGGTAACAATTCTGATAACGTGATTGGAACTATAGACCAAAACTACGGTGCATGGTTTAAATTTGACGGAACAGGTTGGACTTCATCAACAGGTGCTACATAAAATAGCAATTAGAGTGGGGGGGATTTAGTTCTCCCCTACCTTATTTGAGGAAACAATATGGCAAGCAATATAGGATATGAGAAACTAGCAGTAGCAGACTCAGCAGTTGGATTGGGAGAAATTCCATCTATGGCAACACGGGCATATATTCAATGTGATACAGCAGCAGTTCGTTTTAGATATGATGGAACTGACCCTACAACCGCTGAAGGTACGTTAATAGCAGCAGATGGAAGCATCACTCTAAAAGGAGAAGATGTTTTAGCATCTATTAAATTTATACGAACTACTTCAACAAGTGCATCTTTAAAAGTTGCATACGGTACAGCAGGTATGGGCGTAGAATCATCAGTGGATGCGATTTAATGCCACATGGTAAGAATCATTTTGTAAATAAGCAAGACGAGACTTGGGCAGAAGTAGATGTTGAAGGTAAAGATTTAAGAGTCTTAATACCCGACAACAAGTATGCTTATGGCGATAACGAATCTGTAGCCCAAATGGCGCAGGATGTAGTAGGTAAACACGCTGATAACAGCGATACTGCTGCAACTAAAGCGTATGAACAGGCAAGAGAACAGTTGGAAACAACTAATTTCAAAGCTGTTAAAAGACAACAGGCTATAGAAAGATTAAACGCTAAAAGGCCCAAGTTTGTGTTATTGCCCCATGAAGATGACTTTGGCACGATAAAAGGGTACACAGTTTTAACTCAACTTACTTACCCTGATGGTCGGCAGGAATTAAAAAATAAATACCTTTCTGTCGAAGATATAGCAAAGCATATGGGGTAATGAGATGGCTACGTTTACAGCAGGTACTATTACTGTAAGTTCCGCAGGAACTAGGGTACAAGTTACATCTACACCAACACCGGTAAGACGTGTGAGATTCCAAGCACCTCCGGGAAACTCAGGGATTACGTATGTCGGTGCATCTACCGTTTCGGCCTCTGTAGCAGGTATTGAATTTGCCGCGGCAGGTGGAAATGAATCAGTAGATTTTACTGAAGGCAGACCAGGAGACTTATCAGAGTTTTACTGTGATGCCGCAACTAACGGAGACAAAATACATTACATGGCGGTACTAGTATAATGCCAGCAACTATTTCAACAACTTCAACGGTAGATACTATACTTCCTGAGTACGCAAGATTTATTGGTGCTTGGGTAGGTTCTTTTTCTACTACAACAAATATTGGTGCAGGAACAAGTGTAATATCTACAGGACTAACTGATAGAGGTTTTACAACAGACGATACACTTAATGACTTTTATGTCAGATGCACAAGTGGTAATAACGATAATACCATTAGAAGAATAAGTGATTTCACAGGTTCTTCAGGAACTATTACGATAACAGGAACAAATTTATCATCTGAATCAGGGTCGACTACATTTGAAATCTATAGATATGACCCTAATCTTTTACTAGAAACACTAAACGCTGGCTCTCAAAACGCATTTCCTGCTCTTTATGTAGAAGTCAATGACAGAAATGTAACATTGGCACAGTCGCAACAGTTATATGCAAGACCAACATCTATACCGGCAGGATATGTAAGACAGTTGTCTATTGAACCACGTATGGATGCTAAATCTTATGCAAACAATATTGTAGGAACACTTAATTGTGATTTTGAAAATAGTACGATAAGTACAGATTGGACAGCATCAAACATTACTTTAGCAGCAGAGGAAGAAACTACAGGACCTGATAATTTTATGGTTTATGCAGGAACTCAATCTGGTAAATGTACTGTCGCAGCTAGTTCTACTGCAACTCTGTTTATGACTGTTCCATCAGGTACAAATTATGTCGGAGAAGAAATAAATGTCGGCATATGGGTTTATAGCAGAACTGCGAGTAGAGTAAGCGCAGCGATTCAACTTGATTCCGGTAGCGTTAGTTTAGGTTCTACACATAATGGTTTAGGTTGGGAAAGACTAACACATACATTAGTAGCAGATGGAGTAAGTTCCAGTATCAAGGTAGGTGTGTCCGCAACTAGTGGTACTGCATTTGTATTCTATGCTGATGAGATAGTAGCTACAGCAGGTCAATCAGAAATACCTAGAATCCCTGTACGAAAATTATTTGCATGGAAAGAAGAAGGTTCTTCTATAAGATTATTAGAAGGGTTTGCAGGAGATAGAAATTTATTGATTACAGGTATGGGGATGATAGATTTTTCTCAGGTCGATACTACAGGTTCAAACACCATAGAATTAAATCAATCACAAAGACGTATGTTATATAACTATGCTGCTATGCAACTCTATCAAGGGGAAATAGATACCCTAGATACATCTGAACAGCAACAAGCATTGAATAGGTTTAATCATTACCGTAACAGAGTAAATGAAGGAACAGGAACAATGCCACCTATGGCAATGGTAAGGAATGTGGCAGTATAAATGGCACAACATTCAGACATAGTTTTACAACATACAGATGGTTCTTCTAATACTGTAGAACTTACTTTGTGGAAAGACTCCCCTACCCTAACAGGTGGATATCAGACAGGTACGTTACCTTTTCTACCACCTAGACAACCAACAGATGATGCCAATTACCAACAGATAGACCCACAGTTAGCCATGGCATATGACGTATCATCGTTCCATAGAGGGTTTGGACAGGGTAATGATAAGGAATTTGGTAAGGAAGCGAGATACGGGTATTCTGATGGCGTTCTGGCACAGTTTAAAGACGAACTAACTTTAGGGTATCAGGAAGATGAAGTCGATTTATTTTTAGTAGACCCAAGATTTGAAGGTGACTTTACAGGTGCTTGGACTACATCTAATATAACTCTAGCGGCTGAAACTACTACCACTGCTGATATTCATTCTGGTAATCAATCTGCAAAACTTACAGCAGGTGCTACAAACGGAACTATTTTACAGGCAGTAGCTACTACAACAAAGAACGCATTACAAGGGGTAAAAATAACGGTAGTAGCATACGTAAAACGAAAATCGGGTTCTGGCAGTATAAAAATGACTGTAGATGATGGAGTTTCTACAACTGATTCGTCATCAGTAACGTCTACAGATTGGACATTGGTGCAAGTAGATAAAACACTAAACGGTTCAGCAAGTAAAGTAGAAGTCAAATTTACAGTAGGAACTAACGGAGATGTATTTCATATAGATGACTTATGTATTATTCCGTTAGGTGGAGTTGATTTCCCTGCACAGGCGGTAGAATTTCAAGGTTCTTTATATATACCTTGTGGATACCATATTCTAAAGTGGGATGAGACCAATATGAAATGGGATAGTGTAGGTCCTAAAGCGAACACTACTGCATATACTGATATAGCGGTATATTCAGGTGATGGAACAAATAGACTGTTTGTTGCAAGAGGAGACTCTACTGCATATCAAACGGCTACAGCACCAGACGGAACAACAGGTGCATTTACAGCAGCATCATCAGGTACTGCCAATCAGAATTATGCTAAATACTTTGCTAGAGCAAGAAATGCTAATGGTGATTTTGCACTGGCAAAGACAAGAAGTAATACAGTATCGTTTTCAACCAACCCTGATGACGCGACAAGTTGGGGGTCGGAAATGACTGTTGGTGATAGTGATAAATCTGTAACTAATTTATTTGCTGCGAATGATGTTTTATTAGTAGGTAAAGAAGATGGACTATTTTCATATGACAGAAACTTCAACCAATTCGAGGATATTTCACCAGAGGCAAACTTCTTTTCAGGAAGTAACAACTTTAAAAAGGTTATTTCCAGAGCAGGAAGAATATATGCTACTTCAGGAGATAGAGCCTTTTGGTCTATTCCATTTCTCATACCAGGCGACCAATGGGAAGATGTCTCCTATTTGTTTAGAGCCACCAGTTTTATAGGATTTGGTGGTAGGGCATCTGCAATAACGCAGGATGTAAACAATATATTTGTAACAGTACCTGATGATTTGAAAGATGACTTTACGTCATTTCCTTATTCTTTTCCTTTTTCGTTTCCTACAGCAGCGAACAAAAAACAAAGAATATATTTGATTGCTATGACTAATCAAAGAGATAATCCACAAGCACCATCTGAATTAGTCTCTCATACGATTAGTAGTTTCTTGGTAGACGAAATACAAGAGTTAGCTAGATATAAAGATGATACAAATAGTAAATCTAATCTTTTTGCATTTGGTAAATTTGATAATTCAGATATCAGTACAAGCAGTTCTGATGGTGCGCAATCAAGAGTAGAACCTAGAATAATCAGACTAAGATTACCTATAGAAAACCAACACCCTGCCCTAAACTCTAGTCGGTTATTACGTAAGAGTGGTGTTTTTTATACATCATTTATGGATTTCAATTTTCCTGACCAGGATAAAGCAGCAGTAAAACTTACTCTTGAAGGTGAAAATTTAGATTCTAACAGAACAGTTACAGTTTCCTACAAAATAGAAACTTCAGGGTTAGATGATACTGACGATAGTACATGGACTACATTTGGTGATTCAGGTGTTATCAATTCATCAGGTAGCCAAACATTAACTGCATCACTTACATCTCCTATAACATTCAAACGTATTAGATTTAGGTTTGAGTTTGCATCGAGTTCTACAACTGCTATGCCACCGAGAATAAAGAATATGGTGTTTCATGCCGTTTTCAACCCTGTAAACTTCTTAAATTGGAAAGTACAAGCAAAATTGTTAGATGCTAGAATGACAGCAAAAAGGTTAAGGGGTGCAAGTGACACACAAGTGTTATCTAATGTATTATCTAATATAAATACATTAAGGCAACAACCGTTTGTATTGTTTACTGATTTAGATGGTACTCAATACAGAACAAGAATCACCGATAGGACATTAGTTCCTATAGGTAGAAATGTTAGAAGGACATCTTCGGCAGCGATAGAAAGGTCGTACATATTATCACTAGATTTATCTGAGGT
>TARA_R100001594_G_scaffold24975_2_pt1 | contig 12347 bp, 20 predicted proteins | sample TARA_R100001594 | Tara Oceans TARA_R100001594 (sample SAMEA2622752) | marine metagenome | biome: marine biome (ENVO:00000447); feature: marine epipelagic mixed layer (ENVO:xxxxxxxxx); material: "saline water (ENVO:00002010), including plankton (ENVO:xxxxxxxx)" | depth 150 m | reverse complement strand
TTACTCACTTGAAATTTCTTGTGAATACCTAATGCGTATGTACCTAGTTGTAATTTGTAATTTGTATCAGTATTTGGCTTTCTGTTATGTTTTCTACCAAATTTAGTTGTCCATTTGTAGGCTGCAACTGTTTTAAGATCCCATAACTTAAAACTATTATCTTCATTGTCTAATAGTCCTAGATCATAAGTGCCAACTACATTTAATTCATCTAATTCTATTTTATCTTCAGAAAATAATTGTTTGGATTCATCTTTATTTGTTTCATTATAATGTGAAACAGAATCTTCAATATCCTTATGAACAATAGTTCCGAGTCTTAACAATCTATATGATTTAATATCTTTACTATCTTGTGGAAAACCATATTTGCTATATAACTGTTTTCTAAAACAACTACCTGCTGCTGATGCGTGAAATTTGTTTTCATCTTTCTCTCTTTGTTCTTCAAGGTGTGTAAGATATGAATGATAAATATCTTCAATCATTTTACTCTCCTATAAGTCCGTAAATATAACAATATTTAGGTTTAGAATCAATCATTATTTTAGTCACAATCTACATCTCTCTTTCTTTCTGCTTGAAAATCATTTACAAACTTATCAACAATATAAATGTGTTCTTTATCCTTTTCTAATTTCTTCATTTTATGCTTGACATTGATAAAATTCTGTTCAATGTCATCCATTTTTCTTATCAACAGACCCATATCCTTTTTAATTAAGATTATCTGGTCGTGGATGTATTCCATCGAAACTTTTGACATTTTTCTTCTCCTTTTTTAAAATTAATTTACAAGTATCCATTACAACAACGACATCTCTCTCTCTATCTATGATGTCAACTACTTTATCTGGATATTTATCAACAATTTCTTTTATATCTACTTTTGTTAAACTATAATCACCTTCTGGTAGATCTTCATACATTGTCATTTATTTCTCCTTTACATTAACGAGGTAGGCTGTCGCAGTTAGTGGATGGTAGGAAGGAGGTAGCACTATGTAATACTACGACAGCCCCCTAATCATTCACTATTTATTATTTTTATACTCAGCCTCTTGTTCTAATTGATAATGTTCATCAAACATATCTCCAATAGAATTTAGCGTTTTAACATCACTATCACTAGAATATTCACCACACGATATCATAAAATTCTTTTCCACCTTGAATAATTCAGACATTTCTTTAAAGTAACGAACTGTATTTTGTCCATTATTAAATTCAATAAACACACTATTAACATTACTTTCTTCTGGATCAGCAGAATGATTCTTATAATTAAATCTCATTGCTCTGATATTATCTAAATTATACATATGCTCATGCACTCTTAACCACATATTTATTCCTCCTAATTTGGGTTTACTATGTCACTTAAACCATTTAAGTCAAACATATTTTTTGTAATTTGCTGAAAATTTTCACTTACTTCATCAATCTTCTTTTCCATAATTTGCTCATACATTTTAATAAATTCCACTGCATTAGCATCATTACTTCCAAATAAAGATTTAAATACTCCATTAATAGCCCTAGAAAATGCTTTCTCTCTGATTTCCATTTCAACATCATCTAATTCACCATATTTAGATACTTCATATAAAAACATTACAGCCATCTCGCTAATGTTTGCCAATGCATTGGCTACTTTACTAATACCTTCACTGTCATTAATATTTATTGATAATTTATTATTTTCTTCCATTTCTGATTGTTCCTTCCCTAATATTTTTATTTCATTTATTTTAAGTATGTGTACAATAGAATCTATATCATCAACAACTAACGCCATTGCATCTTTATGTCCTCTCACATACTCATCTTTAATTTTGAGACGAGTTATATAATCTCTTATTGCCTCTAATTTACTAACTATATCTTGATTATTGTAAATACACCTCCTATTGTTTATTTAAATTAAATGTGGACTAAAGCTATTCCATTGGAAGACTTACATAGCCCACAAATATGATTAGTTTACTGTATTGTTCGGCGCTTTCTTCACACTAATCTTACCCAACTTACCAAACCTATCACGCAATGCTTGTACATATCCAGATATATACTGAAGAGCATACTCTTCTGTACCTTCAACTGGAACAAGCTTCTGCTTGTCTTGATGTGTTACTAAGAATAAATGATTCATACACCTAACTCCTTTTCTTTGGGTTGATATTTCTGATTATAATCTACTGAACAAGTATTAGATGATACCTGACAGTCTTCAAAATGATCTCTATTGATATAACTATCAACAGGCTCAATGTTATGTGGAATATATTTATAGTATTTGTTCATGCTACCTCCAGTTATGTTTATTATGTTTGTATTAAATGTTATTGCCCAAGTTATTATAAAAATGATATATATAATAGAATAAAGTGTATGCGCTGATCTGATACTATATTAGCAGAGACCAGCACAACACAACGATAATAATGGCTAGAAGGGGGCAGAACGCCCCCGTAGCCTGGAAGGATTAACTAGTGGCTTTGCCTTTGAGCTCAACGTCTTCCTCTTCGAAGCTCCATACGTCTTTACCATGCAAAGACTGAGAGATCATATTAAGAGTTTTGAGATCAGCAATAGCTTCATTCATAACATCGTTCTTGGTTTTGGTATACCCACCAATCAGTCTGTTATAACCGCCACGTTTTGGTGCTTTACTTGATGCATCCAAGCAATCTGCTAGTATCTTGTCTCTGCGATCACAGAGATTCTTGTACGTTAGCTTTACGGACACACTTTCACCTATTGTAGTCATAGAACACTCCTATTCTAGTTGTTATTAATTACTTAACTAATTCTAATTAAATGAAATTTAACTAAAATTCGTATTACGAAAACCCCCGAATAGGGGGTATATATGGTAAAAAGAGCGTATATCAAAATGGTGTAATTTTTTTAGGTAAAAAGAACTTGGGTAATTTATTAGTTTGATACTACTTGACTTATGTATTAGATTTGAGGGTGGTTAGGGAGGGAATAAATAATAGGAGAAAATAAAAAAATGGCTAAATATGCTAAAAATAGAGCAAGAAAAAATCATACCGAGGATAATACTAGCATGGTTAGTATCAACATTCATTATAATGCCGATACGACATGTTTCACCCGAACTTTTTTATACGATATGTGCGATACTTCTTTGGGTAGCAATATACAAATTATCTATTCTTAATGAAAAATCCTGATAAATTTATCTATACAGGAGGACTGTTGAGAGTAGTGGATGGGGATACCTTTGATGCTATGATTGATTTAGGCTTTGATATATGGGTAAAAAAGAGAATTCGTCTTCATGGAATAGATACTTGGGAAAGTAGAACTAGAGATAAAGAGGAAAAAGTCAAAGGATTAGCTGCAAAAGCATATACAAAGGATTTATTAGAAAATTCGGATGATGGAGATTTTACAATAAAATCACATGGTGTTGGTAAATATGGTCGTGTATTAGGAGAAATATACTTAAAAGGACATGATGAAAGTTTGAATGAGTTATTAAAATTGAATGGTCATGCATATGAATATCATGGTGGAAAGAAGAAAAAGTTTAAATGAGTAGTAACGGGCATGAAACTGCTAGATCAATGAAAACTGCAATTATTGATGATAATGCTGTTATATCATTAAATATTAAGTGGCTTGCTCAAGTATGTATATTGATTGCAGCTACAGTATATGGATACTTACAAGTTGAGTGGAGAATCCAAGAACTTGAACGTAATATGGAAGAAGCAAACAATGAAATACAAGAATTAGTATCAAAACATATTGAAGATGAAGAACAAAGAATGGTAATAATGGAAGAACAATTGAAATGGTATCAGAAAGAATTTAATCTAAATCCTCTAAGTTGGCGTAAAAAGAAGTGAATTTACGATCCATATTAGAGTTTTTTATCTCAATATTCTTTTTAGGATTTATATTATGCGTATCTTTATCTTGTGAAGATAAATATTTAACTGTTGAACGTAGAGTTGTTGATGCAGAAAATAATATACCTATATATTTTAGCACTTATGCTGAACAAGACGGGGTAAACACTTGGAGACCAGTTTTTACTTACTATATATATCAAATGGAAGAAGGTATGTATGATGCTTACTTTCATGCTTATATAATGGTTAATGATAGTATTATATGGTCTGGAATACAACCAATATCTATTGAAGGTGGAAAAAAGATTTGGGGTGAATATATTGCAGTCGGAGCTAATTTTGCTCCAGAATTAGTAGTTAATTCTACTCCTATGGCGTATGTAAGTGTTTCATATTAGATAAATAAGTTTTAGGTTCCTTTATGGCTGATGAAATAAAAGAATTATCAAATTTACCAAGAGATCAACAAGAGTTTGTATTAGAGAATTTATCACACGATTATAGTCCGATAGAAATTGATGGAAACACATATATGATACCTCAAGAGGTTAATAATTTAATAGATAGTTTAATTAATCAAGTCCAAGAATTAAGAGTTGCAAAAGAAATCCATTAAAGATAAAGTACACATAGTGTATGATAGTGTAGGAGAATTCCTAGATCACAATCCTACTATGAATATAGTATTTGATTGGCGTAAAGGCAATGAAGGTGACTGGGTAATGGCTGATGATGGTGGAGTTATTCAATTATTAAAAGTAAATAAAGAAGTAAAACATCCCGGTGATTCAAAAAATTATAAATATGCAAATGGATGGGTAAGAACTGTGGTAGGTAGTTTTATTAATAAAGAAAATGTAAAGATGGATACCGATTTTGATGCACATCCAAATAGGTATACATTTAGTAAAAAAATTAAAAATACAAATAAAAGAGTTGTTGATAGAAAAAAAGTAACAAAAAAAGAAAAAGAATTTGCTACAAATATTGTTGTAGGAATGGGAGCTGTTCAAGCATATAAAAATGCATATAGTGAACTTTCAGAAAACAAAGCAAGAAAAAAAGCAACTATATTATTAAAACAGGAGAGAGTAATGAAAGAAATAGAAAAATCAGTATTAGATGTGGCTAAAAGTTTAGGTATTGACCATGAATATATTCTTGGAAAATTAAAGACATTAGCTGATTATAGTGAAGATGACAACATTGTTTTGCAATCCGCTAAAGAATTAGGAAAAATAGTTGGTACTTCTGGTAATAATATAAAACAAAAAGAAGTAGGATTACTTGGAGTTTTTCAAGGATTTTCTCCAGATGAAATAGAAGGAGCTTCTAGAGATCAAAAACAAATATCAAGTGGGGAGAAAGAGTAATGGTATGTCCTAATTGTACAAGCATGTATGTTAAAAAAGATGGTAAAAAGAAAAGAACAAATTATGTTACACAAAGATATAAATGTAATTCTTGTAAAAAATCTTTTTCTATACCTTTAGAAACAGCATTAAAAAATGAATATCCATCTGTTGAGCCTGGGGAAATATTTAAATATAAATCTAAGGATAAATTAAGAGTTCATTGTTTAACAGACGTTCATGTAGGAGCTAATGAGTTTGATTTTAAGAAATTTAAAGAAGCTGTTAACATGATTAAAAAGGATAGAAATGCTGTTTGGTTTGGTAATGGAGATTTATTAGAGCTTATACCTCCCGGTTATAAAGCAATTAATCAAAGAGGTCAAAGTATTCCACCTGATGAGCAATATCTTGCTTTCTTAAAACTTGTCCAACCGATAAGAGATAAATGTCTTTTTATTAGAGGAGGTAATCATGATTTTCTTAGAAGTTATCAAATATTAGATTTTGATGTTTGTAAAACTTTAGCCGCTGAAATGAATGTTCCATACTATTGTTATCCCGGTTATGCTCAATTTGACATTGGTGGATCTATATGGAATATAGTATCTGGACATGGTAAAAGTGGAGCAAAGAATGGAGATTTAGAATTAGATAAGCTTTCCGCAGTTTATACGGATGGAGATGTTTTTATATTAGGACATAATCATCAATTATATTGTAAACCTGTTGATTCCATAAGAATTATAGATGGAGAAGAAGCTTTAAGAAGAAGATGGTATGCTAGGGGTGGATCTTTTTTAAGGTATGCTGATTATGCTAGATATACAATGTATCCTGTGGTAAGGACAGGATGGATAACCACTGAACTAACAAAGGAGGGAATAAAATGTTGGGAAAATTAATGAATAACATTCCAAATAAGATTAAATTACCCCTTGATGTTGCAATTAAAGACTTAAAGAAATATAAAAGGGATCTTCCTTTTAATCTTTATTCATTAACGTCTCAACAAGTGAATAGCTTGAAAAGAATGTTTGCGATTATAGAGGGTATGGAAGTTCCAGAACGAATGACAGATGAATAATGGCTGAAAAAATAGATTTATTTAGGGAAAAAAAGAAACCTAAAAAAAAGGTTGATAATAAAGTTTTCGATATGATGACTTCAGTTTCTGATAAAACTGATGTTAATATTAATGATTACGCTGAAATACCAAAGAATAGAGAATCAATCCATAATGCGTTAATGGTAGCTGGAATGACTCCTGGCATTGGCAATGTAGCTGATTTAGCAGATGCTACTTTATATGCTTTAGAAGGAGAGTTTGGGGACGCAGCTTGGTCTGCTGCTGCAGCTATTCCAGTAATAGGTCAAATGGTTACAGGTAAAAAAGCTTTAAAAGCTGCTAAAGAAGCTGGAGAAGAAATGGTGACTTTGTATAGAGGAGTTACAAAATGGAGTCGAAAAGGAATGGTTAAAAAAGGAAAATTTGTTGGCCCTGAAAATGTTGAACATTATGGCAAAGAAATAGGTTTAGTTAAGCCGAAAGGTTTGTTTGCGACACTTGACCCTAGTTATGCAAGTAGAAGAACGGCATCACATTTTCCCATTCACCATGAAAAACTTTTAAAAAGCATGAAAAAAGAAAAGTATTATTATGGAGAACATGGTATCCCAGTTTGGCCAGATAGTAAATTTTGGAATAAAAAAGATTTTGCAAAAGCTATAAAAAGACAAGAACGTGTAATAGAAAATGTAAAAAATACAAGAAAAAGGGAGAATCGAGGCGATTATATATTAGAATTTGAAGTTCCAAAAAGTTATGTTGAAAAATTTTCAATAACTAAGGATTTAGATGAAGGATTTTTATTTAACGAAGGCATCCCAGTTGAATTTTTGAAAAAAATACATAAGTGAATGTAAATACTCAAAATGTAAATAAAGCTGAAGAAGCTTTAATGCTTGCTCATAAAGATTTGATAGCATTTGGTAAGCTATTTCTTGCTGATGACTTTATGCGAAGTGAAACTCCATTCTTTCATTATGAAATTGCTGATACGATTGATGATAAAGAAACAAAACAAGTTGCTATAATTATTCCTCGTGGTCATGGAAAGACTGTATTAACTAAAGCTTCTATGTTAAAAGATTTTGTTTTTTGTGATAAAGAAGACTTTTTATTCTACGCTTGGGTATCTGCTACTCAAAAACTTAGTGTAGGAAATATGGATTATATTAAACATCATATTGAATATAACGATAAAATTAAATATTACTTTGGTAATATGAGAGGATCTAAATGGACAGAGGAAGATATAGAGTTAACTAATGGATGTAAACTGATTAGTAAATCAAATGTGTCTGGTATTAGAGGTGGAGCAAAACTACACAAAAGATATGATCTAATCGTATTGGATGATTTTGAACATGAAGCAAATACAATTACAAGAGAGGCTAGAGATAAAAATGCAAATCTTGTCACTGCTGTTGTTTATCCCGCGCTTGAGCCTCATACTGGCCGGTTGCGTGTTAATGGTACTCCCGTACATTATGATTCCTTTATTAATAATCTTCTTACAAGTAATAGTAAAGCTAAAAAAGCTAATGAAGATTTTGCTTGGAAAGTTATTACTTATAAAGCAGTAACTGAAGATGGAGCTCCATTATGGGAATCTTTTTTTAATCAAAAGAAATTAGAAGAAAAGAAAAAGTTTTATTCTGATTCTGGGCAACCTCAAAAATACTATCAAGAGTATATGATGGAAGTAATGAGTGATGAAGATGCAGTGTGGACAAGAAGACATATTAGTTATTGGGATGGATATTATAAACATGAAGATGGGGTAAATTATATTGTAAAAGACGGACAAGATATACCAGTTAATACATTTATTGGATGTGATCCAGCTACAGATATTGATACAAAACATTCTGATTTTTCTGTAATAATGGTAATAGCTGTAGATGCAAATAATGAATTATATGTTTTAGAATATGAACGACATAGAAGTATTCCTACGATTGGGAGTAAAGCTCCTGACACTGGTGAGATAATTGGTAAGAAAGGTGTAGTAGATTATATATTAGAATTACATCAAAAGTATAATTGTACATCTTCTACAGTTGAGGATGTAGCTATGAATAGAAGTATATTTCAAGCGTTAAATGATGAAAGAAGGCGCTTAAACAGGTACGATATAGCTGTAATACCTGAAAAACCGGGCGGAACTAACAAAAGAAACCGTATTTATAGTGGACTTTCAGCAAGGTTTAGTACAGGAACTGTACATTTAAGACAAAAAATGTTTGATTTAATCAATGAAATAGTTACTTTTGGCCCCAAAATGGCGCATGACGATACAATTGAAAGTCTTTATTATTCTCAGGTGCATTCTTTTCCACCAAATATGAAGCGTGATAAAGAGAAAAAACGTTGGTTTAAACCAAAAAAGAAAGCGAAAAGCTGGTTAGTTGCATAGGAGTTAAAAATGGCAATGTTACCTATTAAACAAAGAAAAAAGAAGACTCTAAAATCTAGAGTTGCGGCATCAAGTAAAAAAGTTAAAAAAGATTGGCGTGAATACGCAGCTGAAAAAGGCGGAATAAAAGCTAGAAAAGCTCTTAAAAAAGAAGGGATGATGGGTGATACTCAATATCCTAAAGGTAAATTAGGTAAAAAATCTAAGAAAAAAAGCAGAGTTTCTTCAGTTGTAAGTAAAGCAAAATCAGCAATAAGTGAAGTATCTCAACGTGGTCGCAGAAAGAAAGTTGGAGCTTCAAAAGGAACTAAGGTTCGTAGAGGAGCTGTTGGAGTGCAAAAAACTAAAGGTGGCGAATATGTTAAATATAAAAAAGATTCAAAAGCTGCTGGAAGTTTTAGATCTGCATTTAAAAAAGGTTGTGCAGAGGGAGCTTCTTCTTTTACTTGGGATGGTCGTAAATATAGTTGTAAGAAAAAATAACTTATTAGGAGGCTAATGTGATTAGTATTGGCCAAATAAGATCTTTAGTTGAAGACACTTGTCTTGAGATGGGTGAGAAGTTTGCATCTAAAGATGCTATTGATCTAGTAGTATCTACTGGTATTGTAGAATCTAGATATGAATATATTAGACAAATGGGAGACGGCCCTGCCAGATCTTTTTGGCAAGTAGAACCGGCTTCCGCTGTTGACAATCTAGCTCATTATTTAAAACACAGAAAAAGCTTAATGTCAAAATGTGCAAAAGCAAGTTTGGTTGATTTAAAATATTGGCAAATGTTTGATGAGGATTTATGGGCAGATATATTAGAAAAGAATATAGCAGCTGGAATAGTTCACTGCAGATTAAAATATTGGAGAGTACCTAAAAAGATGCCAAATACAATTGAAGGACAAGCAGCGTATTGGAAAAAGTATTATAATACAGAGGGTGGAAAAGGCGACCCAGAACATTTTATAGAATCAGCAAAGAAATGGATAAGATAAAATGGCAAGAATGACAAATAAAAAAAGAGCTCAAATTAATAAACAACTTTGGGAAAGAGCTGACAATAGTCAAAGACAAAAATGGCAATCTTTAAGTCAAAAAGGATTTGATTTTTATTTAAACGAGCAACTATCTAAAAAAGAAGTAGACGCTTTAGAAGAATCTGGTATGCCTACATTTATTATTAATAGAGTAACTCCTATCGTTGAAATAATGAAATATTTTGTAACGGCAAACAATCCAAGATGGAAAGCAGTTGGAGCTACTGGAGATGATGTAGATACAGCTCAAGTTCATTCCGATATAGCAGATTATTGTTGGTATCTTTCAAATGGTAAATCATTATACAGTCAAGTTGTTTTAGATAGTTTAACTAAGGGAGTTGGTTATTTTTTAGTAGACGTTAATAAAGATGCTGATAGAGGAATGGGTGAAGTTGAATTTAAAAGAATTGATCCATATGATGTTTATGTAGATCCAGCTAGTAGAGATTTTTTACTTAGAGATGCAAATTTTATTATTATAAGAAAAAACCTTTCAAGGAGTAGATTAATAAATATGCTTCCAGAGCATGAAGCTAAGATTAAAAAAGTTTCTAGAAGTACAGAAATAGTATCTTATTCTCAAAGAGACACAGAAGATTCTTTTAGCATTCAACCAGAAGATATAACAATGGGTATAAATACTGAAGCTGAAGATGATGATATTATTGCATACTATGAAACTTATTCAAAAAAGAAATTTGCATATAGAAATGTTTTTATAAAAGTAAAGCCTTCTCCAGCTGCTTTAGATAATATACAAGAAGAAGTAGAGGAGCAAATAGAAAATTATACAAAAGAAATAGAAGTGGGTCTTATAGAAAAAGAAAAAGAATTAAGAATGGCTTTAGAAGCTGGAGAAATAATCCCAGAAAGAATGGAATTAGAGTTAGATAGAGCAAAAGAAATGGCAGCGCAAGCTATTGAAGAACAAAAAATGTTATTGTTTTCAGAAGCTCAAGAAAAAGCTACTATTATTAAACAAGAAGTGATGAAAGAACAAGATTATCAAATACTTTTAAAAAGCCCTGAAACAAAAAATGACATTGTAGATGCAATTAAATTTTATGAAAACAGAATTATCGTTACTTGCACAGCAGGGGATGATGTTTTCTTATATGAATATCAAATGCCTGTAAGTGAATATCCAATAGTGCCTATTCCATACACATATACAGGAACTCCTTATCCTATGAGTGCAGTCGTTCCTTTAATTGGAAAACAACAAGAAATAAATAAAGCTCATCAAATTATGTTGCATAATGCTAATTTAGCTTCTAATCTAAGATGGATGTATGAAGAAGGATCAGTTCCAGAAGAAGAATGGGAACAATATTCTTCATCGCCTGGCGCTCTTTTAAAATACAGACAAGGATTTAATTCTCCTACCCCTGTATTACCAGCTCCAATTAATAATGCTTTTTATACAATTACACAAGAAGGTAAGGCGGATGCGGAGTACATTAGTGGTGTACCTTCAAGTATGATGGGGTTCACTCAAGAACAACCAGAAACTTATCGAGGATTACTTGCTAATGACGAGTTTGGAACAAGAAGGTTAAAAGCTTGGATGGGGAGTATAGTAGAACCTTGTTTAGAGCATTTAGGTAGATGTTTTCAAATGGCAGCTCAAAGTCATTATTCAATAGAAAAAATATTTAGAATAGTTCAGCCAGAAGCTGGTCAAACTCCTCAAGAACAAGAAAGAGAAGTAAGAATAAATATTCCAATATATAATGATTATGGTAATGCAATAGGAAAATTTAGAGATTATGCTTCAGCAAGATTTGATGTAAGAGTAGTAGCTGGAGCTACAATGCCTGTAAATAGATGGGCTTTGCTTGAAGAATATTTTAGATGGTTTCAATCTGGATTAATTGATGATATAGCGATGATTGGTGAAACTGATATAAGAAATAAGAAAAGAATTATTGAAAGAAAATCTCTTTATTCACAATTGCAAGGACAAATACAGCAGATGGAAGAAGCTTTAAAAGATAGAGAAGGGACTGTTGAAACATTGGAAAGACAACTTGTTCAGGCTGGAATTAAAATGAAAGTTGGTCAAGCTTCGAATGAAATAAGAAAAGATGTTCTTGAGACTGAATCTCAGCAAAAATTATTAAGAGGAATGCTAAAGTCAGAATTTGACAAATTAAAGTACGAAATGAAAAAAGACTTTGAAGATAGTAAAGAACAACAAAATGAAAAAGAATAGTTGTATCTTTATATAAATTGTTCATAAATTAAATAAACAAAAGGAGAATAGTGATGGCTTCAGAACAAGTAGGCAACGTTGATAAAACCCCCGAAAGTAAGAACGCACATTCCAGTACCGTAGATGCTGTAATGGATGGAGTTGGAGATGATTTTTTTCAAGCTCTAGACGAAAGTGTTAATGGCGGTATATTAGAAAGCGATACTTCGCAACCAACCTCGGATAATAAAAGTGATAACACACTATCGAGCCAGAGTGAAGTAACAAACGAAGAATCTGCTGGTAATAAAGTAGATGCTTTAAAAAAGCGTTATAGTGATTCAAGTAGAGAAGCAAAAAGGTTAAACGGCAAATTACAAGAGCTGGAACCTTATATG
>TARA_R100001594_G_scaffold94481_1_pt1 | contig 12369 bp, 5 predicted proteins | sample TARA_R100001594 | Tara Oceans TARA_R100001594 (sample SAMEA2622752) | marine metagenome | biome: marine biome (ENVO:00000447); feature: marine epipelagic mixed layer (ENVO:xxxxxxxxx); material: "saline water (ENVO:00002010), including plankton (ENVO:xxxxxxxx)" | depth 150 m | reverse complement strand
AACAGGATGAGGCAGAAGCGGCATTTGAACAGGCGTGGGAAAAGGCGCGAGGTGCCGTATCCAAGGAAGTGGACTTAGCACTCAACAAGCAAATCGATCGCTACGAAACGCAAGCCAGCAAGGATGAAGGTGGACGCGGAATCGCTGTTGGTGCCGAAAACATCAACTACCGCTGGGCGGCTGATGCCGTTCGTGAATTCCGCGACCGGGTTCGCAAAGGCGTGGACCCACAACAAGCGGCGGATGAAGTCAAGGAGTTGGCGCGAACGTGGATAGCGGAGCACAACGCCCGCCGCCCGAACGACATCAACTGGAAGCGGGCGGATATGGCGGCGGATTCGTACATTGATACGGCACTGCGGACAGTCGTGCAGGCGAAGGAGACGACCAGGCAACAGAAAGAAGCGGCCACGCCAGCCGCCGAGACGCCAGCAGAAACCCAAGCTCCTGAAGCGAGGGATCTAACGTCAGAGGGAATCGTCGAGGCGTGGTTGGCGAGCAGGGATAACCGAGGCTTTTATGAACGCCGTGAGACTCTGGTAGCTCGTATGCGACAACTCGTAAAGCGTATGGAGTTGCGAACGTGGGGCACGTTCGACGAACTTCTGGTAAAGAACCGACAAGGACAAACAGATACCGGCCTTATGGGCAGGAATCTGAAGGAGAATCTGAAGGACTTGAAGGAACTTGGTGTGGTTCAAGTCGCATGGGACAAAATGGGCCAGCCGTATTATGCCCGAGCGGACCGTGACGTGCCGAATTGGCTGACGCAGTCGCAGAACGACGAGGTAATGCAAACGCTGCCAGAGCGACCGGACACACCGGATTATCCCAAAATGAGCGTGGACGAGCTACAGCAGTTGGCACGTCAGCGCGACTTGGAGATAGCGGGCAAGAAGAAACGTGACTTAATCGAAATGTTGGAGCAATCGGATGCCGAGTCCGAGACGCCAGCAGAAACCCAAACTCCCACAGCGAAGGTGCCAAAGGCAAAGAAGAAGGCGTCCCAGACGAAGCAAACACAACTTATCACCCGTAAACAGCGGGTCAAAGAAATTCAGGAGGTGTTCAAGGTCCCAAAGTTGGTGGCCGAAGTCGCCGTGTTTCTGCATGACATCTTCGGGCTGGACCTGGGGAAAATCCAGGTACAGCCGCAGGGTACGCCGGTTCCAGAAGGATCGGAGCGGCAGACGCCCACCGACCTGTGGGCAAGTCCAGAGCAGGAGATCACAAGCGAAGACACATCGATCAATGAGCGCAAGCTGCCAGCACTGTTTAACAAACTGACGTTTGAGGACGGCACGCTGAATGTCGATATTGGCGGCGGGCGGTTTGACAATGTGGCCGAGCACCTCAGCAAGCAAGGCGCAGAAAATGTCGTGTATGATCCGTTTAACCGCAGCGTTAAACATAACAAACAAGTGGCAAAGCGGGTACGCGATGGGCAGGCAGACACAGCAACAGTGGCCAATGTCCTGAACGTCATCCGCGAGCCGAATAATCGTGCGCGGGTCATTCAACAAGCGGCAAACGCTATCGGCGCGGATGGCGTGGCGTATTTTCAGATTTACGAGGGCGACGGAACAGGACAGGGACGAGAAACCTCGAAGGGCTGGCAAGAAAACCGAAAGACGGCAGATTACGAGTCGGAAATCAGGGCGGTCTTTGGAGAGGTAAAGAGACGCGGGAACATAATCGAAGCACGGTCGCCAGTAGAGGAAGTCCTGCATCAGACGCCGAGGGCACGCTGGCACAGCAAGGCCCGCAATATCGTCGAGCAGAAAATGGGTGCGACAGGCACGCCCGACCAAGTGCTGAAGATGCTCCAGAAGAACGGAGTCAAGCCAGAGGAGTTGGAGTGGAGCGGCCTTGAGGAACTGCTTGGCAGTGGCATCAAGAAGATCACCAAAGGGGAAGTGCTTCAGGCGATCGACACGTCGTTCGAGTTACGGGAAGTGGTACTTACTGAGGGGGAGGGTCTTAAGTACGGCGAGCACACAGGTCTCGTGCTTCCCGGCGGTACGGATCACGTCGAGATAGCGATGTACAGCCCGGACATCGAGCAGTACAGCGGTGAAGACGACGCTCATTATGGCGACGTGACGGACCGGCGAGGCATCGCGTGGATTCGCGGAAATGCCCGCATCGATGCAGACGGCAAGAGGGTGTTCTTCGTCGAAGAAGTGCAGTCGAAGCGACACCAGCAAGGGCGGAAGGAGGGATACCGAACGGAACGAGTCTCGGAGCCACCACGCTACAACGAGTGGACCGCTAAACCAAGCGGCGAGAAGGGGCGAGGTCAACTGGAGGGACAAACCGGGTGGGACATAGTAGATGAGCACGGGGATCCGCAGCCTGGTGTATTTGCCAAAACGCAGGAGGAAGCACTGCAGAAAGCAATCGCCACTGGTCAGGCGCAGCACGCAGAGCAGCGGGCGAAAAGGTACTGGCAAATTCCCAACGCCCCCTTCAAGAAAACATCAGCCTGGGCGAGGCTCGCCATGAAGCGGGCGATTCAGTACGCCGCTGAGAACGGTTTTGACCGAATTGCGTGGACGACAGGAGAGCAACAGGCCGACCGGGCTCGTCAGAGCAGCGGCGAGAAAATGAAAGCCTTCTACGACACGATTCTGCCGAACGTGGTCAACAAGTTCATCAAGAAGTTCGGGGCGAAGGTCGGGCAGACCAGACTGGGGTTCGTCGAGGGAGGCATTGACGATACCGTGATGCCCGCTGTATTGGAACGACTAGAACAGCGAGGCGATGTCGCGGCGGCCCCATCGTTTGACATCACCCCAGAGATGCGGGAATCGGCCCTGCGCGAAGGACAGCCGCTCTTTCAGGCCCAGCAGCGTGACGACGATGGCCCCAAAGGCTGGCACCAACTCGTCGAGACAGCGGAAGGACTCGTCTCAAAGATTGGTGGCACGGACACCGCCGATATCTCGACATGGATTCATGAGTTTGCGCACGCTCTGCGGAAGCACCTGTTTGATCGGTCGGTTCCGGAAGCCGATCGTAACGGCATTACGGACGCCGACCTGGACATTATAGAGGCGTTCGCGTTCGACCCGGACAACTGGGAGGAACCGGGCGGCGTGCGAGTGAATGAGTGGAACGGGCCAGCAGAAGAGGCGTTCGGCAGGGTGTTTGAGCAATACTGGATGGACGGCATAGCGCCGAGCAAGGAACTGGCAGGAGTATTTCAGAAGCTCGCGGCCTTGATGCGGGAGGTCTACAGGGGGCTGAAAGAACTGCTGCCGGTGCCACCGGACGTGCGTGGCGTCTTTGACCGGCTGGCTCTGCGCGGGAAGGTGGATCCCAGCCTGCTGCCGGAAGTGGAAACAGAGACAGAAGCGATATCGGACACCGACTACAGCGATGTTTTAGATGACCTGTTCGTTTACGAAGGGACGATCGATGAAGAGGCCGACAGTGGATCAGAGAAAAGCGCGAAGCCGGATGCCGGCACAGACACGGAGGTGCTGTTGCAGCCAGCCCAGGACAACCCACGCCGACGGGCGGCACTGTTGTTGAGAGACGCTCTGAAAGAAGGACACCAGACATTCGACGCGTATGTGACGTATGCGATCGCGAAGTCCGACACAAAGGCTCTGGAAGCTCTCACGCCGCATCTGGTGGGTGTCTGGAATTACTTGAGGACGAAGCCGGGCTACACGAACCTGGAACCCGCTGGCACGGTGGAGATCCCGGAAAGGCCCAACCGTACGGGACCGCGAGTGTTAGGTGTCTCGGTGGAGAGGTTGGAACGTCAAGCCGATATGTGGGGGCTGCCGCATCCCACGGAATCCGAGGCGGTCGCGGCGCAGGATCTGGTGGAACAGGCTATCGCCCGACATACGGTCGAGGGCGACGTGGCAATACTTCAGATGGCCACGGATATCATCGATGGGCAAACAGTGATTTCGCTGACACAACATGCCGATCTGATAGCGAGCGTGGCTCACCACACGAAGATGATAGAGCAGTTCGAACGCGACAGTATCCAGGCGAGGACACAAGGCAAAACGAAAACTGCGGAGGACCATGAACAGACAGTCAATATCCACAAAGAGAGCTTAAAGATCGTCCATCAGGCTGCGAGAGACGTTGGCCGGAGGCAGTTCGCGTACATGGGTCATATGCTTCAGGTGGTCGTCGACCACGATGGAGCGCAGGAATTGGAGCGGAAACTGACGATTGCCAATAAAGGCACCACGACCCCGGAGATTGTGGAGACGGCAAAAAAAACGGCGGACGCCCTGAAGGCGGCCAAGGATGCCATGGCAAGACGCGGCAGAGAAATTGAGGAAGCCGAGCGGTCGCGTCACCAAGAGGAACAGTATGACAAAAACACAACCGAAATAGAGCGTGACAGCACGTCTGCACCAGCCGCTGACGTGCCACCTGTGCCAGCAGATACTCAGGTCGAGTCCACTGAGAAACCAGTCGCGGAAACAGGGCCAGGCGTATTGGCGAAGCTAAAAGACGCCGCCTTCGACGCAATGAAGAGGATCCAAAATCGACTGGCCAAACAGAAAGAGCGAGAGGACGGCTCCAGTTTGTTCCAGAGGCCGCTGGACAAGAATCTTGAGGATGCGGCCATCGTCGCCAAGTACGTCATCGCGTCTGGCGTAGCGACACAGACGAAGTTTAAAAAAGAGATGCTCACGATGCTCGGCGAGTGGGTCGAGCCGTACCTGGACGACCTGTACGCGGCACAACAGAACGTACAGAAGGAGAGTATTCGGGACGAACTTCGTAAGACGTTGAAGAGCGCAGGCGACGTCCGCCAACAGCATCGCCTCGTCGAGAAACTGGCGAAAGTCATCCTGGCAGAAACACGCAACGACGATGGCACCTTTATTAGTCGGGATAAACTGCTTCAGGAGTTGCATAGCGAGTTACAGAAGATCGACGAGGCGATCACACGTAGGGAAGTCGAGGACATTTACTCGCGATACGGACAGTACAGGGAACTGTCGAAGGACGAGGTGGACACGAAGTACCGGGAATACCGTAGTGAAGTGCTACTTCTCGGGCAAAAACGGGATTTGGAGAACAAGAAGGCACCGGCCAAAACGGGTTCCGAGCGACAGCCTTACTCGGACGAAGCACGGAAACTGCAAAAGGACGTCAACCGTCTCAAGAAAGAGGCTGAACGGGACGGGTGGTACTACGAAGACAATGCAGACCGGAAAGAGAAACGACTCAAGGGGCACGAAGAGGCGACCGCGACGCGACTAAAGAACGAAATTAAAGACCTCGATGATCAGATTGCAGCCGGGCAGAAGACTGTGAAAAACCGGTCCGAGCCGCTGACCAACAAGGAGATTGAATACTTAAAAGAGCAGAAGAAGATGCGTCAGCAGAGATTGGACGCTATCGATAAGGCCAATAAGGCACGGGACGCGGCCCGATGGGATGATGATGGCGGGCATTTTACGGACCCGGCGTTGACAGAATACATCAAACTTCTGGTGAATCAGATAAACACACTGAAGCAGAAGTTAGTCACAAAAAAAGTGTTCCCGAAACAGGCACCAGCCCGACCAGGCGGGAAACAGGTCGACGCACTCAAGGCGGAAATTAACGCTTTGAATGCCGAGGTGGAACTGATGCGTAACGTGTTGGATCCAAGCTACAACGCCAACAAAAAACTTCGCCAACAAGAGAACATGATCGAGCGGAGGATCGCGAAACTGGAGAAGGAGGAACAGCAAGGGTGGAAACTCACGCCAAAGTCTGAAAAGAGCGGGGAGCTTCACTCAGAGAAACTCACAAAGGCCAGAGAGAGGCTGGAAACACTGAAAAGGAGACGAAATGCGGCGTTGGAAGATGGTTACGCTCTCAGGGCGGCTATCGCACGAAGCGAGCGGAACGCAGCCGATATGGCCGCGCGACTCGCGTCGGGCGACTTCGCCCCCCGTAAACGCAAGCCTGTCCGAGTATTCGATGATCCAGAATGGAAAAAAGCCAAGATGAAAGAAGTGGCGGCTCGAAAGCAACTGGCAGAAGCGATCGCCAAATACGAATGGGAGAATGCGGACCCACTGACAACAACAGGAATCGTGTTAAACGCAGTGAATAATGTCTGGAAAGCATGGATATCGGGGGGCGACCTTGGAACGCTCGGCCTGCACACTGGTCTGGTGAAGGTGACAAACCCTGTGGTATGGGCCAAAGCATTGATTCCGACAGCGAAGGCCATCAAGAAAACGACGCATGAGGAGCAGGACGCGGAACGTGAAGCGAACCCGGATTATGAGCGATATCACGGCTACGGATTATCTCTGACCCGCTCCGGAAAGGGAGCGAATACAGAGTTTTACGGCGACGAAGATGTACTGGACAAAATTCCCGGAGTCGCAGTCAGCAAACGCACATTCAACACTAATCTGAACGAGGTTCGTTTTAACCTCATGCAGATTCTTGAAGCGACATACACCCGTGACGGACGGATCATCACGAAGGAGCAGGGCGAAGCGTTGGCGAACCTCGTGAACGCCTTTACTCTGGCGTTCAATCCGAGGGGGCAAGGTACGAGGCAGGCGATGAGTGTCGTGGGCAAGTTTTTTTGGGCTTTGTCAATGTATGTAGCACGATTAAACGTGCTCGTGGGCTATCCGATCTGGCAGCCTGGTGCGGATTCGCGAGTGCGCATGATTGCTGCGAAACAGTACGCCAAAATGCTTGTGGGGATGACGGCGTTGACAATGGCTTTACGGTTACTGCTGGGTGACGACGAATCACGGAAGTTCTTCCCCGACGATGATGACGACGACGCCCTGACGCCGATTGATTCCGATTACTGGAAAATCAAGTCGGGGAACATCCGAATGGACATCACTGCGGGCATGGGTCAGATGGTGCGGTTTGGTTTCATGGCATTGAACCAGGCAGCGGCGGCGACGGGGGCGGGTCCAATATGGAAACGCAAAAAGGATCCGCGTGGATGGCGAGAACTCACCGGCAGCTTCGCGTCATTCAAGCTGGCTCCGTGGGTCCAGGCGACGTTTGACACATTCAGTGCCGATTCGGAAGGCGTAAAGAAAGATGTGCTTGGGCGGCCAACCTCGATGGAAAACATCCTTCTCTCCAATATCACGCCACTGTCGCTGCAAACGCTGATAGAGTCGGTGGAAGAGGAGGGAGCCGCAAAGGGCATGGCATGGGGTGCCGTGGGCGTGACGGGTCACAACCTGTCTATTTATGACCGTTCTGCTCCACGGTCCGAAGAGACATTGCTGCCCACAGCAATGCGTCTACTGAGACGCATGTCCGGTGCCAAAACGCCAGACTTACAGATCGATGATTTTACGAGATGGAAAAAGAATCAACTCGCGTGGGACACGGACCTGTCCACTGTCAAGGGTTACCTCAGTGCCGAGCAGATGGACAATGCACGTACCGCGTTAGAGGAAAAACGTCAGAATGTGATCTGGGCCGGTCTCGCTCCAGAGCCGGAAATCCTACGCACAAAGCAGGGCAGGGACGACTTCACAACCCGGACCGCATACAAGGATCACCTGAAGAAGGTCGAGGAGGCCAAAAAGAAACGGAAGCCAGCGATGGACCGATTCGAAAAGATGGCGGCGACCATCACAGAAGACGAAGCGATAGCACTGCTTTGGAGATACAAGAAACGAAAAAAGTCACTCTCCAAAACAGTGAAAGATCGGAAGAATTTGCTGCGCCAATACTACCGGAAGAAACGCTAACGAAAGTCGGCCCGAAGAGGGTCGTATCCGCTCACAGAGGGCATCACGACTGAGGGTGGGACATTGTCGCACTCAGTCTCCGGGACTCCAAGCAGAGACCAGCCACGCTTCTGACGCTGCTCGTTCACCCAGAGGATGGTCCCGATGACGTCTTCCTTCGGGAATTTGCCCTTCGCTCCGTAGCCCTGGATCGTCGATAGCGTGTATCCAGACCACTCGGCGACCTTCGAGTACGTGATGGCGGCGAAACGCTGCTCACCCCTCTGCCTGTGTGTATTCTTGGGCATTTCCAGATTTTCCATATCAAATTAAGGCGACGGGGGTTGACGCACCGATTATGGGCATGTACCGTGGGCAAAGTCAAGCGAGTTCATAAGTCATGGAAGGAGTCCAATGCTTGTACTTACAAGGGCCATCGAGCAGGAACTGGTAATCGGCGACAACGGAGATATTGTCGTCAAGATTTGCGGAATTCGTGACGGTAAGGTGTCGATTGGAGTGGACGCACCGAAAGAAATCCCGATTCACAGGCGAGAGATTTACGAAGCAATTAAGCAGGGTGGCGGCTCCCGGTCCGGGAGATAGGACTTGGGCAACGAATGCCGACTGGCGGCAGCGCACCGCCAAGTCGCCCCTCTGTGGAGGCCCGATCGCGACGGGCCTCGCTTTCCAAAGTGGGACAATGTCGCACTTCTTATACCGGGGAGCAGTGTTGCTTCCCACTGCCCGGCGAGAGTTCCTGAGGCTCGCCGGGCAATTACTACTACTACGAATGAAAGGAATCTCATGTCTGTGGCAGCAGAAGAACTGAGCAAGCTGAGTGACCCGTTTGACGAAGGCGACATTGAATGGCGTGTCGCGCAGGCGGGAATCAAAAACGGTCTCCCGTGGTGTCAGGTCATGTGCTACATCACTGCGAGGGCTATTCAGTTTCGGCTTGACGACGTGTGCGGGCCGGAGAACTGGCGGAACGAGCCACCGGAAATGAAGGAGGTCCGACCGGGCATCGTCGCGATCGTCTGCGGAATCTCGATCCGACTGAAAGATGGCTGGCTGACGAAATACGACGTCGCCGAACCGACGAATATTGAGCCAGCGAAAGGTGGGTTCAGCGGTGCCATGAAGCGGGCCGGTGCCCAATGGGGAATCGGACGATACCTTTATCACCTCGAAGCGGCGTTTGCAGAGACGTCCGATCAGCGTGCTGACGGCTACCAGTACGCTCGACTGCCGAAAGACAAAGGCGGCGATGTCTATTACTGGAAGCCGCCGCAATTGCCTTCGTGGGCGTTGCCGAAAGAACCGGACTCCGAAGTCAGTGCTCAGTCACTGAAGGAGTTGAAGTCGCTCTGGCGAGCCAAATTTGCTCCCGACAACAAGAACCCCTCCGAACTGCGTGAAGGGTTCCGGCTCTATGTGCAGGCTCTGGTCGGCAAGTTTCCGTCCGACGACCACACCTGCTGGACAGCGGACGCCTATGCCAAAGTGCAGGCGAAGATCGAAGAGACCGTCGATGGCGACTCAATTGACCCCGATATCCCCTTTGAGGAGTAAAAATCATGGATGAAAAACCTGCAATCCGAGACGTGTTCTGGGAAGTCCAGATGGAGTCCCTGGAATCCCTCGAAAGTTACGGGGACCAGCTGGCGAAATTCCAGCGTGGCATAAACTGGTACATCGGCGATGTCGCTCGCTACGCGCAGGCGCGATATCCCGACACCTGGAACCAGATATTTCCCGAGTGGATGTCGCCCGGACTCGTCGAGCGATGCATTGCCGTGGCCAAAGCCTATCCACAAGAGAGCGACCGGAACCCGTCCGCGACCTGGACGATACATATGCAGCACGCGAGTGATCCCGATCGCATCGCGCGTGTCGCAGATCATGTGGAGAAAGGCCGCACCTCAGACGAGGCCAAAAAGGCCACACCGAAAGCGAAGCGGGCCAAAAAACGATGGCTGCTGGCGATCGATGTGAATTACTGGCTGCACCGGCATTTCTTTTCCGGACAGGGCGTCGAGGCCGCGAGCGGTGTTGCTGACTGGCTGTGGAACATGATCTATGGCGACCGGAAAGGATTGAAATCCCTTGGGCTGACTGATGCGGTGTGCTGTTTTGACTCCAAAACGAATCACCGGAAGAAGCTGACCGAAGGGTGGGAGCAGAAGTACAAAGACCGCCCGAAAAAAGATGTCGAGTTGTCTCAGCAACTTCGCCAGGCTCCCGACCTGATGGAAAAGAAAGGGTTTCTGTGTGCGAGCGTCGAGGGAATGGAATCTGACGACCTGATGGCGTCGTACGCCGAGCAATTCGACGGTCGCGTCAGTCTCCTCACGCAGGACAAGGATCTTCGCCAGTGCCTGTCGCAGAAAACGAATATCCTGCTGGACGTCGACTGGCATAAGGAGCCAATCAGCGGCACGATGATGCCTTCGTACAAGTGGCTCAGTGCAAAGGGCCATACAGAGGAGCATTCCCTCAAAGACGAGCAGGGCAACATACTTGCCGGGACGGGAATCACTCCCGCTCAATGGACGGACTACCAGGCGATCATGGGCGACACAGCCGACGACATTAAGGGTGTCGTGGGGATCGGCCAGAAAGGTGCGGCGGATTTGCTTCGCGAGTTCGGCACGCTGGACAAGGTGATCGCTGCCGCAAAGGACGATGACGAGCGGATCAAGGCCAAGCAGAGAAAGGCTCTCGTTGAGTTCGAGCCAAACGCCGACATCACTCGTCAACTGGTGACGCTCCGCACTGATCTGGATGTCCCGACGACGACCCGACTGTCTTAGGTGGACTGGGGTCGCTCTTTGCCCGTACAGCGAACCCTACTGCCTTCCCGGCGAGGTAACCCAACGGGCTTAGGGGTTGCCTCGCTATTTTTGGAGCCAGCCATGCCAATGACACCGGAAGAAAAAGAAGGTCGCCAGCGTGAGCGACTGCTGGCCAAAGCGAAGGAGTACCAGACATCGACCTATGTGCGCAAGTTCGTCGCACCGCTGTTTCAGAAGATGATTCGAGCGGAAGCGGGTGCTGAGATGTCCGGTACCCAGGTCGTGATCGTGGATGGCGAACTGGATGTCGTCGAGCGGAAGCGTGGCCAATGTGCGTGCGTGACCTGCGGCACGGTGAAGGCTTGGGACAGCGGGCTTAAAGGGATGCATTGCGGGCATTTTATCGCGAGCCGTCGAAATTCCATCCTCTTTGAAGAGGACAATGTCGCTCCTCAATGCTCGCACTGCAATTACTACGGCAGCGGTCGCGCACAGGAGTTCCGAAAGTAGATGCTGGAAGTCCGTGGCCTGGCGGTTGTGGAGCGAATCGAGAAACTGAAAACGGAGTCCCGGCAGTTTGACCGGGAAGAACTTGTCGATTTACGAATGTGGTACGCCGCCAGATTGAAGGCGGCAGAACAACTCATGAAAGCCCCTGAAAGGCAACCAATGAACACGATCCGAATTGCAGACCTCTCACTTGATGCGGACACCCAGGCGAGAATCAAGACTGACGAGTCCCTCGTCGAACGGTATGAAGCGGCGTTGGAAGAAGCGGAAGAAGGTTGGATTTTCCCGCCTATCGACGTTTTTCACGACGCCGGGGACTACTGGGTCGCGGACGGGTTTCATCGCACGTTGGCGGCGGCACGACTGCTGTGGGAAGAAGTGCCCTGCGTCGTGCACGAGGGAACTGCGGCAGACGCTTACCTGTTCGGAGTTTCGCGGAACTCGAAGCACGGACAGCCGCTGAATCAGGCGGATCGGCGGAACTGCGTGATTCGTCTGCTCAAAGAACGTGAGGAGGCGGAAGAGGACGACAAGTTGACCACGATTCAGATCGCGGCCATCGCCGGTGTCAATCGACGGACCGTGGCCCGGATATCGAATGAAATCTACAGCCCGCAAGAACCGGAGTGGGACACAGTTCCCGCCGAGCAGTCGAGTTCGGAGCCAGACTGGTCGACGGACGAAGAAGAAGAGGTGTATCCGACCGGCGTGCAGGAAACCGCTGAGGGGCAGACGGAGCAGGATCACTCGGCGGGCCTGGAACCCAACGAGAAGGCGATTCTGATGCTTCGGAAGCTGGAACAGGCGACAGGTCGCTACTTCCAGGTCATCGATGTGTACCGGGGTCAGTTTCCTGGACCGGCGGGCGACCAGGTGCTGGAAGACGCCAAGAAGCTGTGTCATTCGTTCGACGCATGGATGAAGGTGCTGAAATAATGAGCTACACACTTCGCCCTCAACAGGTGATGTTCGAGGACGCTCTGCGGGATTCGTTTCGGCGAGGGAACCGATGCGTTCTCGGGACCGCGCCCACGGGTTTCGGCAAAGGCGTCGTGATTGCCGATATGAGCATGAAGTCGGCAGCGTTAGGTAATCGAGTGCTGACGGTCACGAATCGGCGTCAGATCGTCCGTCAGCTTCAGGAGCACTGCGAGAATGTGGGCCTGCGTTGTGGCGTGATTATGGGGAGCGATGAGCGAGACGAAGACGCTCCGGTCCAGATTGCCAGCATCCAGACATTGAAGCGGCGTCAGGTGGAAGCCTGGTTTCAGCCTGACCTGATCATTTTGGATGAGGCGCACCAGGAAGGGGCAGCGTACCGGACTCTGCTGCATGAAAAGTATCCGGGCGTCCGCGCTCTC
>TARA_R100001594_G_scaffold5008_6_pt1 | contig 12389 bp, 6 predicted proteins | sample TARA_R100001594 | Tara Oceans TARA_R100001594 (sample SAMEA2622752) | marine metagenome | biome: marine biome (ENVO:00000447); feature: marine epipelagic mixed layer (ENVO:xxxxxxxxx); material: "saline water (ENVO:00002010), including plankton (ENVO:xxxxxxxx)" | depth 150 m | reverse complement strand
TTATCCCAATGGAATGGAACTACGAAGGATTTATTGATGAACACGGATATCCAGTATTTGATAATCCTAACACAGACGTCCTTGACCCAGACGGTGAATTAATAGACTATGGCATAATAGAGCATTGGAATAATGAAGTAGAGGGATTAAAGTCTGATCATGACGCTTTAAATGAGTTTTATAGACAATTCCCAAGAACTACTGAACATGCTTTTAGAGATGAGGCTAAAAACTCTATATTTAATTTAGTTAAAATATATGAGCAAATAGATTATAATGATGGCGTTGGAAGTTCAGCAAATGTAAGTACTGGTAACTTTCAGTGGGTTAACGGTGTAAAAGATACACAGGTTATGTTTTATCCAGATCAAAAAGGTAGATTTAAAATTAGTTGGACACCGCCATTACATATGCAAAATAAAATTATTGAAAAAAATAATATAAGGTATCCTGGTAATGAGTATATGGGAGCGTTTGGTTGTGATAGTTACGATATATCAGGAACCGTGGATGGTAGAGGATCTAACGGAGCATTACATGGTTTAACTAAATTTAGTATGGAAGACTGTCCACCTAATCAGTTTTTTTTAGAATACATAGCTAGACCACAAACAGCAGAGATGTTTTTTGAAGATGTTTTAATGGCTTGTGTTTTTTATGGAATGCCTATATTGTGTGAAAATAATAAACCTAGATTATTATACCATTTAAGAAGAAGAGGATATAGAGGTTACTCTATGAATCGACCAGATAAAATGTGGAATAAATTATCTGTAACAGAAAAAGAAATTGGTGGAATACCAAATTCTAGTGAAGATATTAAGCAAGCCCACGCGGCGGCTATTGAGATGTATATACAAAATCATGTTGGGCATTTAGGTGATGGAAATTATGGTAATATATATTTCAATAGAACATTAAACGATTGGAGTAGATTTGATATAACCAAAAGAACTAAATACGATGCAACAATTAGTTCTGGTTTAGCTATAATGGCTTGTAATAGACATTTATATACTCCAAACGCTAAAATTGAAAAACCTAAACTAAATATAAATATTGCTAAATATTCAAATAAAGGTAATATGTCAAGAATAATTAAAAATTAAGTATGGCCGGAGTTATTAATAATACATTTCCAAGTCAAGTCGCTAAGGATTCTGAAAAAAAGAGTGCGGAGTATGGTTTGAAAGTTGGTAAAGCAATTGAAAACGAGTGGTTTTCAAATAATAATGGTTACCATGGTAGCAATAGATACACTAATAATAGAAACCAATATCACACTTTAAGATTATATGCCAGAGGAGAACAATCGATTCAAAAATATAAAGACGAATTATCTATAAATGGAGATTTATCATATCTTAATTTAGACTGGAAACCGGTACCAATTATACCTAAATTTGTAGATATCGTTGTTAACGGTATATCAGAAAGAATGTATAGCATAAAAGCTTATGCACAAGATCAATATGGTGTAAGCAAAAGAAGTGCTTATATGGAGTCTTTAATGGGTGATATGCAAACAGTTGAATTAAATGAATTAGCAAACAGTATGGGCGTTAATTTAAATGAAAACGCTGGACCTGATTTACCTAGAACAAAAGAAGAGTTAGATTTATACATGCAACTAACATATAAACAAGGAGTAGAGTTAGCAGAGGAGCAAGCTATAAATATGTTAATGGAAGGCAATAGATATGAATTAACTAAGAAAAGATTTAATTACGACTTAACGGTTTTAGGTATAGGAGCCGTAAAAACTAGTTTTAACACGTCTCAAGGTGTTACTGTAGATTACGTTGATCCAGCAAATTTAGTTTATTCTTATACAGAAAATCCTTATTTTGAAGATATATATTATGTTGGAGAGGTAAAAAGTATACCTATTAATGAATTAAAAAAGCAATTTCCATATTTAACAGATGGCCAACTAAAAGAAATAACAAAAGGTAAAAGTACTAGAGCTAGACACATGAGTAATGTACATACCGGCGAAGAAGACGAAAACAAGATTCAGGTTTTGTATTTTAACTACAAAACATATATGAATCAGGTTTATAAAATGAAAGAAACAAAAACTGGTGGATCTAAGGCTATTAAAAAAGATGATAATTTTAATCCTCCAAAAGATAAAAAAGGAGACTTTAATAAATTACACACTGCTATTGAGGTTTTATTTGATGGAGCAATGGTTGTTGGTACTGATAAATTACTTAAATGGGAACTAGCTAAAAATATGTTAAGACCAAAAAGTGATTATACCAAAGTTAAAATGAATTATGCTATTTGTGCACCTAGAATTTATAATGGCAAGATTGAGTCACTAGTTGGTAGAATAACTACATTTGCTGACATGATCCAATTAACGCATTTAAAACTTCAACAAGTAATGTCTAAGATGGTTCCAGATGGTGTTTATTTAGACGCAGATGGTCTTGCTGAAATAGATTTGGGTAATGGAACGAATTACAATCCACAAGAAGCGTTAAACATGTTTTTCCAAACGGGTTCTGTAATTGGTAGATCGTTTACACAAGAAGGAGACATGAACCCTGGTAAAGTCCCTATACAAGAAATAGCAAGTGGTAGTGGTGGACAGAAGTTACAAAGTTTAATTCAAACTTATAACTATTATTTGCAAATGATACGAGACGTAACTGGATTGAATGAGGCTTCAGATGGTAGTATGCCAGAAAAATATTCTTTAGTAGGAGTTCAAAAATTAGCAGCTGCAAACTCAAACACCGCCACAAGACATATACTACAAGCAGGTTTATTTTTAACTTCTGAAATTGCAGAGTCATTATCACTTAGAATATCAGATATTATAGAGTATTCACCAACAAGAAACGCCTTTATACAGGCTTTAGGTGCTCACAATGTTTCTACTTTAGAAGAAATGTCTCAATTACATTTATATGACTTTGGTATATTTATAGAATTATCTCCTGATGAAGAGCAAAAAGCAATGCTTGAAAATAATATACAAGTAGCTTTAGCACAACAAACAATAGAACTTGAAGATGCTATTGATCTTAGAGAAGTGAAAAATGTTAAATTAGCCAATCAACTTCTAAAAGTTAGAAGAAAAATTAAAATGGAAAAAGATCAAATAAGGCAAATGGAACTTCAAAGATCTCAGGCACAAGCTAATATTCAGCAACAACAAGCCGCTGCTCAATTAGAAATGCAAAAAGAACAAACTAAAACTCAAAGTTTAGCACAAATAGAAGAATTAAAAGCTAAATTAGATTCTAGTAAAATGATGCAAGAAGCAGAAATAAAAAAACAATTACTTCAGTTGGAATTTGAAAACGAAATGAGATTAAAAAGAATGGATAATCAACAACTAGATTCTAAAGAAGTAGAAAAAGAAAACCGCAAGGATCAAAGAACAAAAATACAGGCTACGCAACAGTCTAGGATGATAGAACAAAGGCAAAAAGGCACGCCTTCAGAAAACTTTGAAGAAGAGAAAGAAATATCTCCCTTTGACACGGATAAAGTTAAAGAGATGATTGATCGTATATAACATTTATTAATTATTATTATATTTTATTATGAAAAAAGAAGAAAAACAGCCAGAGGTGGCTAAAGAAGAACCTAAAGTAGATAATACTGTAGAAAAACTTAAGATAAAAAAACCAAAACAAAAACTAAAAAAACTTACTAAAGATAATTTAGATAACACGGTTAAAATAGATTTAAAAGAGCTAGCAGCCAAAGCAGAAGATGTTGTGAAGGTTGATACTGAAAAACCTGTAGAAGAAATAAAACCGGTTGAGAAAACTGAAGCGGTTGAAAAGGTTGAAGAGAAAAAAGAAGCTCCTTTATTAGAAGAAATAAAAGAAGTAAAAAGTAAAGATAAAAAAATCCCAACTCCACCAAAAGTTGTTTTACCTGAAAACGTTGAAAAGTTAATGAACTTTATGAACGATACTGGAGGAGATATAAATGACTATGTCAATCTTAATAAAGATTACTCTAAAATGGATAATGATACTTTACTTAGAGAATACTATAAAAATACTAAACCTCACTTATCAGATGAGGAAATCAATTTTGTTATAGAAGATAGATTTTTATATGATGAAGATTCTGAACAAGATATTGATATTAAAAGAAAAAAATTAGCTTTGAAGGAGCAAGTTGCTCAAGCAAAGAACCACTTAGACGGGTTAAAGTCTAAATATTATGAAGATTTAAAAGCTGGAAGTAGACTCACAGAGAATCAACAAAAAGCTATTGAATTTTATAATAACTATAATGAAGAATCGGCTGTTGGAGAAAAAATGACCGAAATCTTTTTGAACAAAACCGATGAAGTATTTGATAATGAATTCAAAGGATTTGAATACGAAGTTGGTGACAAAAGATATAGGTATAATGTAAACAATGCTGATGAGATTAAAGTCTCTCAATCTGACATTAATAATTTCGTAAGAAAGTTTCTTAACGATAAAAATGAAATGGCAGACGCAAGAGGTTATCATAAATCTCTATACACAGCAATGAATGCAGACTCTATAGCAAATCATTTCTACGAGCAAGGAAAAGCAGATGCATTAAGAGATAGCGCCGCAAGCGCTAAAAATGTTGATATGGATCCTAGACAGTCACATACTGACAGAGTTGAAGCTGGTGGAATGAAGTTTAGAGCATTAGATAACGATACTGGTTTTTCTAAATTTACGTTTAAGAAGAAAAAATAATATTAATTTAAAAAATTTTAAAAATGGCAATTACAGCAGGAGGTAGTTTGAATAGTGTTGCAGCACCATTGCGACAAACACTATCTACAAACTACATAGATTTTACAGCCACTGCTACAGCAGGTTGGGCTCAACAATATCTGCCTGACTTAATGGAAAGAGAAGCTGAGGTTTTTGGAAACAGATCAATCGCAGGTTTTTTATCTCAAGTTGGAGCAGAAGAGGCTATGTCCTCAGACCAAGTTATTTGGTCGGAACAAGGTAGATTACATCTATCTTATAATGGTACAGTGATAACTGCACAAAACTACATTACTATTGGTACTGATATCGATGGAAATGCAGCTGGCGTGAGTCACGGTATTAGAGCTGGAGACACAATTATTGTTTCTAGTGCAACAACAACTGTTAAATGCTACGTTCAGACTATTAACCCAGATACTGATAACGAAGCTGAAATTTTAGTTTTACCTTACACTGGCGTTGCTACGCTTGGTGGTCACTTTGCTTCTAACGACACTGTAACTGTTTTAGTTTACGGTTCTGAATATGCAAAAGGTACTGATGGTAGAGCTGGAGCTAATACTCCACAGTTCCAAACTTTCACTAACAAACCAATGATTTTAAAAGATAAGTATGAGATCTCAGGATCTGATGCATCTGCTATCGGTTGGGTTGAAGTTTCAGGTGAAGCTGGTCAAGCTGGTTACATGTGGTACTTAAAAGCTGAAGGTGATACTCGAATGAGATTTGCTGATTACTTAGAAATGTCTATGCTAGAAGCTGTTAACGGTGGTGCAAACAACACTATTGACACTTTTTTTGCTGCTGGAGGTTTCTCTGGTATTGCAGCTACAGGTGCTGGCGCAGCTGTTGGTTCAGAAGGTTTATTTGCAGCTATAGAAACTAGAGGTAATATGACTTCTGGAGTTACTGGTACTAGCTGGGCTACTGATTTAGCTGAATTTGATGCTATCTTAGCTGAATTTGATAGACAAGGTTCTATTGAAGAAAACATGATGTTTGTTAATAGAAACACATCTTTAGCTATTGACGACATGTTAGCGGGTATCAACGGTGGTTATGCTGGCGGTGCTTCTTTCGGTGTTTTCGAAAATGATGCTGATATGGCTTTAAACTTAGGTTTCTCAGGATTCCGAAGAGGTTCTTACGACTTCTATAAATCTGACTTTAAATACCTTAACGATAGAGGTACTAGAGGAGGTTTATTAGATACTGTTAACGCTATCAGAGGGGTTATTATCCCAGCTGGTGTATCATCAGTATATGACCAACAATTAGGAAAGAACCTTAAACGTCCTTTCTTACACGTTCGTTACAGAGCTTCTCAAACTGAAGACAGACGAATGAAAACTTGGGTTACTGGTTCTGTTGGAGCTGTTACATCTTCTTTAGATGCAATGGAAATACATTACTTATCTGAAAGATGTTTAGTTACTCAAGGTGCTAACAATTTCATGTTAATGAACTAAGCACTTATTTATATTAAGGAGACTGGGATTAATTTCCCAGTCCCCCTTTTTTATTAATTTTATTATATATTATATTATGGCAAAGAAAACAAAAAATAAAGAGGTAGAGGTACCTGTTGTTGAAGCACCAGTTGTTACACCACAAAAACCTAAAGTAACACCTCAACCAGAAGATGGTTGGGAAATAAAAGATAGAAGATATTTTTTAAAAGGAGACTCAAGTCCTCTTTCTAGAATTATAAAAACCACAAATATTTATTATTTTGACGAAGCGAAAGGCTACGAAAGAGAACTTAAATATTGTGAAAACCAAAGAACTCCTTTTGTAGATGAAATGAAAGGTGATCAATTATTATCTCACGTTGTGTTTAGAAATGGTGTTTTACAAGTGCCTAAAAATAAACAAACTTTACAAAAGCTACTTTCATTATACCATCCACATAAGGGAAGTATATTTGAAGAACACATGCCTATTAAAGATGCTGAGGATCACTTGGATTGGTTAGAGTTTGAAGTTGCGGCAATGAATGCGGCAAACAACTTAGATGTTGATATGATGGAGGCCGTTATGCGTGTAGAAATTGGTTCTGACGTATCTAAGATGAGCTCTAAAGAGCTTAAGCGTGACTTATTATTATTTGCAAAAAGAAGTCCTAAACTTTTCTTAGAATTAGTTACTGATGAAAACGTACAACTTAGAAACTTTGGTATTAAGGCTGCAGAGGCAAATATTGTTAAGCTTTCAGGAGATCAAAGAACATTTACATGGGGGTCAACGGGGAGAAAGTTAATGAACGTTCCTTTTGATGAAAATCCTTACTCAGCTTTAGCCGCTTGGTTTAAAACTGACGAAGGTGTAGAGATTTATTCTCAAATTGAAAAAAGATTAAGATAATCTAACTGTAGAGCGGTCGCCCTACGGGGCGATCGTAAACTACAAATTAAAAATACATTATGGCAGTAAGTATAGATACAGTATATCAAAGAGTTTTAGCGATAACAAATAAGGAACAAAGAGGCTATTTAACCCCTCAAGAATTTAATCTACTAGCTAATCAAGCTCAAATGGCTATATATAATCAATATTTATATGATATAAAAGCTGCACATTTAGAGCATGGTAATGATACTGAGTATTCGAATGAATTAGATTTATTAAACGAAAAACTAGCTCCTTTTGAATCAACCGCTGTAGCAACATCTGTAATCAATGGTTTAGTAACACTACCAACTCACGATTTTATAGGTAGTGTAAATTATGTTACAACTACTAAATCAATCGAAATAGAAGAAGTAAGAAAAAACGAGGTTATATATATAAATGCCTCTCCAATAGCAGCGCCTAATTCCACTAGGCCTATATATACTAGGGTCAACGCTACCCAAATACAACTACATCCAAACAATTTAACGACAAATGCAGGTGAAATATCCTGTAATATAATGCTAGCGCCTACTAGAGCAAATGGTATGGATGCTAGATGGGGCTATGCAGTTGTTGGTGAAAAAGCTTTATATAACTTTGATGAGACTACTGACTTTATGTTACACGTGTCAGAAGAATCACATCTTGTTATAAAAATATTAGAATTAGCAGGTATAACATTAAATAAACCAGCTTTAGCTCAACTAGCGGGAAATGAAGAGGGTCAAATTATAGCTCAACAAAAACAATAATAAATGGGATTAATAAACACAACACAACAAGCTTATTACTCTGGAAGTGAATTTGGAGGTTATCAATTTATATCATTAGAAGATATTATAAATAATTTTATAGTTGCTTACGTTGGTGAAGGAAAAATAATAAGCAGAATAAAGAGAAGTGATATTCAATTTCATGCAATGAGAGGTTTACAAGAATTTTCTTTTGATACCTTTAAATCAACGAAATCTCAAGAAATAGAAATACCACCTTCTTTAACTATGGTTTTACCTCAAGACTACGTTAACTATGTTAAGTTATGTTGGTCAGATGATCATGGTATAGAGAGAATTATATATCCAGCTTCTAAAACCTCTAATCCACTAGCAATAGATCAATCTTCAGGTGGATTTACAGATAATGATTTAAATTATAATTTAGATCCAGCAAGTGGTTTTACAAATTTAGCAGAACAAGAGACGTCTGACACTTGGAATAATTATTCTTCAGATACTAATTCTAGTTTAAACACTGGTAATACTGCTGATGATGAAGATGAGGACCTGTATGATTTTAATAGAGGCCAAAGATACGGTATTGATCCTCAATTCACACAATCTAATGGTTCATTTTTTATAGACGAATTAAAAGGAAAAATCCATTTTAGCTCTAATATTAACGGAAAGACTGTAATATTAAAATATATAAGCGATGGATTGGGTACTGATGCGGAAATGCAGGTACATAAATTTGCAGAAGAAGCAATGTATAAGTACTTAGCGCACGCTATATTGGCTACTAGATCTAATACGCCAGAATATTTAGTCGCAAGATTTAAAAAAGAAAAGTTTGCTGAAACAAGAAAAGCAAAACTAAGACTTTCAAATATAAAACTAGAAGAAATAACTCAAATACTAAGGGGTAAATCTAAACAATTAAAATAATAGTATGCCAGAATTAAATCAAAATTTTATTAAAGGTCGAATGAACAAAGACCTTGATGAAAGGTTAGTACCAAACGGTGAGTATAGAGATGCTTGGAATATTGAGGCTTCTACGTCTGAAGGTTCTAACGTTGGTACTGTTCAGACTTTAGTTGGTAGTACTGCTAAAGGAACTAGTACACGTGGATCTTGTGTTGGTTCTATAGCTAACGAAAAAACTAATAAAATATACTATTTAGTATCTAATCACGAAGATAATAGAGATTGTATTATAGAATACGATGCTGATACAGAGACTGAGCAAGCTGTAGTAGTTGACGTATATAGTATTGAAGGAACCGTTACAAATACCCAAACTGGACAAGCTATAGGTTTTGGTTCTTCTCCACCAATAGCACAAAACATAAGGGAAGGTATGGTTATCGCGGGTACACTTAGTGGTACTACATATACAGCCAATGATAATGTTTATGTTTCTAAAGTGTCTTTTGTGGGTACTAATGCGTTTATTCACTTAGAACAAAAGGTTGGTAATCAACTTAACAGTACGATGAACGGTGATTTTCCATCTACAGCGGGAGATATAATAATATTTACAGCAAAAAGAGTTTTAAATTTTGATAAAGATCAATATATTACCGGTATAAATATTATTGATGATTTTTTATTTTGGACAGATAATAGATACGAACCAAAACAAATAAGAATAAGTAGATGTATCGAAGGTACACCAGCTAATCCAGTTTTTCCAGCACAACTTCACACAAAATTAAAAATTCAAGATCCTAAAACTTTTACACCTACACCTATAGATTATGGTGATGGTAAAGATTTTTTAAACGAATCACATACTACTGTAATAAAAAAATCACCTATATCGCCTCCATATCTAGACATGTCTAGGGACAAGAAAGACAGGCTATATGGTATATATGCTGAATTTGCTAGTTATAATTTCACACAAGTAAACGCTTCGGGTATTCAAGAAAATCTACCTGTTGGTCATGTTTTCACTGAAACTACCACTGCTAATGTTAGTTTTTTAGAGGGAGATATTGTTTTAGTAACTAATGATTCAACACAAGCTGGCGCATCTGCCTTCACGTCACACGAGATTAGGTTAGAAGTTATTGATGTTATATCTACAAACGAGTTTAAATTTAAGATACTATCTATCACATCGCTACCATTAACAGCCGCGACTTCTACCGTTGCAGTTCCTTATTACCTGTTAGTAGATCAAGAAAGAGCAATGTTTGAGTTTAAATTTCCAAGATTTGGGTATAGATATAAATATGCTGATGGTGAATATTCGGCTTTTTCACCTTTTTCAGAACCTGCTTTTTTACCTTCTAACTTTGATTATTTGCCAAAAAAAGGATTTAACCTAGGTATGGTAAACAATTTAAGGAGATTAAAAATAAGAGATTTTGTTTTAGAACCGGAATTAATACCAAAAGGTGTTGTAGCTATAGATATATTATATAAAGAATCCGATTCTCCAAATGTTTACACGGTAAAAACAGTTCTTTATGAAGACGACGAATGGAACATTGTAACTGGTAGTGGTGGGAATATGAAGGGTGAGGTTCTTATTGAATCTGAAATGATATATGCCACGTTACCATCAAACCAACTGCTAAGACCTTGGGATAATGTTCCTAGAAAAGCGTTAGGGCAGGAAATGAGTGGTAATAGATTGATATATGCTAACTATTTACAAAATTATAATTTAATAGATATAGACAATAAAGAAATAAAAATTGATATTAGAGGTGGTATAGAATCTGATGTTGTCACTGGGTCACAGGTTGGTACACCAGACAAATCTATAAAATCAATAAGAACATATCAATTAGGTATTGTTTATAGAGATGAATATGGTAGAGAAACACCTGTTTTGGCACCAGCTAATATAGATGATGACTTGACTACAGTTGGTACTGTAACCGTGCCTAAACTATTAGCCGATAATTACAATAGATTAACAGCAAGAATAAAGCATAAGCCACCTAAATGGGCTGATACTTATAAGTTTTTTGTAAAAGAAACTTCTAATGAGTATTATAATTTAGCTATGGACCGTTGGTATGATGCTGAAGATGGTAATATTTGGTTATCATTTCCTTCATCTGAAAGAAACAAAATACAAGAAGATACGTTTTTAATTCTTAAAAAGCGACATGATAATGATACTTTCGTTTCTGAACCTAGTAGGTATAAAGTTATTGCTATAGAAAACGAGGCACCACAATATGTAAAACAAACAACAAACTCTTTTGGTTCTATTGTTATGACTTGGGTTGCTGGTGGTGAACCTCTTGAAGATTATACTCAATTATACGCTAGTTCAACCACCTTTGGTTCTTCCAGTCTTGTTGAATCAATTGGTAAAACGGATTTAAAGCTAAGAATAAAAAACTCTGCTAATACTAGTAATTGGTATAATGTAAATGGTATAGCGCTAAGCGTTCAAGGTAACTACTACCTTATTAACTTAGAGAAAAAATTAGAAGAAGAGGTTAATAATTTTTTAGACACAAGTGGGGCATTAATAACAGGTTTAGAATTAGAAATAGCACAAAATGTTTTTAGAAACAAGCCGGAGTTTGATGGTAGATTTTTTGTAAAAATATATAAAGATGTTGCTTTAGAAACTAACATACTAAACACTATAGCCGCGGAACCAGAGTTTGCGATTAAATCAGCAAAACATCACTTTTATTTAAACTGCTACTATAGCACCACGGGTAGAGTAGGTAGGGATGCTGCTTGGTGGGAACACGCATGGGAAAGAACAGACTTTTTTATAGATCACGAGGGTCGTGGTTTAGTTGGTCAGGGTGGCGGGTTAATTCCCGGTTTTCTTTCAACCGGTAGTGGTTCTGCTGACGCTTTTAATGACGGTTTTTGGGCTGGAACTGGTGGTAATTATCCTGATGACAACGGTTATGGTATTACAGGCGCTAGACCTTATTATAGTACAACCCAAGGTGATAGTAACGGTGGTAAAATGCATCATACTGGGAACGCAACTGCGGCTACTTGGCAAGGCGCTTGTATGGAGATATCTGTTAGTCATTTAGAAGAGGGAATAGATTATGATGAGGCAGAAGCTTTTAGTTTAATAAACACAAACCAATATGCCTTTTGGAATATGTTAAAAGCTGTTGGTACACTTTTTAGATGGAAAGATGATCCAGATGGTGTTATTTATAAAATAATAGGAACTGCTGACTCTGGATACCCAGGTCCACCAAACTCTGGTACAAATGGTAGAGGTATACTTAACTATAGTAACGCTAGTCCTTGGTTAGCAGAAAATCTTGGTATAGGAACTGACTCAATAAAAACACATGAGAATGATAATAAGTCTAGAAGATTATATATGTATTTTACTACTTCAGATTCAGGTTGGGTAAAAGATTCTCAGTTAACACAAGTATTACCAAATGGTTTAACAAATACCGATCCAGATAAATATTATTCAAACCTAGATTATGCTAATAAACTTCCACATTGGCATCCAGATGCCGTATATCCAAATGGAGCACCACCTACAAAATTTAAACCAACACTAAACTTTACCAGC
>TARA_R100001594_G_scaffold147038_1_pt1 | contig 12394 bp, 19 predicted proteins | sample TARA_R100001594 | Tara Oceans TARA_R100001594 (sample SAMEA2622752) | marine metagenome | biome: marine biome (ENVO:00000447); feature: marine epipelagic mixed layer (ENVO:xxxxxxxxx); material: "saline water (ENVO:00002010), including plankton (ENVO:xxxxxxxx)" | depth 150 m | reverse complement strand
ATCTACTCCGCCTAACATGAATATCACCTCCAACCCGAGGTATAGAGTCATTTATATTTAGAATTATATCCATCTGTTAAAAATAAAATTAATAAATATATATAAATAACGGTTAACTATTGACTTTTCGATGCGTAACTCCACAGTAGTGGGATTATTGTCATTACAATTACTACAAACATCTGTGCGCCATTTAGAAGCCCTAAGAGCAACAATAATGCTGAGGGTATCAAAGTAAACCACCCTGCCACTAACATTGCGTCAGGCAGCATTTCTCCCCTTAATTTGAGGTTTATCACAACTATCACATATAATGCTAACATTATCCCCATAGCGAAATATCCATCTGTTACTCCATTAGCATAATCTAATACTAGTTCAATGGATGTTAGATTGGTTGGCATTGCGTACGTCATGATGTAAACCTCAATATTAGTGTTACAAACGAGAATATCAATACCACACACATTATTGCTAAGAATGTTGATGTTATCCACATTGGTAATCCTAAGTGGGTAGTGACTCCTTGTATCATACTGTTAGCTGTAACGAATGGTAGTGTTAAAAAATCTTTCATTAGGCTAAGCGCTTCTGGCACTAACGATATTATGTAAAAGTTTGAACTACTATAACTTGGTAATGCTACTAATTCTTCGTAACTTGCAGATATATTGTTTGATAATTGAGACGTTTGGTTGAATGTTTCTAGGTATTGTTGATCAATCGATATATTGTATCCTGTATTCGGATCAGCTAATTCATTTATTAGTGAGTAAGTTCCCACTACTAATCCGCTCATTAATAATAAAACTATTACTATGTCTGATAACTTCATCTTCTATTCACCACCCATAACATCCCTAATGCTAATGCTACTGCCCCTGCTATCCATGTATTTGATAATGGTAACAAGTTAAACAAACCAATAATTATCAATGACAACACGCTCAGTATTATTGCTATATTTGCACTTATCAATCCGATCAATCCTATTGTCAGGAACATTATCAATGCTATAAATAATGTGTTAGTATTTCCAAATACATCTTTTAACTGTGTTCTTGTATCTATAGTCAATGTGTTAACTACATAATCGGATTCATTTGTGTATGCTGTTACTGTTGCGATGTAACTTATATTATTTTGTAAGATTGTATAATTGAATGTTCCTGTTGAGTTGTTACTACATTGTGAGTTCCACGTTGAAGCGTTTCCTGTCACTGTAAAACACCATTGATTAACTAACTCCCCTGTATAATTGTATGTATAGTTAACTACTTCATTTCCATTCAGGTTATAAGTTAAACTTTGAGTTAACGCATTCAATATGTTTGATCTTGTTGCTAATGGGTTTTCTCTTCCTTTTTGGATTATATATTCATATTCTGTGCTGAATAATTTGAACCTTGCTGTTGAAATCTTTAATGTTCCTTCTGAGTCATAGATCTTAAAGCTATAAAACGTTGTCCCTGAAGCTAAGTTCAAGATCACTTTTCCTTCGGCATCTGTTGATTCTGTCTCAACTAATACATCTTCGTCTGTTGAGATCCTATACCTGTAAGCCTCTACTGTTACCCCTTCTAGGTTATTATCAGAATCATCTATAATATGGAATGTTATATCTGTTGCTCCTTCGAGTAGGAATAAATCTACTGTTCTATTACTTTCATATACTTCAAATCCTAATGTTTGATATTCCCTTGAGGTATATCCGGCTTCAGAGGTTTGATATTGTATTGTCGCATTAGTGCTAAAATTTCCCCAACTTGGGTACATACATATTGGGAATGTGCTATTCCCTGTTAATAATCCATTAAAATTGTTTGAATATGCTCCATTATAATAATTGAATTGGAATGTTATTGATCCATTCAATAGTGTCTCAAATGTTTCATCCTTAATATCATACCTTACCCATTGTGTGGGATTTTCTGTACAATTACTAATTCTTGGAGAATATACTGTTGTATTTTCTTCTGAGGAATTAAATTCATTACTCCCTAAGAAATAATTCCAATAATATGTTATATTTGTATCGTTCATCAATGGAGGAATCACAACTGTGGAATTAAAATAGAAATGAGTTGAAGTATTAACCGCATCTGCTGGATATTCGGTCCCATTCCAATATAGTGTTGCATTTGCTGTTGTATAATATGATGAGTTCATGGTCACATTAAGTAAATATTGTGATATGTCTCCCGATAATACTTCACTGTTATTACTTGTAGTAGGCACATGTACAAGAAAAGATCTTGTTTGATTCCGGCAATTTAATTCTCCAATACTTTCAAATTCCCATTCATCTGTGCTTGTAAACTTTGTAACTGTTACTTGAACCGAATAATCACTCAATCTTACTATATTTACCGATTTTAAATCATCGGTCTCAAAATCCATCCACTTTTTCCCCATTACTAAATGACCTTCATACTCTGTTAATCCGTCTAAAATATGGATATAATGATTTGATTCTACTATAAACTGCTCGCTTGATGTTGTTGAATCGCTCACAAATCCAAAAGAAACTTTATTATCTTCTTCGGTATAAGATATTGATTCTGTATCTTCTTCGTCTACCATTGAAACATTAATCTCATCCCCTTCATCTTCTACTTCTAAAGTTACATTATTAATCTCAATACTATCAATAGTTATATTTTCATCAGTATGTCCATCGCAAACTTCTGCATACGCATAAAATGGTCCTTCTTGCCCTACAAAACTTACTGTGTCATTAATAGTGTATTCTGTTAACCCGGTTAAAGAATCATTTGAACTGTGGTGGTAGACAGTCCCATTAAGATAAGTGATATTATATTCATATGAGAACATGTTTGGGTCTTCTAATAGTATATCTGAATAAAGTGTGTCTCCTATTAATGTTGTATTGGCATTATCTGGTGTAGTCCATGTAATCTGAGGGAACACATTATCGATATGAAATGTATTTATGCTTGTATTTTCCCCTGTTACTGATGTATTAAGTCTTATTTGATAATTGTATGTTTGTTCTGTTGTAGGTAAAAATGTCAGATTAAATTGTATTGGTACATCTGTTCCACTAGAATATTCTTTTGTTTGGTTTAATGACCCGTCTACATACAATCTCGCCTCAAAAGTTAATGACGCATTAGCAGTCATATTTATTTTCAACAATTCTGTATTAAACTGACTCGCATTAGGTGGTACTGGTAATGATATGTTCAATGTGTCGGATGGTGGCGCTCCTGCACAATCTGTTGCCAATTGACTGTATTCACATCCTGCTCCCCCATTATATAATGCAGTCATATCTGCTTCTGATAATGCTTTTGACCAGAATCCAAACTCATCTACATCTCCCATGAACCCAGTTCCATACTCCATATTTCCTATATAGTTAAGGTCTAGAGTCCCCATCCCATCAGCGCAAGTTGTTTTCGTACCTAACAAAGTCCCATCAAGGTAATAATAACAATCAGTTGCTGAATCGTTATAAACCCATCCAAAATGATACCAAGTATCCTCTGATAAAGATAATGGATTAAATAGTGTAGAATGACTACCTACTTTCCAATAAGTTACTTGTGCAGTACCAGCGTGAATCTTTGTTGCTGTCCAGTAACTTGATGACCTTGCTAATCCTATAAAATAATTACCTGTTGGTAAATCATCAAACTTAACCCACATAGAATAACTCCAGTCATTATTTCCATCAGCATTAAATGCACTAAAATCTACTTCATCTGTTCCCCCTCCAAAACTGTAAGCTTGAGATATTAGTCCTGTCACTCCCGTTGTTGCTCCTGTAGTAACTCCATTGTACCCATTACCTGACAAGTCGTCTGGGTTTGACCCTGTATTGTCTGCATTATCAAATGAATAATATACTTCTAGATTTGTTGTTAAGTCTGCTGAAACAAAACTACTGATCATCAAAACTATTAAAGCTAAAATTATGAATTTTTTCATTATACGATCCCCTCCGATCTGGCGAACCCAAATAAGAACACCATTGTCAATATCGCCCATATAAATTCAAAGAGAGGTAACATTGAGAATATATATGCCATCATTGGAAAATCCCCTGATACTCCAGCAAATGAATTATTTGTTAAGATTTCTCCAAAAGAATTACTTAGCGGTGCTGCTATAAGTACTAATAGAATTGTTAATCCGATGGCTGAGACGTATATTACTGGATGTGATCTGAGTAAGAATGCCAATCCTAAGATTGATAAATGTGCTGAGAAGTATATACATACCATGATAAAATCCCAATTATCTACGAATGATTGAACATCATCTTTGATTGCTGGGCTCACATCTGGTTGAGTCCATAATGCATCTGCTCCTGAGAATCCTTGCCATAATACTGCCATGATTAGTATTATTATTCCAGCTACAAAAAAGCCAATCATTGCGAACATATTATCTGTTGAAGCCATTATTTATTCATTATTAGATACATCTGATCTTTATTTCTCCCTTTCTTTTTTACTCTTTTGAGTTCCCATTCCCCATTTCTGAGTTTTCTCATGATATCAAATCCGTCTGTTGCAGATTTGTGACCGAATTTGAGAGCGGTTTTTCTAGCATCTTCCCATACATTTACTGGTACTTTCGCTAGTTTTGTTTTCTTTACTGCCATTTCTCCCAATCATTATCTCTTTTTTTTCTTGAATTAAATACTGCATCTACTATTTTATACATAACATAGCAGAATAATATAATTACTAAAGGTATCATTATTACTACTGATCCTATGAACAATGCGTCAAGAATTGAAATTACGTTTGTTAATCCCGGATGATCGGCTGCAATTAGCAATGAAGCAATCTGAATCATTGCTACTACTATTAAGTTTAAAGGAATTCCTAATAATGCTTTCCAAAATGGTTCTTCAGTTCCACTCATTGCTTTAATAATCATGTAAAGCAATCCAAACATTACAATTCCTAAATATACATAAGCGTCTGCCACTATCTTCTTTTATTGAACAACATTCCTGAGATTCTCCCTGAAATATCCTCTTGTCCTCCTTGTTGAGCCATTTTTCTAACTCCACCTTGCTGAATTTCTTGAATACTGTGCATACTTCTTAATAATTTCATATAATTTCCTTGATGTCCTTTCCTTAAGGTACAATATACTGTATCTGTTACGATACTTATTATCATTGAAGCTGTTGGTAGGTCTTTGATCTTGTATGTTTCAAAATTAAAATAGAAATCATCTGTCAAATCTTCATGAATATCATGAACAATACTTTCAATTACTGATTGTTCAATATCTGATAGTGCAATTACTTTATTTAATCTACTTTTGAGTGTACTTACTATGTTTCCCAACCCTTCTTCATTGATTAACGCTGTTGTTCCTGGTTTTGGAATCCATATTAATTTACCTGAATGATCTATAACTTGGATTTCTTTCTTTAAATCCCTGATAATGTTGTTAATAATTCCTTCATTATTTAATTGATATTGTAATGATCCTAAGCTATCATCAGCTACTGGCTTCTGAAAAAACGGCATTGGAGCTTCATTATCTTCGTGTTGTGGTTCAGTTATCATTTCTTCTTACCTTTTTTCTTCTTTTTTTTCTTTTTTGGTTCTACTGCATACCTAATTCCTAATCCTGTTACTGCTTTAGGAGCCTTTGGAATAGTTATTCTAGTAGTCAATCCAGCTAAACTAGGTTTATATCTTGCTGCTGGGGGTCTAAATAGTTTAATTCTTCTCATTCTTAATGGTCTGTATCCCCCATCTGGTAATGATGGTGTCCTAGCAAATGTTGAAGGAGTTATTACTGCTGGGCTCACACTCACTGGGCTTGGTGCCGGTGAGATTGGAGAAGGTAATGAAGGTGCAGGTGAAGGAGGCATACTAGTCGGAACACTTGGGGGTCGACTTGGACTAGGTGGCCTCCCTGACCCTCCGCCCCTTCTTGGAGAAGGAATTGGTGAGCTTGGTAATTTTGTCATCCTACTAATTGGCATTGAAGGCGCATAACTAGGAGGTTTTGGTAAGGGGTAAGACAGTTTTGACCCCGCCATCTTGTATCCTGCGGGTGCTGGTGAGGGAAATCCTGTCGTTTTAAGTAAAGGTACTGTATATTTTAATCCAGAAGTAACTGGGAGGTATGGTTTATCGGTCACATAATAACTCTTAGAAATCTTTGTCTCTTTCCCTAACAATCCTGCTAATTCATCTGCTTGTGATCTTGTTAACTTAGCTTTTCCTAATAATTCAGTAGTTCTTGGTGTCGCCTTAGCTACTTCTACTCCAATTATATCTACAGAAGTGCCTTGTATAACTGTTGTACCTAATTTGCTCCTTTTCTTTAATATTTCGCCTGGAGCTAATGTAAGTTCTGCTTCTTTAGATAAAAATCCTACCGGTTTGAACTCTCCTGTAGGAGTTCCTTGCCATTTTAATAATCTTGCTTGTTCTGTTGGTGTTAATGGTGTTCCTTTCTTTAATTTACCTTCAACACTCTTTAATGCTTGTGGAAATGCTGCTACCCGTGCTTCTTCAGCTACTAAAACTTGAGGTTTAGGTCTTGTCAAAGCTACATCTCCTTTTAACACATCTTTTACTGTAGCCATCTTGGGTTCTTGTAATCCCAACCTACTAGCTCTTACCCTTCCTGCCGGATCAAAGAAGAATCCTAACTCTTTTACTTCTACTCCTGGTTTTACATCAATTTTTGATTTCAAAGGCCCATAAACATCTCTTGCAGCGGATACTGCTGTTGCTTCTTTCCCAGCTCTTGCTGCTTGTTTAGGTATTGATTCCTTAGGTATATATCCAGGCTTAACTAATTCTAATTCGGTACCTGATGGTAACTTTATTGCACTATCTTTAACTGGTAAATAAGAAGGTTTAACTTTTGTTGCTGCTGATCTTGCCGCTTTGACTCCTTTACTAACTGCTCCTGCTGCTCCACCAGTTGACACTATTTCTCCTGCCAATTTTCCGCTTTGAAAATATGGATCTGCCTTAAATGCTTGAAATGCCTTAGTCCCATAAGTTTTAGGGTCTGCAACCACTGCTTTTACACCTGAAATAACTTGTCCCCCTGTTTTTATAGGTGAAGTCACTGCTGCATATCCAAATTTTGCTACAGAAACTCCCCCTGCTACTAATCCTATCCCAATCCTTGTAGGTCCAGAGACTAAAGTTCCATATTTAGCTAATTCTTTACTTTTTCTCGCCGCTTTTTCTTCAAATATTAATTTTCTACTGGTTTGAGTTACTCTATTACTCACTGGGGTTACAGTTGCTTGTAATCTTGGAGCTCTTACAGTTGGACTTCCTTGAGCTCCATAAGTTGCTAAGTATGATTCTGCTTCTTGCCTTCTTACATCAACTTTAGGCGCAGATACGGTTGGAGTTGTTGGCTCTGGTGCTTTTTTAGCTGATTGGATCTGTGTTTCGGTAGGCCCCTTGACTTCCGATGGAGAAACTGTACCTCTGTATCCTCTTTTAGAAATATTTTTAGCTTTTGAAACAGTTTTTTTACGTTTTGAAGAACTCATGGCTGCTGCTTCCTTTTGTCCAGCCCTTCTTTGCGCTGGATTTTTGGAAGCTAACTTTTCTGCGGTTGAAAGTTGCCCTTTAGCCATTTATTATAGGGCAAAAACTTGAAATATATAAATATATTCTTTCTGTGGTAGATAAAACTATATATAAAAGAATATACTCACTATGTTTTATGGCATCTGACTATACCGATCCCGCTGCTTATGATATGGGGATCTCTACCTTAGGTAGAATCAACTTTGAGCTTTGGCATTGCAATACTGCAAGGCGAGAGCAGGATTTAGACACTTGGTGGACTTCTTTACTTAATATTTACATTGAGTTAACACCTTTTATGAAAGAATCCGAGAAAAAAGAACAGGATTTATTCTTAAAATCATGTGAGAAGACTGTTTTACACTTTAATCCTCAACTTAGGTCTCGTAGAGTTTATGATAACTTTATTCAATGGGAGATTTTACTCCGGGCCATGATGGATAAGAAGGGATTACTAATGAAGAAGGGCGAATCAGCTGCTGGGGCGATGATATGATTAAGATACCTTGCGGAGACACCCATTATTGGATGGATGGCATCCTTCATAACAATTTAATCTCAGCTAAGAGTCTTATTAAAGAGGATTGGGATTTTTTATATGTAATTGATGGCGATGTTGGTTGTGGTAAGAGTGTTCTTGCTCAACAGATTGCTTATTTTGTTTCTGAAGGTCGTTTAACCTTAAAACAAATCTGTTTCACCCCCGATCAGTTCAGATCTGCCATTTTGAACGCTGAGAAATACGAAGCCATTGTTTTCGATGAAGCATTTCGGGGTTTAGCTGGCCGTGCAAGCTTATCCAAGGTAAATAAGGACATAGTTGAGCTATTAAATGAGATAAGGCAGAAGAATCTGTTTATATTTATAGTATTACCAAGTATGTGGGACTTAGACAAGTATATAACCCAACATAGATGTTCAGGAGTCTTCCATGTATATTATTTGCCTTATAAGAAGGCTGATGGGAGCTGGAGCCGGGAAAGAGGGCATGTTAAGTTCTATAATAAGGCTAAGATAGGTTATACTATAGGTAATAGTAGTGTTAAATACATATATCCTAAGTCAGCGAGCTTTAAGATTACCTTTAAGAACTTCTATCCCATTAATGAGAAGAGTTATCGGGCCAAGAAAGGTCAAGTACTAGCATATGTCCCAGAATCCAAAAAAAATCTGTGGAAGGATCGTTTTGTTACCTTATATCAATTGATAATGGGTAGGAAGTGGTGTAGTCAGCGTGAATTGGCAGAATTGAGTGGCTATAGCCGTGAATCTCTTAGAGTTTGGGGGAAATCTGGGCCCAATAAAACTATATTAACCCCTAATAAGGGGTTAAATGATGACACGTTCTTAGATATTAGGAGGGATGATGGGAAAACTATTCAAATACCAGCGAAGATGTCTTAAATGCAAGGAACACTTCACTACTAAGGATGAATGGCATCCTTATTGTCAGTTCTGTACATGGAAATATCTTAAGGAGAAGTATGTGCTGGAACCTTAACAGCAGCTGCAGTTCATAGGTTCATGTAAAAGTTGATTAAATGCATTAATTGTACCTCATTACATATCTCATATTGTAGAATCTTACCTAACCAAAACAAATGTATCACTTTTTTTTCAAAAAGCAATTACATTTGTAATGATTTAATCAAAGTCTACAATGCCTAGTCTTTTATTTTTTCTACGGTTGTTCGTAACGTTGTCAATTAATCTGTTAATTTTTTTATCAAGTATAACTTCTGCGCCAATCCAAGCTAACTGTTTGATGGCAGTTGAGTCTCTGGTTTGTTGTAATATCTTCTTTGCCTTTTCTAATAGTTCTCTTTCAGATCCATCCTTAGATAATCTGATAGCAAAACTATCTGCTTGCTTTTCTTCATGATACCTTACAAAGGGTTCTTGTTTAATTCCCATTATTTTTCTCCAATATTTCTTTCAGCCATAAGCAAGCACAATATAATACTATCATGGTAATCACAAATTGGATTGTTTCCCAACTTGGATCTAGTAAGTATAATACTGTGGAAGCTATCAATACTGTTATTGCTACAAATATATCTGAATCTAACATATTGCTTTGGCTAAGTAATTCCCTATTATTCCTGTTTTTGTATATATCAAAAACATCATAAATATAGCTAGCAGAAAGACTAAGATAAGAAATAGCTTTAACCAATTAGCTAATTTTAATTGGTCAGCCATCTCTTTCTGTACTTTCGTACTATATGCTATTTCCTTAAATCCTTCTGCTTCCATTTTAGAATGCTGCACATTGTGCCGCTACATTTCCGAACTCTCCGGCTAATCTTCCCATTCCATCTCCTAAATGGCTAAATCCAAAGTAAGCTATAAAGAAAGTTATTACGAATGCTAATATTATTACCATTGATGGCAAATACTTTGAAAGCATATCTTGCTTTGCATATTTCTCTAATCTTCTTTTATCTTCTTTTCTTGCCCACCATCTTTTATCTTGAGGAAAAAGTTTGAGGTGTGGATTCTGCAATTCATCAACAACAAGATTAACTGAAACAGATTGAAGTTGAAAGTTATCATCTACTAAAAACATATAGTGGTCTGCCTTCCCTTTTTTCCCCTTGAAATCATGCGCTGGTACTGCACAAGTTATTTTGTTTGGTCCTTCTCTTGTTCTCATTAATACCATCTGTCTGGTATTATCTTCTTTGTTTGTTACTATTTTAGCTCTATCACTACTCCATGCAAATGAACTTTTTCCTATTGGTTTGAGTAAAGTTATAGCGATATAATACTCAAAGAATAATTTATACACTAAAAACATTATTCCCATTGCTGCTAATCCAAATACTATTATTTTTAGAAAAAATGCTCCACCTGCTAATCCTTGTGAAAAGATATCACTACTTACTCCTAACTGTTCGAATACCATACGTAAACCCTCCCTAAATATTCAACTATCATTAACGATATAATAAAAATCGGTATATGCCACCATTTCTTAAGAAATGCACTAAATAATGTAAGCATTACCATGTTTACTCCCATTGCGTAGATATAACCTCTATCATATGCATTATCATGTTGGAATGTCTGAATCCTAAACGCTTCAATCATTTTTTTTAATTTATTCATAATTTAGGCTCCTTGGGTTCATTCTTGAATGCATTCACCCTTATAGAGTTTAGAATTTTAACAGATAAATAATTCTTACCGTTTTTATCTTGATTAATCCAGATAGCTACTCCGTCTCCTTTGTAATCTGGTTCTCTTCCTTTTGGTTCCATTGTATTTTTTTACCTCGTATTTTTAGATGCATTACGCACAAATTTTCAGTAACTCGTGGGTAACGGCATCTTTTTCCAGTTCCTTTGCATATATGTATGCATCTTTCTTCGTGTTTATATTCTGGTATTCCCATTCTATTCAGCTCCCCTAAATATCTGCGAGGTGATCAGGACAAAGAGGTTAACCTATAACCCGATCTGAATGATGTTTCTAAGGGAGTTTCTGAAGATGTTTTTCCAGTCTATCAATCCGAATTTCTAATGTCTTAATATTATATGCAATTTCAGCTAGATAATCTGCTAACACTTTATCCCTGATCTGAATTTCCCTGTATGGTTCTATCATTTTCCGCCTTTTCTAATTGATCTTCAATATGCAATTCGATTATTTCTTCACAGAAAGCTTTTCCATATCCATACCCCATTGCAATTTGGAGGTATATTTTATTTCTATCTTTCCCTTCATTCAGCATTTGAATAATAGTCATCACTGCCTTTCTTCTCACCGAATAAAAATCCTTTTTTTGTGCTAGTGGTTTCTCATTTACCATCTTTAGAGAGAACACAATGAATTTTATAAATCTTTCTATACACTATCCAATGGTAATATCTCTCTGTGTGTATATATACCTTTATATAAATAAAAAAGAATTAGTATCATGTATTAAAAAAAAAGAGCTAGAGCTAAAAAATAAGTAAATAAGGACGGTAAAAAATAGCCCACTAAGTAATAAAATATAGAATTATGATTGCTTACCTGTCCGCTGTAAGCGATCTATGAAAATCATTGAAGTATTTAAGAATTTATATTTTGGGGGGCCTTGTCGCCCCCCAAACCCCGGACAGCGGTAATAAAAAAATAAAGGAAAGGTTTTGAGAAAAAATGCCCTGCCCGAAAAAGGATTATTTGTTGTTTGGTTTATGAGATGCGGGCAAGGCTGAGGCATCTAAGTGAACCACAACTTAGAATATTAGTATTTTCTAGATCTCTTTCTTTGGCTTCTTCTTTTGGAAGTAGCTGATGCAACTTCTGCTGCTGCTTTAGATCTGTATGTTTTCTTTGATGGTTTCCCTGTTATATATGATATAACTTTCCAACCACTCTTTGTTTTTTTTAATGGCATTTTATCTATCTCCTTGAGCTTCTTCACTCACCGAATAAGACTCTGGCGTTTTATACCACGGCTTATTCTTCTTAACTTTTGGTTTATATGAATAATTTTGAAACATGATTAAAAGGTTGCCCTTTATAGTCGGGCCAGACTTACTTTGTTATTTATCCTCGTCTACCGAATCCAAAATAACCTACAATTACAATAGCTGCTAAAGCTAAGATACCTAAACCTACTAAAGTACCTGCAGTACCAAACTGAGTTGTAATGTTACCAACTGCAGTAAGTGCGTTATTGGATGCGTTATATGCTGAAGAATCTAAAGTTTGTGTATCTCTAATTGCTCCAATAACAACTGCTGCTACAGTACAAAAAATACCTAAACTTAGAAAGCCAGCTACCCATTTATCTACTCCGCCTAACATGAATATCACCTCCAACCCGAGGTATAGAG